>Ga0179593_1735846_pt1 | contig 24157 bp, 33 predicted proteins | sample CZODoug2_1_08_16_FD_185931 | JGI IMG/M metagenome (GOLD analysis project Ga0179593, IMG submission 185931) | Vadose zone soil fungal communities from Angelo Coast Range Reserve, California, USA - CZODoug2_1_08_16fungal (PacBio error correction) | ecosystem: Environmental > Terrestrial > Soil >... | reverse complement strand
GATCGACCTCTTTTCTTTTTTCCTGACCCAAAGATCAAAAAATCGACCCTTTTTCCTGGGATCTCCGGGCCGGCTAATCCCCCATTTCCCCCTTTTTTTCTGCCACAGACGACGACCGCGGTTTCTCCCCTCCCTTCTTACCCTTCTGCGCCGACGAAATGCCGGTCCCCCCTCTCCCCCCCCTTGCGGAGCTAAAGCTTTTCTCCCCCTCCGAGGTCGTGGAATAATTCCCCTTCTTCGGCTTTAAGTACTGAGACCTGTCACCCTCTTTTTGAGCGCCTTCTGGGTTCAATCCTCCCCCCCTCCCCCGTATGGCATTTTTGACTTCGCTCCTTCTTTTGAATCTAAGAGTTCGACGTTTCGCCCCCCCCCTCCGCTCCGAGCCGACGACTTGATTCCTTCTCCCCCCTCGGTGAATAGCTAAGAACAGGACGCTTCTCGTTTCTAAAAAGTGGGGAAAGAGGAGAGGAAACTTCTGTTCCTTTCCCCTTTGGGGTTTTTTTTTTCCCATAATATTTTTGAAGAGAAAGAGAACCCCTCTCTTTCTCTCCAGTGCCGTTCTTCTGTGGAGCAATGATCGCTCATCACCATTTTTCTTGGCCGAGGCATCTGAGCAAGGCGGTTTACCTTCCTTCCTATCGCGGACTGGCTGATTTTGTCCTCTCTCCCCCTTTTTGAACACCACATGATAGATGAGAAACAGCTTGCTCCATTTTCCCTTTTCCCGGCGCACTTTCCTCCCTCCTTTTTTCCCTCCACGAGCCCGTCCTCTTGCTCTGCGAGAGAAGAATCTTTTCTGTTCTCGCGGCCGAGAACGGTCACGTTTTGGCTTTCTCACAAAATCCCTCTGGACTCCCCCTTGCTGTTTGAGTAAGCATTAACAATTTTTTTTTCCCTTCCTTCCAGCGGCGGTCCTTCAATTCGGGCATGGCTTTTTTTTATCAGCAAAAGTGTAAAGGTTTTTCCCTTCCCCCCCTTTTCTTTTAAATTTGAGCATGATCTATCTCCTCTTCTTCCCTTTGAGACAGACGAGATGTTTCTCTTTTCCTGGGAGCGTCCCCTTTTTTCCTTTCCGTTAAAAGTACATGGATACGCCTTGACCCAACCCTCTCTCTTTTTGTGGCGGACACAAGCAGGACGCTGGTGAATGCTTTTTCCTCGCTTTCTCAAGATGAAAGATATTTATGTTTTTTTTTTTTTTCCCCTTCTTTCCCTTTATCACACGCGCTCAATAGCCTCGCAGCGATACTCCGTTTTTGTTTAACTTCGAAAAGGAGAAGTCGTCCTTTTTCCAATTTATTTTTCGGGGTAGTTGTTGTCTTCCCATTTTTTCGTTCCTCGCGTTCGGGCGAGGTCACTCCTCCCTCTTTGTGTCGTTGTCGAGGGCCCCTTGCCTCTCCGGCTTGACGACATTCGACGGCCCTGCAGCTTTTCCAGGATGGAGCGATCTTCCCCCTCTATTCCCTTCCTTTTCAGCACGGCGGCCCTTTCCCTTCTTCTATGTGAAAGGAATGGACTTTTTCTCTTTCTCACTGGGGGAAGTAGATGGAAGAAGCCTCCCTACCTTTGGAATACGATTTCGCCCTCCCCTCTCCTTGAGACGGTTCTACAGAGTCGGTTTTCCCTTTTTTTTTATCGCTGGAGTTGCATTCAGTTTTCTTTTTTTTTTTTTTATTTTCCATTTACAAACATCTCTCTTCTCTCCCTTTCCCTTGCTTCCCTCGCGAAGGATGTTTGGCGTCTTTTTTTGTTGCAACTCGCGCGAGCATCTCTTTTTTTTTTTTCTCCATTCCCTGTCCGCGACTTTCCTCTGCTCATTTCCCTTCCTGTTTCTTCGGACAGTTTATCGCCACCAGGCCCCGCTTTCGCCTCTGAAAGAATGAAGGAACTGGCTGCCCGCCTTCTTTTCCTTTCCTTCGCCAATCGATTTCACTCCCGTTTGTTCCTTTTTTTTCCCTCAGCCTCGATTGCACGGTGAATCGTGCTCTTTTTGTCTTTAAGTTAGGCAACAAAGTAGCCGCGCCCGCCTTTTCTTCTTCTTTTTTCCCATTAACTCGGAAGACCAATTCGTCCTTCCGCTCTCGGGCTTTTTTTCCTCCCTCACGGTGGAGATGGAGATTTTCTTTTTCCCTTTTAGAACCCCCAGAAGGAAGACTCAGGATGTATAGCGTCCCCCTTTTTCGCCCCCCTCATCACTTTTCTACGATTTTCTCTCGACTCCTTTTTTCCCTTCCAGGCGCAGGGGTAGATTTGCCCCTCCCTTTTCCGAGCAGAGAAGGATTCATTCAGCCGATCCTTTCCCCCCTGTTTCTCTACGATACGGCCGCCTCGTTCCCCCCCCTCCTATGGGCCGGTAGGCAGAAGGACTTTTCTCCCCCACCCTTACCTCAGACGCAGTTGACGAAGTGCATTTTTTCTCTTTACCCTTCCCCCCCACAAATCCTGGCACTCCTTTTCCCGCGATTTTTTTTATTTCGCACAGACGAAGAAATCTCTCTTTTTTCCTTTTTCTTCTCTTTTCCCCTGCCCTTCTTCCGTACCCGAACTGATCTCTTTGTGGCAGAGAAGTTCCCGATCCCCCTTTCGATTCCGTTTGTTCGCGAATGGATTCTGAGTCGCCTTTCTCTCCCCGTGAGGCGAGATGACAGGCGCCGCGTGGGGGCTCCTTTTTTGGCTTTCCTGGCGATAGCGCGGCTCTCTTCCCTTTCCTCTCCCTTGCCTTCCTAGCCGCGGACGGGGTAGGCTGTCTCTTTTTTCCCTGACGAGGGCGCAAGAGACGGTTCCTCCCTTTCTTGCGATGTTGGGCTATAAGTAAGTTGTGATTGAATGAGTGTTTTTTTTTTTTTCCCATCCCTTCGTAATTCAGTTTCTCCTTGGCCAGCTGACAATCCGAACTTTCCCCTCCTCTTTTTTCTCGCAACCATCTGCTCTATTTCCTAATAATAAGTTGTTTTTTTTTCTCTCTCCATCTAGGCTTTGATCGTGTAGTAGAGTCTCTTCTTATTGTCATGCTTTCCCCCCCCCTTTCCCCCTTTATCACAAATTCCTCCTCCAAATCAGAAAGTTAAGGAGATATAAAGAGGTTCTTTTCTTCCCCCCTTTCCATTCCATCGCCGCAATTCTGTCTCCGTCCATCCTCATTTTTCTCCCCAGTGAAAGAAAAGGGATCGCGCCGCTCTTTTCCTTTCTCCCCCTGGGCTCCCGGTAATAGAGAAATAGATGAGTCCTCTTTTTTTTTCGCTTTACCCTCTACCATTAGCGAACCCGGGATCTCCACCCCTTTCTTCCTAAACTGAGAGAACGAATTCAACCCCCTCTTGTCGCGACCCTTCTCTTCCTTTTGAAAAAGGCGGTCACTCTCTTTTTTTTTCTCTGCGGTGAGTTAGGGAGAGGATCGCCTCTTCTTTTGCGCTCACTTCTCCAAAGAGTGATGGACGGTTCCACCCCCCTCCTCGGAAACGCGTAGATAGTCTTTTTCTTCCCATTTTGACTGCGACGATAATTATGTCCTCTTTCATCCCCGAAAGTAGACTTTTCCGGATGGACAGGTTTCTCCGCCCCCCGCTTGCCCCGCTCAGGCTAGGAAGGGAGGATTCGCTGACAGACTTTTCCCCCCCCCGAGATTCCCGCCACGACCGCATGGTGACGCGTATGCCCCCGTAACACTATGGACACCCCCCCCCCCCCCAGCCTTTAGTAGGTCAAACTACATGACGCTGTCCCTCTCTTTTCTCCCTTTCCCGTCTATTCCCTTCATCGTCAGAAATATGTTTCCTCTACCCTCCGGATAGTTAGAGGTGTTCTTCCCTTCCCCCTCTACCCTAGTTCCAAGTGAGACGAAATAGTGTTGATGCTTTTCCTTCTTCCTCTCCCCCATCCCCCCCCCCCTCCTGGGGCTCCGCTTATGGGCGACAAAGAAAGAAATCTCTCTTCCTTCCCCCTGAAGCGAGAGGAGACGGTGGGATGACGCCCTTAAACGAAACATGGCCTTTTCCTCCCCCTTTTTTTTTTTTCCCCTCTCCCTTTTTCCCCATATAGGCTGCGGCGACCCCGGCCCCCTCCTTCCCCTTTCGTTACAGAGATTGAGCGATGATTCTTCTCCCCCTGTCCTGGCTCAGAGCGCGCGCCATCAAGGGGGGTGGGCCTTTTTCCCCCTTTTTCCCTTTTTTCCTCGAAACTGTCCGAGCTTAGAGGCCCTGTCGTCTCCCTCCTTCTTCCCCTGACCGGACTTGGCGCCTGTTTTTTCCCTGCGCCTGTAGAGAGTTGCCGTGCTTTTTTTCCTCCCTCCGGACTCCCAAACCACGCCTTCGCGCGCGAACCCCCCTCTCTGTGGGTAATGGCAGAAATCCCCCCCCTTTTCCCCTCTTTTTACAGACCTGATTCTTTGAAAGACGAAGAGGGAGAAGAAGGCAGCTTTCTTTTTTTTTTTTTCTTGGGCCCTTACGAATTTTCGTCTTTTTCTTTTTTTTTTTTCTGTGTTCTTTTTTTTTTTTTTTTCTTCTTTTTTTTTTTGTTCCTTCTTTTTTTTTTTTTTTTTTTTTTTTTTTTTTTATCGATTCCACCCCCCTTTTTCCCGTCGCAAGCGACGGCACGGCCCTTTTTTTTCCCTGTTTTTGAACGAAAAACAGATCTCTCCTTCCTCCCCCTTTTAGAACTCAAACCCACCGGTATTTTTTCGTCCACGCGAAACGCTTCGTTGAGCGCTCTCCTTCTTTGATGTAGACGTCGAAATGGCGGTACGGAAAGCCCTCCTTTTTTTCCCTCCCCTTCCCCCCGCTCGTCGAGATGCCGAGCCCGCGGCCCTCTTCTCTGATCTCGGAATTGATGTCGCCCCCCTTTCCCCCTTTTTCGGTTCTTTTGCCCCCGAGACGTCGAAGGTGACGCCGGCTCCTTTTTTTTTCCTTCTCCCCTCTTCGGCGGCAGGTATTGCTCTCTTTCTCTGTCCCCCCCTCCGACATCAGATATCTGTCTTTGAAAACACATCATTCACCTTTTTTTTTTTTCCCCCCTTGCCCCCCCTTCCATGAAGCGAAATTCGTGTGCCCTGTATTACGAACCTTCACCCTTTCTTTTCACCCTTTCACGTCCTAAATGGAGATATCAATTCCCCCCCCCTTTCCAACACTTTCCTCTTTTTTTTTTTCTCTTAATATCATGAGCAAATTTACCCCTTTTAGATATTCCCCCCTGTCCACTTTGACTGATCGAGCAAAGTGTGAATCCCCCTTCCTTACACGTCAGACAGAAGGAATGAAGCTTCTTCTTCCCCCCACAAATTGGGAGGCTGACGCATTCGCCTTTTTTCTTTGAATTTTGTTCTTTCCCTCCCCGCTGCAAAAGTGAATGATGGAAGTCTGCCTCGGGCTCCTTCCTCTTCTTTTCCTTTTTCTTTCTCCCCTTTCTTGAGGCTGAGAAGGCGAAGGGTCAAATTTCACCATTTCCTCTCCTTTTCCCCCTGTATCGGCGCGGCTGTAATCTTAAACGATCTCCTCCCCTTTTTTTCCCTTCTTCGATGATTTTTCCCGATGCCTCAGAGGGCATCGAACCTAATTTTTCTCCTCTATTCTCTTTGCTGATCCTGAAGCCAACAAGAATACCTTCTCCCTCTTGGTCGCGGGGGATCAGGCAACCCCTTCTCTTGTAGCTACTATTGGAAGCGACGCTGGCCCCCCCCCTTTTTCTTTCCTAATCGTCTTTTCCTTTAGCTATTCCCGCGGTGCTCACTACCCCTTTCCCTTGCGGGATCATCGGCGACCCCTTTTTTCCCTTTTTTCTTATGACCGCTGAAGCAAAAAGGCAGAAGGCGGGTTTTTCTTTTCTTTTTTTTGTTACCCAGAACGCGCTCACAACCTTTTTTCCTTTCAGTGATTTTCTTTTTTTTCCTCTTTTGACTGTAGGCCACGACCTAGCGTCTTGCGCCCTTTCCCCTCCCTCTTTTCCCCCTCTTTCTTCGTCCGGTGAACAGATAACCCTGCCCTTTTCCTTTTTCCTCAGAAAATCCTGTTGCTGTCGCGTTCTCACTCTTTTTTTTCCCTCACGATGATGTTTACAATGCTGGATGAGCCGTCTTCCTTTTTTTTTTTCCTCTTTTTCTTTCCGAACGTGAAACGAATTGCAGATAGGCTCATTTCTCCCCTCTCATACTCCTCTTTAATAATCTCCTTTTTTTTTTTTCTCTCCCCTACCCGGGATATTACATAGATGAGATAATTGCCAGCTCTTCCCCCTCTCCTCTTCTTTTTCGTGAACGACCTGGGATCGCCGCCTCTCCTTTGAATTCGCATCTTTTTTCCTTTTTCAGAGGTGAGGGAGTTTCTCTTTCCTTTTCCCTCCCCCCTCTTTTTGCGTACAGTCTCTTCTCGGCCTCCCTTCGCAGCCGCCTGGGAGCTCCTTCTTTCTCCTCGCGGTCGTGGCATAATCCACGGATCTCTTTCCCCTCGTTCCCCGTCTGATGAGACTCACTTCTTTCCTTTCTCGTTCTGGGTAAATCGTCTTTTCCCCCCTTTTGTGCACATTCACGCGATAAAGACCTTCACCTTTTTTTTCTTTCCCTCCCCTTTGGTATGGCTCTGATCCCCTACCCTTCTTCTTCCCCTGATTGAGAAACGATTCCCCCTCCCCCTCTTTTTTTTTCACTTTGGTGGCCAGCGTCGCTGCCCCCCCCCCCCCCACTTCCCTCTGCCGCGCGGTCCAAGCCTCCACATACCTCTCTTCTACCACGCGCTGGGTCCAGCAGCGTTCAGTCCGTCAGCATCCTCGCATTATTCGTGCGACGGTCGGCCCAGGGCCGAGAGGCTTTTTTTTCCAATGACAATTCATATAGCCTCTCTTCTCCTCCTCTTACTCTTCAGCGCGCCACGAGACATGTGGCCACCCCTTCTTCGCGATAACAGCTGCGAGGATGGTGAATTCCCTTCCTCCTTTATAAACGCGAAACGAGCACGTGACCTCTCTTTTTTCCCTCCCTCCGAGTGGCAAGATAGGGACAGCAGGCCCTTGGTCCCTCTTCCCCTTTTATGGAAGTTAGCCGCTCCCCCCCCCCCCCCGTCTTTCTCAGTTTCCCCTGAAGAATGGGTCGCTCCTTTCCCCCCTCTCCCCTCCCCATCTCTTTCTGCAGGCCGCGTCTGGACATCTCACTTGGGCAATTCGTTTACTTTTAACAACTCACACTGGAGCGATCATCCCCCTTTCCATTTTTTCTTCCGATGCGCTCAAAATCGTTTTACCCTTTACCCCCCCTGCTACAACTTTGCGGATCATTTCTTTCCTATACCTTGCTAGGCGAGCTATGGTCACAGGCGTTCTTTTCCTCTTTTTTTTGAGTTCGTAAAGACCTGATCCGACCGGACCCTTTTTTAAGGGGAAGGACCGTTTCTCCTTTACTTGATGTCAAAGAGTGGATCTCCTTCCCTTTCTCCCGATCTGATGGAGGCGGGTCTGCACTTTTTCGTCAAATGCAGACGCGCAGCTTCCCTCCCTATTAGTAGCAGGACTTCCCCCCCTTCCTCCGTCGCTTTCCGCGCCGGTTTTTCTGCCAGCCAGGTTTTCGGGCCCCCCCATTGTGCAGACCTCCCGGTGGGTGAATTGAGAGATTGCCTTCCCCTTGGTGTCGGCTCGTCTGGTTTTGTTTTTTTTTCCCCCCCCTTTTCCTCACTCTGGCTTTAACTTAACCTCCATTTTTTTCTCCGGGCCCGCATAGAGTAGGCATAAGCCCCGTTTGCTGTATCCTTTGTCTTCTTGTCCGCTCAGCAGTTTGCGTGCTCAAGAACAGGAGGTCCCTTCTTAGGTGCGTGCGCCTCTTTCCCTCTCTGGACCGGATTAAAATTCCCCAAGGTGATCAAGAAGCTCTTCTTTTCCCCACAAAAAAACACAACCAGTAACTGTTCTCCCTTTTACCAACCCTACTTCTCACCTTTTTTGGACATCACGATTCGTAAACTCCCCCCACAATAAAAATCCATGATTAAGTGAGGACGGCTTCTCCGTTCCCCCTTTTATTAAGTATCTTGTAGTTGCATGAAGGCTGGTTCCTTTTCCTCCCCCCTCCCCTACCCCACATCGCGCGCTCGCCCTTATTTCGAGAAGAGTGTTTGGAGTAGTCGCTCCTCTCCCAACCTCATACCCTCGAGGCTGAGCATCGCCACGGCTTCCCCCCTATTTTTTTCCCCCTCCCCTTTTTCCCCTGTCAAGCGACTGTCAGCGGCGCATTTTCCCACCTCCGGACAGTTTTCGAAACATTCTTTTTTTTAAAAATTTCTCTGGCTGCAGGAAGGCTGCCGACGTTCTCCCTTTTTTTCCCTTCCTTTATCTCCTTCCCTTCTTTCCTCTCCCGGTGTCACAGGCATTTGCGAGCTTCGGTTATCCCATCCACCCGAATAGATTGCACAGGTGCATACGTGGCGAGTCCCTCCTCCCCCTTTTTGATTGTGGGGGGGGGCGCCCCCCGTTCGCCGAGCGCTTCCGCAGCACGGTGGCGGTTTTTCTTGGTTTGGCCCCCGTTCCTTCTCTCCCCCCTTTCGGCGGATATGGCGCGGCGGCTTCCCCGTTTGTTGGGTGGGGTTCCCCACCGCGATTGTAGAGACGTTTTTCTGCGGTTTGTTTGGTTCTGGGGTGTGGGGGGGGGCTGAGGGGGGGTGTGGGGGGCTCACTGTCGCGAGCTGCTGTCTGTCCTCTCCGGATAGCGTGACACCCCTTTCCTTCGGTTTCCGTTGGGGGTCCGATTTGACTGGATCGACAGGACAGTGCGGCTGCTGTTGCGGGCTTTTCTTTTCTCCCCCCCAAGCGCAGGTCGAATTTGCTCTTGTTTCTGCACTTCGGTTCAATGAGAAACGAGATTGCGTTACGCCCCACCCTTGGCCCGGGGGTGTTGGCGGAACCGGTTTATAGACGTGCCCACGCCTGTGGTTGTTTTCCCGTCGATCTGCATTATGGGCCGGCTCGGCCCGAAGGTTGGGCGGGTCGCCCTTATTATGGGCTTCCATAAACGCGTTCGGTTCTCTGGTCATCCCCCTCGGACGGCAGGTGACGGCCATAATCTTGTTTTCTTTCCCCTCCTCCCCCTTTCTCGGCGATCGGCGCTCCCCTCGCTCCCCCGTCAGAAATCTCGATGGCGACTGCGTGTCTGGTTCTTCCCTGATTTCGAATGCGGACCAGACAAGAACTGCTTTGTGTGTTCCCCTTGTTTTTTTACTTCGTGGACGAGCAGTTTCGATCCAGTTCCTAGCTTTTGTTTTCCTTCGAATGGAGCGAGCGCAAGGGGGGGCCCGTCTTTTCTTCCGGCATCGAGGGGCGCGATGACCCCTTCCTGTTTTTTGAGGGACATGACGGCGATCGGTGCTTTCTTCCTCTGTTTTTTGGTAACTGGAGGCATGAGCCGGGTGAAGGGGTTTTTCCTGTCTTTTTTTGCTGGGCTTTTCTCTTTTCGGGACCGAGGTCCGCAGAGGCCCTTGGTGTGTTCTGGATATAGCCTTTTCCCTCTCGTTTTTTGGTGATTCCATTCCCTGGCATCTTGTGCTAGGCATGATATCAATAGTGCATCATTTGCCTTCTTGTTTTCTCCTCCCCCTCCTCCTCTTTTCCCCGCCTAATCTGCGGCTGCGCTGGCCCCCGCTTTTTTGTTGTTGAGGAGAGATTTTGGACGAGCGCATTCTCTTTTTCTTGACTTTATTTTCAGGCCCACGGTCGCTCCTGTTAGATTGATAGCCCCCCCGCTTTATTCCCTCCCTTACTCCCCCAAAAATCGCAATGAACGTTTCCCTTCCCCCTTTTCCAGAGTGCGCAACGGCTCTTTCATATCATTTTTTAACAAAGATACCTAAATTTACACAGTAAGGATAATGAATTAAAGTTGACTCCATAAATATCTCACTTACTTTCTCCCCCCTCGGACGAGCCGCTCACAGGCGCGGTCATCCCCTCCCAACTTTTTCCCCCCCGAGATTGCGATCGATCATCGCTACCCCCCTTTTCACCAACCTTCCCCCGGTGAGCATTGGATCGAAAACTGCTTCCCCTCCCCCCCACCCTTTGGTCTTTTGCCAGAAGACATCAGTTCTTTGCTGCCCTTAGGTAAACTCGAGCCTTCTTTCCCCGGCGTGTCGCTATGGATAGGATCGACGATTTTTTTTCTTTCTTCCCTCCCTTTCTCCAATGAGTGATGGCCGGGCCCCCTATTTCCAACGCGTCGATAGTCGCGGGTGCATGAAGCCCCTCCTCCCTTTCTTTCATTCAGATTGCCCATAAATGCTTCCCCCTCCCTTTTCGGCATCGTGAGAAACCTTTTCTTCTTTTCCCGAGACGTAGCGCAAGAGTGCGCCTCCCCCCTTCCCCCTCGTCGGGAAAATAGAAATGAGCTTGCGCCCTCCCTCTTCTCTCTTTCCCCTGACCATGCCGTCGATCCATTCCATCGTCCCCTTGATTTCCCCCCCCCCTTTGCACGCGAAAAACCGCTCCCTCCTCAGACAAGTGCTGAGGCCTACAGCCGCAGATCCCCTTTAACCCCTTTTCCTTTAGCCTAGTCCCTCCGCCGCGATTCCGCGAATGGGTTCCGGATTTCCCTCCCATCTCCTCTTTTCTTTTTTAATGAGACAAATAAACGCCCCTTCCTTCCTCTTCTTTTTCCCTCCATATCGTTCGAGGAGAAAGAAGGCACGCCTCCTCCCTTCCCCCTTTTTTCCCAGCGATTGCGAGATGAACGGTTCATCTCCCTTTTCAGCCGTATTCCTGGCCTCCCTCTCCCCCCTCTTTTTGCCGTCGGTCAGGGTGGAGAGAACTGTCCTCTCTTCTCCTTTCCCTATCCCTTCGTTTCCAAGAGCGCGGACCAGTCTCCTCTTTTCTCTAGATAAGCCGGGCCTTCTTTCCTTTTTTCCGGCCCCAGGATCGCGATCGACTCTCCCCCCCACATCCTCTGAACAAGAAACCGGCGCTGTATATTCCTCAAATAACAAAACGACAGCTTCCCCTCTAACACCCGCCGTGAGGCTTTGCCAGCCCCTCTAACCTTTTCTCCGCAAGGATCATGTCCGCGAACTCTCCTAAAAACCCCCTAATAGGATTAAAAATATCTCCTCCTTTATTGCAAATCCTGCCTTACGGCAGAGAGGAGGGCACCACCCCCCCTCTTCTTCCCCCTGTCCAGTCCTGGGCACATCGGACAAACCCCCCCAGGAATAGGCCTCCCTTCTTCCACTTCCTAGATCGATCAGCGGCCAAGTTGCGGATGTCTCCCCCTCCTCCCCTTTCCCCTCCCTGCCCTGGTCCGGGAAAGCCAGCGTCCGCTACCTATTCCTTCGAAGATAAGCCTTCTCCCTTACATCTAATCCAGCTCTGCATCTCGGAATGACTTACTCCCACTCCCCCTCCCCACACCGGCCGCCCGCCCCTTTTTTCCTCAACTTTCCCGTGACGCGGCGACGCTCGCCTCCTTCCCCCTAATTTCTTTGCTCTCGTGATCATGATATACCAATTCCACTCATTCTTTATTTTTCTCTCTTTTCTCCTTTTCGTAAAGCGATGCCCAGCGTTTCCAAACACATCATCACCAGCGTCTGCTTTTTACTATCCCCCTTCTCAATTTGGTTTGCATCCCCTTTCGATCCATGTCTTACGCCCCCCCCCCCTCATTCCTCTTTCCCCGCAGCCACCCCCCCCACCCTTCAAAATATAGAGCGCATTCCCATCCCCCCCCCCCATTCATTCAACTTACGATCTGCCTCCCCAAATTTAACGATTTGGAGCGTCCACTCTTCCCTAATTCCCTTCCCCCTTTTTTGATCGAGCCCCGTGTGAAACGCCCCTTTCCCCCTCACCTCAGTAGAGACCCTTACCCCTCCCCACCTCTTTTTTATTGCTCAAAAGTGTGTCCTTCTTCTTTCATTTCCCTGCCGGTTTCGTTCCAGAGGGATTTGGTTCCTTTGAAAGGTCTAGGAAGCGCTCCCCCCTTTTTTTCTGCTGATTCTTCATCTGGGCCTCTTTCCCCCTTTTCTTTTTTTTCCTCCGTTATCAGGATGAGGATGGAGGCGCCTTTTTTTTCTATGTTATCGCGCGACGATCATGTGGTTTCCCCCTTTTTTTTTTTTTTCCCCGCTTCTGCTTTATGAAGGTCATTGAAAGCACGCCCCTCTCCCCTCTCTCCCTTTCCTTCCTCTTTCTCTTCCCAGAACCGCTCGGCACCGAATTCTTTCTCTCCTGCGCCAACAGAATCTCCTCTTCCCAGCTCTTGGTCGCGGCGGATCGGCAACTCTCTTTTTTTCCTCTCTCCTCCTTTTCGCCCCCTAAGAGGGCCGCGACGCTGTTTTTTTTTTTCTCCGAAGAGAATGCGAAGCGTCTTTTTCTCTTTGCTCCCTCAGGGCCACCCTTTTTATCTCCTCTCCCCTCTTCGGTGAATCATCGTCAGACCACCCCTCTATCCCCTCGGTTTCAGGTCTATGGATCGCGAAGGCCCCCCCCTCCTCAGTGGAATGTGCGGCGCTTCTTACCCCCTTGCCCCTTTCCAACCCTTATGATGACAGAAATGCCAGCCACTCCCTCGCGCCTTTGATTGCTTTCCCTCTTTCCTTTAAATATATCTTTTTTCGTTCGAAAAGAACAAGACGATTAGCTACGCGCGTTTTCTCCCTTTTATTCCCCAACCCCTTCATCGGCGCAGAAGACGGTACTCCTTCCACTTTCTCAACGAAATCCGTTTTCTTTTTCCTTTCTGCTGATATCACCGCCCCTGGACAATGAGGATGAGCGTCATTCCTCCTCCTTCCTCCTTTCCCTTCTTTTTTTATCTTGGCGAACGGGAAAGCTGCATCTTTCTACAATTTTCGAAATCGGCGAGAATATCTCTTCTTTCCTCCTCTCCCTTTTTTAATTGATTCTTTTACGTTCACGGCTGAGTCTCGCCTGGAGCTATATGACCTCTCCCCCTTTCCCACCGCTTCCCCCTCCCCGCTGATTCGTTGAAACCGGCCCTGTGTTCACACCTTTCCCAGCAGTGTCAACCTTCCCCCTTCCACCCAACATCTTGTACCAAAATGACGACGGACACGAGGTTTCTTCTGTCTTCCCCCCTTTTTTTTTTCTTGTCCGCCGGATGAGCCGAAATGCTCTTCTGCAGCCCGCCTGCGGAGCTCTTTTTCCCTTCTTTCTCCCGACGAGGTCGTGGCATAATTCTTCTCTCCTTGTTCCTGCAATCAAAGGCGCGGGCATTAACTTCTAATCTTCTCGGACACCAGGAAGGGTGAGCGTCCCGTTTTTCATTCCTCTTACATAACACTCCTTGGTTCCATCCTGACCTTCAGACGATATAGAACCTGCACACCCACTCACCCATAAACTCTCCCTCCCCCTCCCGGTGAGTTCTGACCCGCTTTTTTAAAAAAAAAAAAAATTCAAAACCCTGTCCACAGACCAGAGAAGAAGGAATTGATGCTCCAACCACAATATTTCCCAAAAAAAAAAAAAAAACAACCGTTTTATCCAAAAAAACAAAAAAAACAACCCAAAGTGGAATCCCTCTCTTAGAATATGATTTTTCGTCGTCCTGCACTCTGAGGGCGAAAGATCTCCTCCGCGGGTACGCGAACTCACAGTACCCGCTTTCCCAAAAGAGATGGTAAAGAAGGTCTCCCTCCCTTCCTTCAACACAAGGCGCCCCAGTCTCGCGCCAGCATACTAGCCACCCCCCATCTTCCCCCCTTCTTTTTGGCGAGGAATATGATCTTCTTCCTCCACCTGAATCCCACCCTGACCTTCATATAGCCGTCCCTCCTTCCCCCTCTCTCTAAATATCTCCCCCCTCTCTCCCCCTGCTCCAGGTGGAACACACATGATTGTTAAACCCCAAAACCCCTCTCGAGGATGGTGAAATTTTTCCCTTTCTTTTTCTCCTCCTCCCCCCAATAAACCGCGAAAACGAGCCCGACATTCCCTTCCCTTTAACTTCCCCTTCCCCGATCGGCAAGCAGGCACTTGGTCCTCTCATATTACTTCCCCCTTTAGCGCGAAAAAAAATCCCTCCCCCCCTTCCACCCCCTAAACACATTTCACTGACACCCGTCAGCCGCCCCCCCTTTTTTCATCCCTCATCGAGGCTGCAGGCGCGGCTTTCCTGGCAATTCGGGCTTTCACAATATTTACTTTGCGCTCAGTCCCAAAGTGGTGTATCCTTCCTCTTTCGCTCCAAATCGTTACCTTTTTCCCCTCCAAACCGCGTAAAATTTGGCTTCCCCCTTTTTCCATGCGATGTTGAAGTGTTAAGAGCCTCTTTTTTTTCCCCCTTCCTCTCGAGTGGGAAGGCCCGAAAGACATGGATCTCCTCCCCTTTCCTTCAGGGACGTACCGTTGGGCGACACTCTTTCTTTTTTTTTCTTTTGTATAGAGTTAAGGAACTGATGAACGATTTTCGGTGTGCTTTGCTTTGGCTCTCTTTTCCGGTTCTCGCCACGCGCTAAATCCGCAGACGTCAGAGCTCTACTGGGGGGTGTGGGTCCGGTAGAGGAGGTCACGTTTCCTCGCGCCTTTTTGCGTTTTTGTCGTGTTTTGAGGTGCGAAGGTTTTTTCGGTGCACGCTGGTTTTTCTGCCGGCGCTTTTCCCGCTTCTGGCTAGAGTCGGCGAGTGATCTCCTTTGGGGGGGAGTCGTCGGCGACGAAGAGGGGGGTGTTTGGGTGGTGGTGCCCTCCCGACCTGGCCTTTCCCGGACCGCCATTTTCGCCTCGGGGGGCTTTCTCTCCATATAGCGTTCGGCGAGTGGGGGGGGGTTTGCCCTTTCCCCCCCGCGGATCAGATCTCGCGATCCAACTCTCTTTTTTGTTTTTTGTGTGCGCTGTGGTTTGCCGCGCGGATTGTTGTTTGGAGTTCTCCCCGTGTTCCCTCGTTTTTGTCCCGTCGCCTGATCGTAAGATCTGGTTTCGTTCACCTTTTGGGGGGGGTGTTTCGGCAGGACAGTAGAGGGCGTGCCTCTCGTCCCGGGTTTGTAGGTGTTAGTAAATTCAACAGAAAGCAGCTGGTTTCCCTTTTGTTTCTCGGGTGTGTTTCCCGTGTCTTCTTCAAGAGTTCGGCGTGCAAAGCCTCCGTTGGTGGGTTGGTATAGTTTTTTTTTCTCCCTCGGGTGGGTGGGGGGTCCAACATTGGTTCTCGGATAGACCGCAGACGGGTTTCGTCGTTCCCTGCGCTTTTGTCCGCCGTTTTTCCTCCCTCGCCTATCTGGTTGAAGCAGGCCCGGGCAACTCGGCTTTGGGTGGGGAGGTTCTTCCCGGCCGCAAAGTCCGGTCCGCGACTTTTCTCTCGCCCCCCTGGCGGCGGGGGGTGTCGAGCTCGTCTGTTCTCGCACCGCAAGACGTGGGTAGGGTTTTTTTCCTTGGGGCCCTTCCTGCCTCCTTCCCGGCTGAAGCCGTTATCACAGGCGGAAGCTTTCCTCCCTGGGGGTGTTGTTTCGCCCGCCCACAGGGTCCTTCCGTTCTGTTTGTTCTTTAGGGGGGGGGCTTCTCTGGAGGTGCATCGGGCGAGACCGAACGCCCCTTTCTCCGTCACGCCCCGCTGTGGGTTTCCTTTTTCTTCCTACCCAACGTCGCCGCGCGATTCCGCCGCTCCCTCTTGCCGGGGGGGGGTTGGCCCCCCATCGGCGAAGGAGCGGCAGGATGCTGCGGGTTGGTCGGGGGGGGTGGGTTAGCGCCCGTGGTGGCGAGGGAGATGGGATCTGCGGCTGGAGGGGGGGTTCCCCTCCTTGTCGGAGATGGCGGAGAAACACCACGGCTTGGGGGGTTGGTGCCCCGGTCGATGGGGACCTTCGCCCCCCTGTCGTTTTCCTGTGGTGGGGGGGATCGGGGCCCCGTCATTCGCCTGAGCGATTCCTTTCTGTTTCCCTTGGCCAGAACGGCTCGGTGTGCGCCTTTCCTCGGGCGCAAGGTGATTGCCCCGCCGTCTTTCTCGCCTTGCTGGCGTGTGTTGGGTGTGCTCTTCTGGTTCAGGCCGACATGCAGACCGGTTGTCCGGCCTCGGGGCGGTTTCTGTCACGGGTCCGCACTCGTTGCGTCGCTTTCTGGCCCTGTGGTGGTGCCGGTTAGCGGCGATCATAGATTCCCTGTTTTTTTTTGTTTGGCCGGTGGGGGGTTGCAGTCCTGAGTTCGAGACGGCTTATTTTGCCTGCGCCGGCTTTTGCTTCCTGCTTCCCTCAATTCCCATGCGCGCGATAGGGCGCGGGGGGGTCTTTCTAAGCACGCAGAAGAACTTTTTCTTCCTCCCTTTTTGTGGACCTGGCATGTTAGAAATGCTGCCCTCCCCCTCCCTTCTTTTCTCACGAACATGGTGGGTTGTTGAATTCTTTTTTTTTCGATCCAAGGCTAGACATCTGGACTTTTCTCCTTCTAGATCAATATCGGAACGGTAGACTTCCCCCCTCTTTTCCCTCTTTCCGGCGGGCAGGTGAGCTCGGCCGCGTGTTCTTTCTCCCTCCGATAAGTGTAGTGGATGGATTCCCCCCCTTCCCCCGGGGACGGGGGTGAGGCTTTCTTTTTTTTTTTCCTCTTGTGCCCGTTACCGGAGGGCCGCAATATCCCCTCCTCTGGTCATAGAAGGAAAGTTATTGCGATTTTTTCTCCCCTCCTTTTTCTTTCTTGCATCTTTCTTCTCCATTGCTATCAATAGTAATAAAGGAGCCTTCCTCTTTCCCTCCCTTTACCCCTTTTTTCCTCCTCCACCCCCTCTCCCCAAGACTATAATGCGGCTGCGCCTCGGCCACCAATCTTCTTGTTTGAGAGCTTTCTCTTTTAATCCTCTTTCGTTCTAGCCTGCTGGGCCAAGGTGCTCATGATCACCCATCTTCAAACATCCCCCCCCTCCCTTTTCCCTTGGCAATCACAACTGACGGATTGCCCCCCCCCACAAATTTTCCTCCCCCGAGGGAAAGCGTGAGAAAACGAGATCTTTTCTTCCATTTTTATTTACGTTAACCCAGCCTCACCCAGTCCCGGCTCATGTCCTTTCCCCCCCTTTCCCCCTCTTTCTTCTTTTTCCTATCGCCGGAAGGTAAGACCAACACCGGCCCTATTTTTTCCCTTTCCCCTTCCCGATGCGTACGACCTTTCCCCCCTCCTCTTTCCCCGGGTTGTCAAACCTTCAAGAGTCGAGCCTTGGATCCCCCTCCCTCTTTCCACTTGCCCCCCCCCCCCATGGTCTTTGCAGCAGACTCTTCCTCCACAAATGACAGGTCACCCCTCTCCCCTCTTTTTTTCGCGCTTTATTACGGCTTTCTCTTTTTCTTCTTTTTCTCCGTCGAGAATGGGCTTGCGAGAAAATTCTCCACACCACAAAAAAAAAACCCCTCCGGCCTCGAAATGAAATTAGAAACAGTTCTCCCTTTTTTTTCTTCTCTTATCCCCAAAACACCAAAAAACCCTCAGAGGAACTCTCCATCCGACCGTAATTCTGGCCGAGCCGTCCCCCCCAAACACACCCCCCTCCCTAACCTCGACGGCAAAACGAGCGGCCTGTCGTTCGGGATGCAGGTAGGAATGACCTCACCTTCCCTACCCCAAACAACCTACGCGCAGTGGAAATTCTTTCCTTTTCCCCATGTTAGGGCAAATCGACCTTTTCCTCCGCGAATGATGAGCTCAGCGCCCCCCCCCCCCCTCCCTCTCTCCTTTTTATGCAGTGGTTTTTAACAATAGAACTTTTTCCCCCCCTCTTAACTCCCTACTCATTTGTGAGGGTGTTCTCCTCCTCTACGTAACAACAACAAAAACTCCCCCTCTCCATCAGCACACCTGCGAGACATCGTTGATTACTTCCCTCCTTCCTTCCTTTCCCCCCTAGTTATTTTTTGATCAAAGAAGAAATCGACCGAAGTCGCCTCCCTTCCTTTTTTTTTCTTTTCTTTCTGAGACCTCACCGCAACTTGTCCCCCCGATGCACCTGTGCAATCGAGGCTGCGGCTACTCTTCCCTTGGCATGTGTCCACATGGAGTTCAAGCGATGCGCGATGACGGCTCTCTTTTCCTTTCCCCCTTTTTTTTCTTTTTTCCGATCGCGACGCACAATCACGACCCTTTTCTAAACGTAAGAGCTTGAGCTTCTCCCCTTCCTATCTTTTCCCATTTTGATGGACTTGGAGCCGGGGCCGCTCTCTCCTCCCGTTTTTTTTCTCTTCCGGGCGGCTGCCCCCGCGACGACGCAAAACACGCCCCTTTCTCCTTCCCCCCCTTCCCCCCGATTTGGGGAATGCAGAAATCACACCCTCCCTCCTTCCCCCCCTCCCTCTTTCCCCCCTCCGTGAGGATTTGCCACCGAAGAGGATCCTCTTTTTCTTTCTCGAACAGACGGCTTCCCATCTATTCCCCCAACACAACCACCCCACCCAAGGTAGCGATAGGGATCTTCCCTCCCCTCTCTCCTCTTTTCCCTTTTCACCGAAAACAGATCGTTACATCCGGTCCAGTTCCTTTAAAAACACACACACCACAAGGATCGGCGAAGTGATTTCGACACTTCCCCACCCTCAACCAAACCGGCTCCCGATACGCGGCACGGTGCGGTCCTTCCCCCCTCCTTTTTTCACACTCCTATCCCTTTCCCCTGTAAGGAAAGCCAGCTAAACCAAAAAATGACGAACGGACAAACGCCCCTCCCTCTCCCCTACAAAACTCAATATGCACGCGCGAGGAAGAAAGCGATCCCTCCCCCACCAATTACCCTCACTGTTGGGGGCATCAAAACCCCCCCCCCCAGTGGACAGAAACACCCACTATCCCCCTTTCGCGTCCCCCCGACGTCGACGGTGCCCTCCCACCCTCATTTATTAAAATTTCCCCCTATCCACGAGAAAACGGCGCTACCCCTACAAACCCATCCCGCGGATTGAGCGCTCTCCATCCCCCAAACAATCGCCAAGGCCCCGACCCGCCGACATCAGATCGTCCATATTCCTCCTTCCTTTCACCCCCTTAAATTTTTTTTTTTCCCACATATTCACCAGCGTCTTGCCCTTTCTCCGAAATGCGGGTTTGGTCGTTCCCCCCTTCACCCACCCCTCCCCCCCGAATTATGACGTCCAATAGCGAGAACGCCGCCATCTACCACTCCCTTCTTTTTCCTTTTTCATGATCAGCCAAAGTGTAAGCAAAAACCCCTCTTCAGCGGCAAATTTAAAGCTTGGATCTCCCCACCTACATACCAAACCAACCCGTTTCGTACAATTTTGCTGATCGCGCCCCCCACCCCTTTTCCCCCCCAAAAACCCTCCTTCCCTAATCCGAGAAAAAGTCCGCCGCGGGCCTTCTAAAAAACTTACACCCCCCCCCAAAATTGTGAGGAGAAGAAAGGCGCATTCTCCCCCCCGATTTAACAAATCCATTTTCTTGGCGGCATAAAAGGCCAGACCCCCCCCCACCCCCACCAACCCCCCCCCACCCCCCCCCCACCTTTTTTAACGGTTCGGAAGACGCAGCCCTTCACACACAAAATCCTATTGCCATCGGGCGACGTGATGCTGTCTCCTACCACAAATGGTGCGATTTTCGCGTATGAAAGCTTCTCTTCATTCTCCTTTTCCCCCCCCCCCCCCCCCCACACTCCCTCGCAGATGTATCGCGCGCACGATCATTTTACAAAACTTTCATTTCATCTTCAACGATCAGCGCCGCTTCGGATATCTTCTAACCTCCCCCCTTACCTTCTCACTACTCCGGCCCCGAACCGACTTCCCCTTCCACCCCTCTTTCCCCCAACCCCTCTCTTCTTTTTTCCGCGATCCTGCGCACCCCTAAAACAAACCCACCCGGCGCTGCTGGCCCCCTCCTCTATCGACCCAAAAACTCTGTTCAACATCTATGTCTTTTCTTCCCTCCCCACACCCTGTACAATTTAACTCCCGAAGATTGGCGCTGTCTTCCCCCCCCTCCGAACTTTTAAGCGTCTGGTCTTAAGAATTCACTCTTTCCTTTCTACCAGGGCCGGCGGCTCGTCTACCCTACCACCGGCGAACTCTCTTCTCCTCTCTCGATGAAGGCACCCCCCTCTACTTCTTATTTCAGTGGAATTGGTTCCCCAACCCCCAGAAACGACGAACTTCAACCCCCCTTTTTCATTTTTTACTTCCCATACAGTGATTCCCTTCCTTTTTTCCTTCTTCCCTCTCGCTAAGTGGAATTAGTCACTTCTCCTTGGAGGCGAAAAGACCATCCCTCCTCTTCCCCCCATAGGGCCTAAGGATGAAAAAGATAACCCTTCATTTCCCTCTCCTTATCCCTCTCAACTAATGTTGCATGTCGCGTATCACACTCCCACCCTAACCAGAGGATGAGAACTTATTCCCTCTTTTCCTAAAAACGATCTCTATGAGAAGTCGGAATAAAGTTCCTCCCCCTCCCCTCCTTTCGATTTTGATATTGCAAACCCTTCAGATAGATAGAGAGTAATCCTCCCCCTAGTTAGTCTAATCTCTATATTTTACTCCCCCTCCCCCCCTTCCTTTTTTACCTTTCTATATGATCGACGATTTCGGAACTTCACACTCGCAGCTTTTTTAAAGTTACGACCCTCCACCCCTACCACACCTTGACAGACCTGGAGAGCCTCTCTTTTCCCTCTTTTCCATCTTCCTCGAAGCCACAGACGACGACCTCTTCTTTCTTTTTTCGCAAGCAACAGGAGTTGCCTTCCCTTTCCTCCTTCCTTTCCCCTTTCCCTGGTTTATCTGTTCAGCCCAGGCGCAACACTCTCCCAGCGGATGTTATTGAGAAACGGCTCCCTCCCTCTACAACCCAACGTGTCCTCTCCCTTTACCCCAGGCAGATGCACACATCCCTCTTTACCAATTCGTTTGAGCGTCCGTTTCTGGGGAACTTCTTCCCCCCTTCACTGCCAAAACCCGCCGTCTGGCCTTTTTTTAAAATTTTCTGAGACCTGAAACGAGTGCTTCCCTCCCCTACTGACGCATCATACCGCAGCGACGAGCCCCCTCCGGCCTTTCTTTACTCCCCATTGGAATAGATAAGACCAGACCTTTTTTTTAAACCGTTTTGGTGGCCCCTCTTCCGCCCTATTCCAATTCGGGGACAGATGAGAGACGCGTAAAGCGCCTTCCTCCCCTCTTTTATACCTTCCTTCTCCCCTCCTCTGGCAGAAGCGCCGACCTCAGGACGTGTCATGACAGAATCCTATCCCCCCTTTCCAAACCATTAGAATGGAAGAGGAATAGAGCCTCTTCCCCCACTTTCTTTTTAATGACCTTTCCCCCACTTACAGCGGCGGGAGAGTGAATTTTTCCTCCCCTCTCCTCCCCATGTGCGCGACCTATAACAGCTGAGAGGATGGTGAAACTTTTTTTTCACCCCCATACTTGATAACGCGTCCCCCCCTGACTCCCTTTCCCTTCATCAGAAGCTCCCTTTCCTACCCCCCCCCCCCTCCCAGATAGGCAAGCAGTACTCACTTCCGAGAACAGGGTTCCCCCCCCGTTTCTTTTTTTTTCATCCAAACCCCATCGGAAACGGAAACCGCCAGGTCCCGGTTTTTTACCCTTTTATCCATAACATCGAGAGGCTTCCTTCCCCCTCTTTTTCCTTCGGCACTCGGGCAGGATGTTTTTTCCCTTAAAAATACCTCCCTCCACCGCGATAGCCAACCCTTCCAAAAAACACAAAATTTACCCCCGATTGCGAATCCAACTCACCTATCCCTTTTTCCCAATAAACCACCCTATTACACCCTTTTGAAGGATCATGAGCGCTCTGACTCTTTTTTTCCCCCAATTATCTTTTCGGGCGCAGAGATGGTCCGTCTCTATCCTTCACGTAAAGACATAGGAAGGACTTGGACCCCCCCCCCCCTTTAAAAACCTTTCCGTATATCCTCTGGGCGACAAGAAGACGTTTTTTTTTTCCTTTCCTTTCCCACCTCTCACTATTTTGCATAGCGTTACACATGATGAACGATCTCAACAAAAAAACTTTAAGGAGAAATGATCAAAGTCTCTTCACTTTCCTGTCATCCCTTAACAAAAACAAAGTTGCGCCCTCATCACGACGTCGAAGGAGGCACCTTCTCCCTCTCAACTTAAAACTCCCTTTTGATGGAGGGCTCCCAAACAAAAAAAAAACTGTGTGAGAAATCACCCATTTCCCCCTATAAACACAAAAATCTCCTTAAGCCGAGGCGCCCACCAAAACTCATTAAACACCCCCACCCCACAAAACAAACACAAAATTTTCCCACCTGAGAGGTCTATTTTCAAAACAAAAACCCGAATCAAGCTGGGGGACGTTAACCGTCCCCCTCCCCCCTGAACTATTTACATACTCCCCCGATATTCCGCAACGGTGTAATACCCCCCTCTCAACGAAGAGTTTACAGCGTTCCCACTCCCCTTCCCTTCAATCACCAAAATTGTTTGGACCTTCTCCAAGGTAGATGTGCCCCTTCTTTCACCCCCACCTATCATATTCTTTCAAGGTAGAAAGAAGTCTTAACATATCCCTCCCACAATAATATCCTTTCCCCCTCTTCCAATATAACACCCATTTCACCATCACCACTGCCGAGGTGAGAGGAAATGATCCCTTTCTTTCCACCTTACAATTAATTTTATTTTTTTTCCACTCCCCCTCAGGGAGTATCGTGGAGTTTAATTACTAAAAAACACCACCACACCCAAAATAGAGAGGGGATAGAACGCTCCTTCTCTTTAACCAAAAAAAAAAACCCTAAGGTAAAGTTTTTTTTCTTAAATTCCTTCCCCTTCCACAAAATTATATTCCCTCCCCAAGGGAAAATCGCCCTCCACCCCATCGCAGAGAAAAGGAGACATTCCCCCCCCTTTTTTTGCGACTAACGCGGATAGGAAAGGGCCCCTCTCTTTTCTTTTCTTACTTTCCCGCCAACCGGCCTTTTTTCGTAGTGAGGGCGAGCCGATTTTTCCCCCTTCTTCCGGTCTCCCAGCGGAGGAAGCTGAAGCCGTCCTTTTCTCCCCTCCCTTTTTTTTTTTGTCAAAGGAATTTGCGAGGCTCGGCCGGCGGTTTCCTTTCCCCTTTGCATCGTGGAGAGACCCTCCCCTCCCTTTTCGGGTTGAGGTGAAGGTGCTAAGTCCCCCTTTCTCCCCCCTTCCTCTCTCTCCCCCCTTTGCCCCTTTGATTTTTCTTTGTAGACCATAAAGCGAAAGCCCATTCTTTTTTTCCAGTCATCAACACGATGTAGCTCCCTTTTTTTCCCTTCTTTCCTTCTTTCTCTTTTCCTCCCTTTTCCCTTGAGATGGGGAGAACCACCCCCTTGCCCACGGTCGGATTGGGACCCTCCCCCCTTCCTTTTTTCGATTCCATGCGATGAGCGACATGCGCGTTTCTTTTCCTTTTTTTCTCTTTGCAAAGGTGATAAAGAGTCTTTTTTCCTTTCCCTTTTTTGTCTGACTTGGCTGAATTACGGCAAACATGTTTTTCCCTACTCTCCTTTTTCTTTCCCCCTTCGATTTAGGCATTATGGGCCGGATCGGCCCTCTTTGTCTTCCCATTCTTATGGATTAATAAACAGCGACTCTCGCCCCTCCTTCCTCATCTCAACAAAACTTCTTCTGGTAAAGGACCCCCTCCCCTTTTCTTCCCCAATTCCTCACACCCCTTTCCCCCCCCTCCGCGCGATCGGCTACTTTCCAAAAAAAAAAAACTTCCAGAAGAATCTCGTGGCGAAAGCTTCTTTTCTCCCTCTTTCAAAATTTCGACATGGAGGACCAGAAAAGAACTGTACCCTCTTCTAACAACTTTTTACTTTTTCAAGGCGTGGGCGCGCAGTTTCGCCAAAAACCCAAAATTTCACTTTTGCGATAAAGTGGTTCTTATCTTCCTCTTTCAAACAACCCTCTCTTAGGACCGAATCGACTTTCCTACTCCCTTTCTTTTTTTTTCATGGGCCGCGTGGTTGCTTCAAATTCTCGATCCGTGGTCGTTGCGGAGCAACTTTCCTTCCTCCTTTCTTTAACCCGATCAGGAGATGAGGCGGCACTTGGTCCTTTCCCCTTTTCTTTCTTTCTCCTCTGTGGAAACGGTCATCGCCTGACCTTTCCCTCACCTTTATGCTTGCAATGCAGGCAGTCTTGGGCTAGAATTGCTATTTCCTTTTTTTTTTTTTTCCCTTCTCTCCTCAATCTCCGACGATTTTTCCGACGACACGATCAAGCCTCTTCTT
>Ga0179593_1416115_pt1 | contig 24157 bp, 28 predicted proteins | sample CZODoug2_1_08_16_FD_185931 | JGI IMG/M metagenome (GOLD analysis project Ga0179593, IMG submission 185931) | Vadose zone soil fungal communities from Angelo Coast Range Reserve, California, USA - CZODoug2_1_08_16fungal (PacBio error correction) | ecosystem: Environmental > Terrestrial > Soil >... | reverse complement strand
TGTAGTTTTTCCCATTTTTTATCCCACATCTCCCCCCAGGCCTTTTTCCATCCCCAGTTGCGATCCTCTGAGAACCCGCTCTTTTCCAATTCCACCCTCCCGTTCTCGAGCGAAAGCTCCCTTGCACTCTTATCGGCGGCCCCCAACCCCCCCCGCCCCACACCGACTCGTCGCTTGCCTTCCCTGCCCACCCCCTTAACCACACTTATTTACTTTACTCTAGTAATATCCCCTGCTCTTTTTCTTTAGCCTTTTTATGTTAACATTCCCCCAACTTGCTCCGTGGTTTTTTACAGAAGAATGAGGTCCTTTTCGCTTTCTCCTCCCTCTGTACCTTTCCCCCTTCCTCCCCCCTTTAAGTTCTACAACGCTTGCCCTCCATGCAGCGATTCAGGACTTTTTTTGTTCTTATAACATTCCCCCTTTCCGCCTTTCTAGCCCTAAGGATGGCCAATGAGCTGCATCTGTCCTCTCTCTTCCGTGTGTCTTTCCCCAACCTTGAGAGATTATTCATCTTCTATTTTTTTTTTCTCGCTAATGGGCCAATTTTCCCGCGTGCCTAACCCTACTTTTTTCCCCCCAGAGGCCATAGCTGAATGTGCCCCCGCCAAGGCTTCTTCCTTCCGTCTAACCCACCTTTTGCCCCCCATGGGCCTGCTGACTGTACTTCCTAATGTATCCCCCCCACATTTTTTACTTCAGTCTAGAATTGCCTCTCTGTCTTCGGCTCTCCCCTCCCTCTCTTTTTCTTTTTCACCCAGTCATCGAGAAGCACCTTGTTGGGACCCCCTTTCCTTTTTAGCCCCGTCCCTGAGCTTTTCCAAACCATTTTTCCGAATGAAAGACCCCTTCAACTGCCCTGCGTCCAATGCCTTTTCATCCTTTTACTCCCCTTTTCCTTTATGCCTTTTTTCTCACCCCTCCTTTCCCCGTCACACGCCATAAACTTCCTCCCCATTATTACTTCTGAATGCCTGTGAGAGACCTTTTGTTTCCAACACGATGTAAAGTCCAAGTTCTCTGCCTCCCCCCCCTTCCCTTTCTGTTTCGATTTCCCTTTCCCCCTCTTCTCTTTATCCGACAGTCGATACTTTTCAGAGAGGTTTATGATTTTGCTCGTCTTCTAACCTGCCCTCAAGGATTCCCCCAGTTTACGATGGTCCCCAGTCGGTCGTGATGACGCTCTTCTCTTTTCCCTTTTTTTTTTCGGCTCAACCCCCCAGTGACCCCCTTCTGAAGATGGTGGAGGGGTGACGGAAATATTCAGTCATGGATTTTCAGTAATTAATTCCCGCATGCAGTGTTGTAGCTGTCTTCAGGTGTTGTTTGAGTGACCCCCTCAATACCCACTCTTCAATGGTCTTCTTTCTTGAGTACTCACGAAGTTTCTTACCATTCTTTTTCGCTGTTTACCCCCCACCTATTATATAATACTGGACAGAATGGTCCTCCTTGTCCCCTCTTTCTTCTTTGCACTTTCCCCCCTCATTTTTTTTTCCTCTCCCCTACCCACTTCCTTCCTTTGACACAATCTTCCTATCTTCTCCCGCCAAGCCAGGATGCGGGGATACAATCCCTGTCTGACAGGGTAACTCTTTTGTTTAAAACCTACGATTTCTACTAATTGCTCCCCCCCTTTTTCCCCTGTTCATTCAGAAAGTTTGCATGGCATGTTCTTTCCCTTGGGAACTAATCTCCTGGATGACGTTATCCCCTTTCCCCCTCTGTTTCCCCTCTTTTCTTCGACTCGGAAAACATGGTGTGTTCAAAGTTTGTCCTCTTTGATCCTTTCGGTGCGATGTCGAATGCTACCCCCTTTTCCCTTTTTTTCTTTTCTTGAAAGAGTCTTCTCGTCAACCGAATCTCGACGAGCGTAGTCTCGCCCCTTCACACTTCTATCCCCCTTTCTCTTTTGCTGTACCATGTACATGCTGCCACGGTTTTGTGCCCCCAAAATATTAATATTAATACCCTCCTTCTTTTAAACTTTGATCCCCTGGAAGGGGTTACCAGTTTGATCTTTCCGTTCTTCTTTCCTCTTTCCGTTCATGATGTCCCCTTCCCCCGGTCCCACTTATGATTTGATACCAGGAGGGCTACCCACATTCAATATTCTTTAGGATTTGACTTCGGTTCCTTTAGTTCCCCCGTCCTGTTCATGATTGAGGTCTGGCGATATGACGCACCCCCTTCTTGCCTTTGAGCCTTTCCTTTTAGTCCCCTCCAGTCTTAAGATGTGCTTTTGCCCTAAGCGATGGATTATCGGACTATTTCTTCGTGTTGATTCCACTAGGGTACTGTGTGCATTCCTCCCCAAACCCTGGTTTGGGAGCCGTACGACGACAGTGTTCCCCCGTTTCATACTGTTTGCTGTCTTGAATGGTGATATGGGACCCCCCCTTTTTGCCTTTACGCTCCCCCCCATTTCGTTGTCCCCGCCCGTCTCTTGCGTTTTAGTTGCATGTTGTTATCCCCCCTTTCATCTTTGCTTGTTACGATCGTCGTATTTCTTTTTCCATCTTTTTTCTCTTTCTCCCCCCATGCTCCCCACTCTGATGTTTTATTAGAAAACTAGCTACACCCCATGAACCCCATTTCCCCCAGGCTTTCTCTCTCGAATCCCCGGTTGTTTTTTGCGGCTGTACGTAGTGTTTTTTCTCATGCTTTCTCCAGCTGCCCACCGTTGCACAACTCCCTTTTTTTTTTTTTAATCACCTGCTGCTCGCTACTATTCAATACGACGTCGCACCCGCCCTTTAAAGTTTTAACCTCTTTTCGAAGAGCAAAACAACACTCACCCCTGCTTCTTTTCCTCGTTCCCCACATTTTGTAAAATAAAACATTTATTAAACAATTCGGTACTTCCTATGCGTCATATGTAATGATTAAGCTCCATCATGTGCTTTCTTCACGTCCCAACCCCCCTGACCAAGTGAAGGACCCCTCGCGCTCTTCCCTCCAGACTCCCCTTTTACTGTGAACTAAGACCTTTTTTTTTTCCCTACCTGACAATTTTGTGTTATGTCCCTTTCCCCCCTTCTTCCCCCCCCCTCTTTCCTCGTCCCTCAAAGTCGAAGGGCTGGCAATGACCAAGCTGAACTTTCCTTTTTCTTTTTGATCGCCGAATTCTTCTCGGGTACCCCCGTTTCGTAGGACCTAATCAGAAGGCCCCCCCCAGCACGGTGCCTATTTCCCCCCTCTGTCCCCCCTCCCAATGACCCCGTACTTGCCAAAATCCAATTTTGTGAACTCAGGACCATTTACCTCTCCTTCTTGGGAGTTGGACCCCACACCTTTTCCTTATATACCCCCCTCCTTTTTTCTTCACTTCCCCTCCTGCCCTAGTGTGGCCGCGTCATGTTGGCGTCTAATCACGATTTTCTGCCCCCATCTGCTCCTTGTATTTTTGAACTAGCACTTCTATATTGCCCTAGCCCTGAGCTTTTCCCCCACCCCCACCCATTGTTTTTTACTAGTAGACTCCCCCCCTAGCCCCATTGTGCCCATTGCCCTTGAGGGCAAATTGACTTCTTCACCCCCTTCCCCTTTCAAACCTTCTCTTTTTCGACTCCCATGACCTGTGCTTTTTCACCCTGCTTCTGCACCCGTAGGTCCGCTTACTTTTTTTGAATTGCCGCAAATGCACCTGGAGTTTCTCTTTCGACTTCTCCTCTCCTTCCTTTCCCAGTCCCCTCTAGTTTTTAATAAGTTTGTTCTGTTGGTTTCTCTTTTCAGGGACCGCTCTAAGGTCCCCAACACCCGCTAACGTGTCGTCCGGCCAGTCGTGTTTCGTGCGAGAGTATTCTTAGGTTCTTCTCTATGTTATCATGAAGAGATTTTCTTCCGACCTCTTTTTTTTTCTTGAATGGGATAATTCTCTCTCCTTTTGTTTTCCCGTATCTTTCCCTCCCCAACACTTAATTCCCCGTTTGGATCGTCTTCCTTACCCTCTCTCTTCCTTCAGTCCCGCGAGAGTTGTCTCCTACCCCACCCCCTCCGTGCCAGATATACTATCGCCCGGACCAGTTTTCAGGTTCCTTTATCGGAGTGTGTTCCTTCTCCCGTATGGCTAACTCAGCACCCACACCCTTTATTTATTCTCTTCTACTGTTGGAGCCTTCCATTTGTTTACTCCTCTTAAGCATGGCTAATAGATGTTTTCCTTGTGGGACTAAAGGCTTCTGCCCTCATTCTTTTTTTCTCTCATTCAGCTTTCCTTTTTCCCTTTTTCCCTGGTTCCCAGGTAAAGTTAGGTCTCATATATAGAATCGCACCCCTGATCTTTTGATTCTTCAAACACTTTTTTTGTCCAAGCTCCTGAAGTACGACTGGGACTGTGGTACTTTTCCCCCCTCCCCTTTGTCTTATCGATGCTTGTTTGCAGCTTTTCTGTTTTTTCTTCTCCCCCGAGGTCGACGATTGCAGATTCACCCCCCTCAATTGAGATGGACGTACCCCCCAATTCTTTCTACATTTCTCCCCTTTGGGCCCCCCCCCCTGTTGTCTCTTTATCCCCGGCTTTTGTCCTTTCTTTTAGTTCCGTAACTTCCCTCCTTTCCTATGCTTTTTTCTTCCGTTCCTTTTCTTCTGACGTACCCGACCCCCCCCTTTTTTTTAGCACCCCCCAATTTATCACCTGGTTCTAGGTTTTTTTATTGGGTAATGATGAAAGAGTTTTCTTAAGTCTGTTCTCCCTCTGCTCGTTTTCTTACGATACGACAGCACCGTCTCCTGATGGTTTCTGTGGCATTCCTTCCCACTGTTTTTGGCCCCTCCTGTCTTTTTTCGGGAACCAATAAGGTTCTCTTTCCACCTTTTTCAGACCTGTTTTTTGCCTTTTTTTTTTGCATCAGAAAACACCCGCGTGCTCTTTTCGCGCAGCTTCTTAATTTGAAGTACCCCTTGTTTTGTTGTTTAATCTGGTTTTCTATTTTTGAAACAGTGAGAAGTCTGTTATGTGTTGTCTTCCTTCAGGGTTCTTGCCCATGAGGTTTTTCCCCCTGACTTCTGTCATTCCTTTGTTGCTCGTTGGAAAACAGACTGATGCTTGAACTTCCCCGATGATTGCAGGCTTTTCCCTCTTCCCTAGCTTCTCCCCCCCCAAAGACTACAAGTACCCTCTTTACTTTACTCCCTTGTGGTTCTACGTAAATATTGAAAGAGTGTCGACCAAATTCCCCCCGTTTGCCTGTTTCCCCTCCTCCTTTCCGTGTCGGACACGGAGGCCCTCCTTCCTTTTACTTCTCCAATAAATTTTTCCCTTCCCCCATGGTTAATTTCGTGTTAAAAACACTCCCACGCTAGTTTAGTACGACCGTTTCCCCCTCCACCAGCTTTCCCCCTTCCCCCCCCCCAGAGCACCTCTCGTAATATTTCCCTCCCTAGTGTCCTTAAGCCTTTTTGTGTTCTTTTTTTTCCCACCCCTTTTCTCCTGGCCCTTCTTTCCCCCCCCTTAAAGAGTCTTCTTTCATGTCCGACTATCTGCGTCTCAAACCCGCTCCATCTTTCCTTGCGCACTCTTTCCCAACATTCTCCTTCCGCCGAATTTCGTCGTCCATTACCCCATATTTTTCTGCCCCTCCAGATACAGACAGACGCAGGTCCTGCTTTTTTCCAACCTGGAGTCCGTGGTCCACACGTTTGAGTAAAGCCTTCCTTTTTTCTGAGAATCTTTTCTCCCCTCCTATACGGTCATGGCCTAAGCGTCAGAAGTTCCGTGACATCAACCTGCACTTAGCACACTCCTAACGCGATCCTCGCCCCCCCAAAATCCAACGAAACCACCTGCTGGACTTCGTAACCCTCCCCCCCTCTTTTTCCTGTTCTTATTCACCACACACAGCAGGGACCCTTCCCTAAAATTCATTGCGTTTTGAAGCCCTCCCTTAACTATTTATCTTTTCCGAGAAGCCAGTTCATCCATGCCTCTCTCTCCCCATTTCTCTTTTTCCCTTCTCCCTCGAGGCCACCGTCGTTGCTCGTTTATTCTTCTCTTCAACCCCCCCTTTCGATCTGACAACAAATCCCCTAAGGGTCCATTCCTCCCCTTCCCACTTCTCCTATAGTTCATCAATCCATCCCTTTTCACCTGCCCCCGTCCTAGGCCTCCCTCTTAGTTGGCATTTTCCGGTGCTAACCTTACACAGCGTTGTTCCCATCTCCTTCTCGGTTCTCTTTCCCCCTTTCCTAGCTTCCGTTTTCGATTCCCTGCGATTAGGAATTCGGCGCAGTGCCGATTTTCCCCCTTTTTTTCGGTTGAGTCTTCTGTTCCTTTTTCCACCCTTCACCCTTCTTTCCCCCTTGCACCTTTCTATAAAGGGTATAGTATGGTCTCTTCTCTATGCCCGTCTAACATACTCTTCTCTTTTTTATACAATTCAGCGTGAGTTTAATCCTGGACGACTAGCCCGCATGACTCATTGTCTTTTATTGGAGCGTGAATTCTCTCGTGCCTCCCCCTTGTTTTTGCCCCTTCCCTAACCCCCAGTGCTTCGTATTTTCGTCCAGTAACTTACACCCTTGCCTTTTCATTCCTTATAACATTAGCCTAGTTTCCCGTGAGCTCCCGACAGTCGTGCGCTTCCTCCCCCGGACCCACTTCCCCTTGAACATATCGGAGGTGTGAGTTCAAGTTCCGTTTTTTCCCCTTTACTCCTAGCCTCTCCCCCATCAAGCCCCCAAATTATCTACTCGTCCTCGGTCCTTTATCCTCTCCTTTCTTTTTTCCGAAGCTCCCTTTCCCCTTAGAAGGACTGGAAATCTTTTGTTGAACCTACGCTGGTGGGCCATCCTTTTTCACCCTTTCTCCCCTCCTTCTGATGTACTAATTGAATCTCATTTGAGGGCTCCCTGTACCTTCCTTATATCTCGATGATCCCCTTTTCCCAAGTGAGTGCATTTAGATCCCAAAAATTGTGTTTTTCCAATCTCCTTCTCCTCCTCTCTATTCTCCGGTCGACACATAACATGTATCGGAGTGCGATTTTTTTCTACATCCGTCCGATCAGGTTTCCCTTGACCCAACAATAGAGTCATGCTTTGCGCCCCCTCTTTTTTTTCCCCTTCCCCCCTTTGTTTTTTTCCCCCCCTCCCCCCCCCTTTTCCCCAATACTCTGTGGGATTTAAGAGTCAGAGGTTGCCTTTTTTCTAAGTTGGGTCTTCAATTACATTTCCTTTGTCGACCATAGCACAGCAAGACGTTCCATTAGTTATTGTATACTGTAGCTTTTTCAACCCCCCTTATTCCCTTCCCTTCCTCTTCACATGGACGGGTCTTCCCCCTGTTGTAGTTTTCATTCGCCTTCGTCTTATCTGCCTCTTTTTTCCGTTACAGATCGGGCGAATAGAACCCCAAGTCGGCGTCCGGTCGCTCCCTTTCTTCTTCCTCCCCCCGCTTTTGTACCTTAAAGCTGCTTCCCCACATTGCTCAGTCTTAATGTCCGGCCTTCCTCATTACTGTGGCCTTAACCTTGGGAGATTAGGTTACCCTTCTTCCTAGTTTAGTACCTGTTGTGTATGGTTCTGTCACCAAAGTTCCCTTCGCTTTTGGTGTTCGTTTTTCCGTTCGGTTTTTTTCATGGGACACTGTACCGCATGTAATATTCTGTCACATTCTCTCTGTGCTCGTTGAGTACGCCCGACTTTCTTTGAAGCCCTTGTGTAAGTTTTCCTCTCCTATTTTGCCAATCATTAACAAACATAGAGTTCCCTAAGCCGTTGTTTTTTTTGAGAGCTCTCCCTTTTTCTTTCTTTTGGAACTTATGTTCTCCTTACAAATCATAGTTTGTTCCCCAACTTTAAATAAGTAACCCCTATAACCCCCTCTCCCCCCGATTACCCCCCAATCGAATCTAAAGTTCTACACGGTTGATTCGTGTTTTCCAAACACCCGATAGTAACGCTTTCCCACATACCCCCCCTCCTCCCCTCGATCTTCGTAATTTCCCTTTTGCGGTTATGATGTCGACCACATTCCACCGATTTTGACTTTCCACAATAGCTTTTTGACTCAGTTATATCCTCCTCCTCTTTGAAGCAACCCTCGCCGCTTGGCTACCAACCGCTAACTCTCACAATTTCTTCCAGTCCCCTCTCCCGAGAAAAGAAAACTTGTAGGGGCATTTACCCGCGTGTCCCCTTTTATGTATAATACAGCCCTTCCCATTTTTTCCCAGAGTATCACTACTATTCTGTTTTAACCTAACTGTCAGATTGAAATTACCCTCGTGAAAGAAAAATACTCAACTTTTGACCCAAACAGCCCTTACTACAATTTCCCCTCCGAACCCTTACCCCGCACCAACCGCTGTCCCTCCCCCCCCCCCCGAGTATATTTCCTTGGTAGTCCACTGGTCTATAAACGTTTCAGTCAACTCTTAGTGTTGTCCCCTCTCTCCCTTTCCCTTTTGTTCGACTATGTGGCTCCTACAGATTTTCCTTTCTTCAGCAAGCATGATTTGTTCAGTCCCCCTCCTCTCCCGGACTGAATTGCCCCCCTTTCTGAAAACCATTTGTTTTTGTCGACAGAACCCCATCTCCCCCCTTTCCCCCTGCCCATTGCCTAATTCCTTCTCTCCCCTCCCAAGAACCACTGAACCCCCAACTACTACTCTGACTTTTTGCATCCCCCTGTCCTATACCAGCCGTCGGTTTCCCACCCGCTTTCCCCTTTTACCCAGATGCTCGTTTTCTTTCCGTCTCGAAGAATCCCCGACTCGACTTTAATAAGTTTGTCGTGTTCTTTATCGTTCTACTTGGCCTGTAACCCAACGAACTAATATCCTTTCCTCTCATAACCCCGTCTGTATTCTGATCCTTTGGCGGCCAGACCCTGTGGAGACTGTAATTTTGTTCATGTCCTTCGTTTCCTTTTTCTTTGCCTCTTTTCCCTACTCACTGAATGCCTTATTGGATTGACCCTTTTTCCTGTTTTGTCGATTCCTAATAACTTCCCCTGGATGGAGGTCCTCCCCCAGATTCTGACCCTTCCTTACGTATCCCACATTCCTTCGCTTTTGAGCCTCCATCCCACCCTCCCTTAAGTATATACTCTCCACCCTTACCAGGGTCCCTTTTTTTGTGTGCGGCTTGGCCTCCCCACGCAATTCAAGTTTAAGTCTATGACTGTTTTCCTTTTAATAATCCTAATCGTCCCTGTCCCCCCGACCTGGCCATGATAGTCTGGCAAGGGCATGACTTTATTTGCCCTTTGTGCACATTTTTCTTTTCGGTAAAAGGAGCCACTCTGTCTTGGATGGAGTCACTTCCTATCACGTTTTTCCTTTTCCCAGTGGTGCATTTAAATGTTTTCCTTAGTCTCGCAATGGGGTCGATTGCGCTCTGACGCCCCCCCTTCCAAAGAAGAAGAAGCCGTACTTATCCCCCCTTTTTGCGCTGTCGATGCCAACAATGGCTCTCCCCCCTTCTCTGTAGTGACAGATGAAAGTTTGTGTCTTGCCTTCCCCTTCGGTGTTCTTCATCACATTTTTAGCTCCTGCTTGACTGTTCCTCTTAAATTACCGGGTTCCCCCCATTACTTTTTCTGTGGGATTTTTTCTCTCCCCTGGCGTGGGTTCCACCGTGGATTTCGTTCTCCAGAGTTTGTTCTTCGGTCTCTTATGTCCTTTTTAGGCCATTCTTTAAGGCTCCCCCCTTAAGGATGCCCTCTTGTCACGCTCAACTGGTCCGTCTGAGGCATCGTTGCAGTTCATTATTTCCCCCCCTTTTTCTGGTTTTCTTTAGAGATCCAATCCCACCTGATTCTAAGTAGTTAGTTGAGGAAGTCCAATGCGTTCGTTTCACATTTTTGTTCCCCTTTTTTTCCCCCCCCCCCCCCCCCCTTCCGCGAGGGGCTCTAGCGCCCCATTCCCGGAGATTTTTTTTGCAAATTTTTGGACTGTTCAGGACCCCCCCCCCTGAGCAGCGTACACCGCATGTCCACGATATTCCCACAGTACCCTCTTTTTTATTTGGACCTCTGGTTAGGTCCAAGTGCCTTCTACCCGTGTTTTGAGTTTTTTTTTCCTCTCCGGGCCCATTTATCTCCTTTCTATTTATGGTTTTCGTATGCATTTTGTTTTGCTCGTTTACGCCCACCCTTTTTCTTTTTCACTTCAACTCTGTGCAGACCCGCCAGGTTCCCCCTCAACTCAAGGTATTCTCTTTTCCTCCCTCCGTTGTGAGCGATACTTGTGGGAAACAATCGATTTTTGACACAGCTGCCACCCATTTCATTTTCCACATCCTTCTGACGGGCTTCTAACCGTAAGTCTAATTAAATCGATGTAATCTACCCCTTTTCCTTGTCCCCTTTTGTTTCCCCCTCCCTTCGACGTTTGCTTCCCCCACCCCAACCTAACAAACCGCCCCGTAGGATTCCCCTTACAAAGATTATCCCCCCACGCCTTCTCCTAATTGGCACCCTGTTTTGCGTCGTACTCTCCCCTCGTTGGTTCTGTCCCACAGTAAACTTTCTACCGTGGGAAGTCCAATGATCTTGAATGTCGTCGCTTGACTTTTCCACCCCCTTTCTTTTCGAGACCTTTTTAGGACTCATAACCTTCTGACATGGTCCCCACCCTCCGGTTTGTCCGTGTAAGATCTTTGACACTTTTGATCCAGAGGGATGGAATGACCTCGGCCCCTCTTTCTCCATACATTTTATCCCGGGGCTGCAAAGTGGTGCCTCTTCCCTTTTTTGTCTCTCCTCTGTTTAATGAACGGAAAGTTACCGTGACCCTTTTCCCCCCTCCCCCCTAGTAAAATGCCCCGAACCCCGGAATTCCCGGTCTTCCCCTCCACCTTTTTTCCCCCCCCTCCTGCTGTCAGCGTAAAACTCGCATCCCTAGTTTCTTCTTTTTCAAAAATTTTCTCCGAACTTCTCTCTAATGGATATAGTTTTTCCTCTCCCTCCGCTTGAACAGCGTTGAGTATGACATCTTTTTCATGCTTCCCCTTGCATCTCTCCCACATTGGCGTCGATCTATCGGCCCCTTCTTCGAGTTTAAAAACAACAGTTTCGAAACCCTCTCCCCCCGGCTCACATTTTCCTCATTATTCTTCCCTTACTCTACTGTCTCTGCAAATGTTCCCTGACCCCCCCCCCACCAGTTTTCTTTGAATCCTACTGAATTCGTGGCAGAAGTTTCCTGTAGCACCTTCGTTTCACCCCCCCGTCCCCCCGTCGGGTATTTCTTTGCCAACCCCTCATGGTTCCCCTCGCCCTTCGCCAGTCGATCCTACTCAATGTTGTCAGTTATTGGGAGATCTGGTATTGACGGGTCCCCCGGCCTAATTCTGGACCCCCTTACCCCTACGGATAAAGGGACGCTTTTTTTCCTGCCTAGAGTAGCTCTCGTTGGGATTTAGGCTCACAGTCGATGTGTTTTTTTTTTTTTTTTTGGTTTGGTTTTTTTTTTTTGGTCGTAGAGTAAGGGCAGAGGCTGTTTAACTGACTTCCTCTCCTTTCCACTTCATGAAGGGGAGGTGCTTTGCAATTTTCTTTGCCATATACTGTTGTTTACGACTCCCTCCCCTAACTCACCATGCAAAGGGCGGGAGTCGTCCGTTCTTACCCTTTTCCGAGAGTCCGGAGCAATCGAGAGTTCTTTTTTGCCAATCTCAAAAGTTTGCCTATCCGTAACCACATTCTCAGACTGTCCTTCACTGTTTATCGGTGTTCTTGTTTTCCCTTCCTCTTTTTCTCCTCCTAAAAGAAGCATCCGTCTCCGCTTTGCGACCCTTTTCCCGCATTCCACTGCATTCATTTGATATCTTGCAAGAGAAACTACTTTTAGACTTTTTTCCGGTCCTTTTCCCAGGGCAATTGTTCCTTTTTGAGTCTAAGGTTCCCTGTGATTTTAATTGATACCCTTTCGAGCCTTTCTTTCTTCCAAGTACTTTTGATTGCTTTTTTCAAACAAGGGTTTCAGAAGCCGATCAGATCGGACGGTGAGTGAGGACACTAACAATTTCTTCGCTCTTTATTCCTCCCCTTCCCCGATTGTTCTTTCTCGGCCTAAACATCTGTCGAATTAGGAGATATTCCGCGGCTGCTTGGTCCTGTCGGACCTTCCCCCTTTTTTTTTTTTCCCCAAACCACCCGTATGTGTTAGTCTTGGCCAGCAGCGGTTTTTCCCCCACCCTTTTTCTTTTTCCCGCCCCTTACGGGAATCTTTCTTTCGTTGAGGCTCCCTATTGACTTCCTCAGCTATTATCTTCCCTTCCGGAGCCAATAAGTATGTCTCTCACCGTGGTGATCCTCTTGCTTGTCTTCCAGTTGACCATTTCCCCACCTTTTTTTTTTCCCTTCGAAGCGTGACTCCGATACCACCTCCGCGGCCTGTTTCCTTTCTGGCTTTGTGGAACAAGCGTTTCCTTAATTTTGCGCTTTTCCTTTGCCTGCTGGTTCTCTTCCTTTTTCCATTCAATCCATATGTCGGGGTCATCCACTTCTCCTTTTACTGTGCCCCGCACACCAAGTTGTCGTCTCCTTGTTGACTCTCTCTTCCTTGGGTTTTTGATCCGGTTACCTTTGTTTTAACCAAGTGGCCCCCTTACGCGGTCTTTTTTATTGTTTTTCCCATTTCCCAGAGGTAGACCCCAAGAGCTGATCTTTAATTGTAGCTTTCCTTGACCTTCAATACTGCTTGAACCTGCATGGTGTCTTTTCTTCACAGCATAGATTTCCCCCCCAGACACAGCTCCTCTCTATTCCTTGTTGTCTTTGATTCCCTTGTTTTTTTCAAAAATGAAAAGAATTCCCCACATCTCTTTGCACGGCTTATTTTTTTCCGTCATCCACGAAGCTCTTACTAATTATACGACTAGTACCACTTTTCCCTTTTTACCAGGGTCCCCCCCAATCCGAGACAGGCGGCCCAACTCACACCCTCGTCCTTTTTTCCCCCCCATCACCAGATCCATCCCTCTTAGGACTCGTTAATATGGTTCATGAGATTCTCTCTTATTGTCCTGCCCAACGTTCCTAGTGTTTCCCCCCAATCGGGACCTATATCCTATTAATGCCTTGGCACAAGATACGGGAGCCCAGATTTTCCTTTTTCGCTTCCCTTTCCACTTGTTTCTCTCCCCCGTGAATGACTCCCCACCCCGTTAAGGCTCCAGAGCCCTCATTCTTTTGTCCCTCCTTTCTTTGCAACCGATGGATGCTCCGACCTCCCCTTGTAGTTTTTTCATTTGTGAGAAGATCTTAAGTGGGTTCTCTCTCCATCAATGTCCCATGTCATGCCCAGCGTCAAGGGAGCTACCAGAATCTGCATCTTTTTTCAAACTGAGCACCTTCTCTTCCGGAATCCGTGTGTTATGGAATAGTATCTACCCCGCCGAAGTAGTTTTTCCCCCCCAAGTTGTATACCTTTGCTTGCATTTAGGTTTTTTGCCTCTGCCATACTATCGTCGACATCTTGATTTATTCTAAAGTCCCCCTCTTTACACCATTGTGCCTACATTAGTTCCAGCTCCAGCCTTCTCCCCTATTCTCAGGTTCCTTTGACCCCCCCAATTTTTCCGACCCACCCCCCGCCCAATTCTCCCCCTTTACCATCATTAGATGTTTCTCCCTCTTGCCCTTTTATCTCCCCCCCATCTTCAGGCCCATCCCCCATTCCATTTTACATTGGTTCACAGCCTTTCCCGTTCCGGGTCTATGCCTTCTAGACATTTTTCTTGTCGATGACGTGCCTCAGGCTGCCATTGTGTAGTGCTCTTTTTGGCTAGTATGACCCAATGGTACCCCCTTCCATTCAACCTCTTATCTCTTCTCCTTTTCTTGTTTCCTTTTCTTCGAGTATATCTGAACCTGTGGTCTTAGTCCCCCCCCTCTCCCATGTGGAGTGATGTCAGAGGAGTGTAATCACTACTCTTCACCTTTTTTCTTTGGTCTCATATATTTCCCCATACTTCTTTTTGGTTTTTTGAGTCTCGATTCACCCCCAATAATCCCATGCTGTCCCCAATTGAGGAAGTCAGTACTCACTATGTCCTTCTCTTTACGGTCCCACCTTCCAGACTTTCGTTTTTCTAAAGTAACCCCCCTTCTGGGCTCATCTACTCGTCCCCCCGGACCAGCCCTTTCCCCCCCCGATTCAACTTTTTTTTATCAAACCCTTTTTTTGTACCTCATCCTTCTCATCAGACGACAAATAGTTTCCCCTTCATGGGCGCACGTACCTCGCCATCTACTCCATCGTCTGGCAAAGCTTCCCTTGAGCTTGCCTTTTTTTTTCCCAACCTTGATACCAGTCCCGGGCGGCACTTTTTCTTTACTTCCCCTTTTTTTCAGTCTAAAAGTTTGCCGTTTCCCTTTTCGTGAAATTCGGCTTTATTTTCAAGGGCCCCGGGCCCATTTTTTGCGTCTTTTTCTTCTTTCCTTCTGTTCCACCCAACTTTGTTTTTTAACAAGAAAAACTCCTTTAATCCTTCCTTATCTACTTCTATGCTGTACTGGCAAATGCTTCCCTTTCTACAATTCTCTAGGAATACTCCGAGAGTCGCCTTCTCTTTTCCCCCCCTCTCTCCCAATGAGCTGACTGAAGTCCGTAGAAGCTAGCCACGTTTTGACAAACTACCCACTTCCCCCCGGTTGAGTTTAAGTCCCCTGCGCTCCCCCCCCGATTTATCCGTACTATTTCGTACTATGCGTTCCCCCTTTTCATATGACGTAATTTAGGCCCTGTTCGTGTGATCCCGTCTTCTCCCAGGCGCTCCCCCCCCTACAGATTATGGTGCCTTTTCTTTGGTTGGACAATTTTTGATGTTGATAAGCCCTCCTTTCTGCTTCCTTGGATGGCTTTCCATCTACTTCGACAAGCACTCCGCTCTCCTGTTTCTCTTTATTTGGGAGGACCACTTGGTCGCCTCACTTTTGGCCATTCAGCCCGCTTCGTCCTTGACACACCCCTCTTGTTGAACATGGCTTTCCCTTTGTGACTGTGCCGCCCAACCCCCTCCGTTTACAGACTTCTGGCCCTCCTCCGTACTTGTAAATCTGTTACAGTGCCTCGCCCTCTTGAGTGTTTTTGCGTATTGTTCCCATTGGGGGATCCCCACTTTCCTTTTATCAACTACTCCGATCTGGTGCCTTTTTTTGGATGCTGTTCCCCGATTCTTTTTTTTTTCCTTTTCGAGAAAGCGATTGCCAAAAGGTTACAATGGCTCTTCTTCCTTTCCATTCCCCTTTCCCGGGTGAGAGCCCCTTTTATGTTATTCCATGAGTTTAAATCCCATCATTTTTCAGTCCCGAATAAGTTCTTTAGTCCCATTTCGTCCCCCATCCTTAATCCCCATACCGATAGTCCCCAATAAAGTTGTCCCTGCACGACTTCTTACACCATCACACCGCTTCGTCGCGACTCCCCTTCCCTACCCCCTCTTGCCAGCCCCCACCTCGGGTTTTTTTTTAACTCCCCCCCTCTTGTTCCTTTTCCCCTCAACAAAACTGCTTTCCCTGTCCCCGAGCCATCCTTTTACTTCGCCCCTTCCTATTTCCTACATGAGAATGTAAAACCGAAAGTAAGGCGAAAGGAGGATTCCTCCATCTACACGACCGTTTCATAGGGAGTTCCAGTTTGAACCGCTTCTTCTTCCCTCCAGTTTCCCTATCCCCGAAAAGACGACCCTCCTGTACCCCCGCCCTATCCTAGTCCGGTGTCTTCCTCCCCCTGATCAACTCCTGGGGTTAGAGACCTGCCCATACAAGGACCTGTCCTTGTTCTACCCTTTAAAGTTAAATGGACCTCAAAGATTCACTTTCACCTAAAGTATTCCAGGGAAGGCTCACCAAACGGTGTAACCCCCCCTGCATTCTTCATCGTCCCATATATAAGGGAGTTTTTTTTCCCCCCACAGGCAGTGATCTCGTCAGTAATTTTCCTTTATTTGTTGTTACTCCCCCAGCGTGCCATTTATTCCTCCCACGAGCAGTTTTCCCCCCCCCTCCCGGCTAGGTGCCAGTAAGCTCTCCCACTATCTCCTGGCGGTTTTCCCCACCTTTTTTTAGTTTTTAGACCCCCAAAATCGCCAATCGCACTTTCCCACTTCTCCAGCTTATCCCGTTCTAACTCCGTCCCCTTGCCAAGAATAATTCCCTCTGATGATTCCCTCTTAGGGCGATTCCCACTCTTTTTTCCATCCTTCCTTTCTTCTTGTCCTAATTTAGATACCTTTCTGTCGATTTTCAGTCCCGTTTTCGTGCTTCTTTTTTTGAGGACCCAATACACCAGGATGGACCCCCCCACTCACTTTTCTTACGGACCTCTGGTCCGTGTTCCTAAGCTCTTCCATCAGTTGTATGGCAAATAGGCAGTTGGCGGTAAGTGATCAATGCGAAGTTTTATGCCTAACGATCACTTAATTCTTTGGCTTTCACCTTTCCCTTTCCAATAAATCTGTTTTTCTCTATTTCAAGCCCCAACCTCCCATGTCTCCCATTAGGATAGTCGTACCCGTAACCCTGTACTGATTCTTTATCCCCTTGAGAAGCTGTTCGCTTTAGCCCTACCTCCATGACGGCGTCTACTTTTCTTTCCCCAGTTTTCCCTCCACCCGACACGTTATATGTGCCGCATGTGTTTTCCTAGCCAACCCCCTAAAGAAAATGATACGATCGCCTTTTTAGTACTTTTCCCTCTCCATTCAGCTCCATAAGACTCTTTCCCCAAGGCAATACCCTCTGCTTTGCTTGTTGCTCCATAGAACCTCCACTTTTTTCATCCCTTTAATTCTCCGTTTGCTCCCCGGTGACGGTACTCTCCCTTAGTCCATTTGCACATGGGACCCGTGTCTATTTTTCCTTCGCTCCCCCCTTCCCATGTGTGGTGGTACCGTACGAAGTTCCTTCCCCCTGCTAGCTCTATCTTCCTCTCGTGGCCTCCCCCTGATCGGCTTTGGAGAACATTTCTCTTGTTTTTTTTTTCCCCCCTTCCTTTCACATCAAAGAGGCTGGATGTTTCACTATTCGATTGCGATTGACCTTTCCCCGTAAATGATGTTAGCCCTGCTGCCCCTTGGTGGGGTAACCTAACTTAAGCCCTTTTTTGGAGGTGACAGCCTCCCTAAGTTTGTCCCCCCAAGTTTTTATTTCGTAAGTAGTTCCATTAATGTTTCCAACATTTCTGAAGTCATCTCCTTAGCCTCTGTCTCCCCTCCCTATCCCAAAGATGTCTTCTCCCCGTTTTCCCACTTCTTCCTCTTGATTCCTTGTCCTTTGATTGACCCTTGGATATGACCTTTCTTTCCCCTCGCCCCACATAACCCCCCCCTTTTTTGTTACTTGAGGGTTATTTTTAATTCCCAGCCTTTTCTCCTTTAACAGTTCCTTCCCACCCTCAGTTTTTATTCCTAAGCATTCGTTTGGTCGGACTTACATGGTTCGGATTTTGTTCTTGTCCACTTCATACCCACAATAGATGTGAGCTAGCCGCGTTATCTTCGAGATCACTTTCCCTGGGTGGTCCCCAACTTGTGTATTTTCCAAACCCTTTCAGGGAGCTCCTACGTGTTTTTTTTGGCTCTGGGATTCCTTGTAGATCCCCCAACTTTCCTATTTGATTTTACATATCTATTGTTTCGGTGAAGCCACCCCTGAATTCTTTTCCCTGCCCCCTGCTTTGGTATAGCTTTTCTACACCCGAGATGTGTCCACCCCCCCAACTTCTTTTATCCTGTGGTTGGAGACTTCTTACCTTTTCTGTCTTTTGGCATCTGCTCTCCCCCCCCTCCCCCTCCACCAAATCAGGAAAAGATCATTTTTTAGACCTGCACGCAACCTCCCTCCCCTCCCGATTTACCTATATTCCAATTTCCCTTACTGAAAACTTGACTCCGCCCCCTGCGACCCACACCATTCGGCGACCGGTTCCATCCCGCTTTCCCCCTTCCCAAACTATTAGACCCAGAGTCTACGAATTTCCTCTTTTTTTGGAATAACTGATCCCCTTTTCATGCCTCCCCCATCCGACTTGATGTCCCCCTCCTCCCCTCCCTTGAATGGCAACCCCCCACTTTCCCATTTTTCCTTCTACCCACGCTTGGGATGGCCCTACCTTCCTATAAGCCTGTCGTCTGCCAGTTCCCTATATATCAAGAACCGTACCCGTCCGTTCTTCCCCTATGTACCAGCTCAACGATGGCATTCTCGCATGTCACATGCGCCACGTCTCAATGTTGGTTCCTGGGTCTCCTCCTTTTCAATTCCCTGTCCTGGCCACTTCCGCAGTTCCCTCTTTCTTTTTAAAGTAAACCGGTCCTTCTCCCACTGACAACGATTTCTCTCTCAACCTAACACTGGTGTGTTTCCCCCCCCCCCTCCCTGTGACCTCCCTCCCTCCAGCTGAAGTTCCCAACGAAGCAGGTTCCATAATTTTCGTACTCCCTATTGTTGAATCTTGAATTTTTACCCTTGTGTATTCCCTCGAGACACCTTTCATTTCTTCCCCCCCCAAGCGGAGCACGCTGGTTTCCCCCTCCTCCCTCCTGTGGCCCCCACGTAGTCTGTTGCGGGTGTTCCAACCACCCATTTTTGTCAGAGTCGACCGCACCCAAAGGCCCCCAAATTCCCGCATAGCCGTCACCAATTCCTTGCATTAGCCAAGAATTCCGCCCCCCCCTCCCACCCCACTTATTTTCGATCCCTAAGGTGGCTCCCCTTTTTTTTCTCCTTTCTCCCCTGAGAGGTTTACCAACCGGCTTTAAATGACTTTCAGACCTGTTGTTTGATTCCTTGACTTCCTTTCTCTTCTTTCATTAGGATCCCCCCGATCTCAGTTTGTTGTATTGGGGTCTCTTCTTCCCCGGTACCACAATAAGTAGGCGAATTCAAAGTACAGTTCCGTGGATGCTCGATATGCAAGCGGTTGTAGCTCACAGACCATCTTCATGGTCCGAATTCAGTAGCTTTTTCCCTTTTTTTAATTTTTCCTTACTCCTTCACTGCACTGACTGGCATGTTTCTCACTATACCTCATAAAATGTCTTGATTCGAGACCTCTTCCCATCCCCCTCCCCTCTCCAGTGCTTAGTCGTAGTCGTAACTACCCCTCTATTTTCTCTTACACAAGCAGCCTGTGAGGCCCTAACCCCCCTTGAAGATTACCCTCGTCCCCCCTCCTTTTCCTCCACGACACGCCCTCTTTTTCTTGGTACGTTCATCCTGCTCTCCCCCCCTCCCTATTTAGCTGTGCTCCGAATTCTCCCTCTTCTTTCGTCCTGCACTCCCTCCCTTCCGCCTAGAGCTCTATCCAAGATTCCTCACTTTTTTCTGAACACTAGGGATACCCCCTCTTCAGCCACTTCTTGACAATAATGTCAGCTTGGTAGTCCTGAATTAAGCAGTAATTCAGGCGTTTACTCTTCTTCAATGTACCTGGGACTGTGTGGATTATCACGCCCGAAGGCCCATCCAATGGGACAAGTGGTCTTTATGGATTGTCCCCCCGGGCAAAAAATGTTTTGTCGTACGCAATCGAAGAAGCCCCCATAACGTGTTCTCAATGGAACCACTAAACTTCCCTTATGCTTTCTAATGAATTCAACATATTTTGCCTTCTCTTCTTCTGATTTCCCCCCCCTTAGCCCCGCGATTGCTTACCGTCAATGATGCGAACTGACCTGTGGGCCTACCCTACTTTTTTTTTTACGAGTCAATTTTGGGTTCACTGCTCTTCTTTCTTCCTTTACTCCTTTTCCCCCAGTCAGTGCCGGCGTTTTTTCCTCCTTGAAGCTCCCGTTACATTCCTGAGGCTACCCCTAGATGAGTTCTCGACTGGACTTGATGGATTCCCTTTTTTCTTGCGTTCCTTTCTTTCCTCCCCTTTCCCTTTATGGATCTGAATTTTTCCGAGCGGTTTTTCACGAACCTAGGGACCTTTTTCTGAGGGTTATGGAGGACCGCTCTTTCCAGCGGAGACTTTTGCCCCCTTTTTCTTTTCGCGACAGTCAGAATTGTGGTAGCATTCCCCTTTTGGCAGTTTTCTTCCTTTTAAACTAACTGTGTCCCCTTTTCGTCTTATTGCTCTTTTTTTCCCACTACGACAGTTACCTCTTTCTGTTGGATTGGTAAAACCCTTTCGCAGCCTTTTTCTCGTGTGGTTTCCCTTCGGCTATCCATTATTAGTACCACCCAGATTGATTCTATTCACTGGCTTGGCTCCCTTTCTTCTTCTTTTTCTGACAAACGAGTTTTGTGTTCAGTGAGACTTGAAACCCTCACCCCCCTTCTCTCTTTTACTCATAGTTTTTTTTTAGAGAGTCCCCCTGGGTTAGTGTTCTTTTGCACATCCTCTCGCCTTCTGTTTCAACCAGCTTTGACCCTTGTTCCAAGTTTTTCAATCATTCTTTTGGTCGTAATCCTCTCCCACGCTCCTAAGCCCATTCTTTCCCTTTTTTACTAATCCATTGCCCCTATCTGGCGGACAACCCCCCCCCTCCCCAGCTATCCGGGCACTCCCCCACAATCCCAGTCTGGGGTACTGTCTCGTAATTTTCCATGTTCGTTAACACCGTCTTTGTATTCCGCACCAACACGTTCCGTTTGATTTTTTTTCCCTTTTTGCAGACTCTTCTTCCTTTCCTCCTTGACCTCCTGAATGTGGACACCAAAGACTAATGTTCTTCAACCCTGTCTGCCTCCTCGAAAGAGGATCCGCGGAATTTGGGTTCTGTAGTCTCATTAACCTTACTTTTTCCATCCAGTCCCCCCGACCCTCGACCTTTTTATAATGGCAGATGAAAAGAGCCTCCACTTCGCCAGGTGCGTTCCCCGGTGGAGAGCCCCCCCTCTCCCCTTATATTGTTATAGAATCCTTCCTCCTCCTTTATGGCCTCGTCAGCAAGAGTTCAAGAAACTGCTTTATTTACTGGACCCGTCAATTCTCTTCCTTCCGGCGACCTGCAATTCCCACGTGTTCACCGCAGGGCCTCTTCAACCAGTTCTTTTCAGTGTTTTCCACCGGCTTTCTTTGTCTACAATAAATTTGTGTCCTTCATCGCATGCTATGTTGAATTAGTTCCCCTTACATCTTTTTCCGACCGTTCGCTTCATCGCATCTCTAGACCTGTTTCTGGGTCTTCACCTTCTCCCCCTTCCCCTCCTGATTTTTTCAGGAGTCCCCCACTTGTTTTGCCGCTTTTGTTACCCCCTGAAAATCGCCCTTTCGCTCCTCTCATAGGTCTCCTACCTTACCCTCCCCCCCCCTGCCCCTTCCCCCTCTTTCTTCCCTTATGACCCTCGACATGGGTGTGCATCTCCAGTTAGCACTCTTCTTTTTCCACAAACCGTACTCTCCCACTTTTCTTTCCCCCCCGACTGGTTTTTTTAGTTACGCCAAGTAACCGTTCTGTGATTGGTTATTTCGCGCTTCTCACCGGGACACATTGAAATGTCTGGCCTTTTTTCAAACTCCTTAATCAGTACATTTTGTTCACGGTAGCTATTATGCCCGTAGTTCCGGCCCACACTTGACGTAATGACGTCCGAGTGTTGTTACTTCAACTACGATCCGCCGAAATTTTTTTATTATTTATCTCTATCTTGTCAACAGGTGTTGCCGAGAGCTCCAAGCCCCACCCCCTCCTTCCTTAAGTGGGCTTTAGTTCCCCCTTTAAGTGAATCAGGCTATCTTACGAACTCGCCATCCTTTCTGCTTTGCTCATCCATACCCCCGTTTGATGCCCTCGGATCTGCAAGACCACTTACGCGTGTTTTCCTTCACCAAGTCATTTTTGCAATTTCCACTAGAACCTTTTCCGAAGAACACCCCCCACAATTAGTTTCTCGCTGGGGTCCTCCCCCGCCTATCGACGATCCACTGTCTCAGCGTAATGTGCTCGTGTTCTTTTGCAAGAGGAATACCTAATTCTTTCTGGGTTGACACAGGTTGTCCATGATAGGCTGCCACTCCGTACGATGTCTTAAAACACTTTGGCCGTGGCCTGTTTGGCTTCAAGTGTTAACCCCAGATAAGCCAGATAAAGGGTTCCCAGGCTATTTCTCTTTGTTCGTGATGGGGTTTTGGGGGTTGGGTGTGTGGGGTTTTGTGGTGGGGGGGGGGGGTTTTTGGGTATCTGAACAAAGGGGTTTTCAACTTTCCTGCCTACGAAGATCATTCGCGTTTTTAATTTTTGGCCTTGATGGTCTTTCCTTCGGTCCTGAAATTCTATTGGACACACCAAGGCTTGCCTCTTATCTGCACCACTAGCCTGCTAGACTTCTTCATTATATGCCACCCCCTTTTTTGTGACCCCACTCACCTCCATCCTGTTTAATACGCGTCCCTCCTTTGTGTTCAACACCGTTGGATTTTTTCCCTCCCGTACTTGGCTTGTTCAGTAAGGATATTTGTTCTTCTCCTTACCCTTAGGCATAGTTCCGCTTTATCCCCCCGTCGGCTCCCACCACTTGATTCTTTTTCCCACAGTTTTAATGTTTGATTCGCTGAAGTTTGCCCTTTTGATTTTTCTTTTTATCTGATGGTTCTTTGAGAAGAATCGTTTCACTTCCTCCCCCCGTCCCCACTTCAGAGGATCCATTAGCTCTTCTCAGAAAAGCTTTGGTAGCATTCGTGGTAGCTGCAAATGATTCCTCCCTTTTTTCCCCCAGACCAATCGTGGTCAGTGTTTCGCCCCTGTTTTAGCAATTGTTTCTGGGACTAAACACCCTTCCCCCAGAGTGCCAGACGTGGTGAACTAGTTCGAGAGTCATACACCTGGTGATGTTCCCTTAGGTGGTTCCATTTCGTCGCTTGATTTTTGAATCTTCCCCGTGATTACAACTAGCTTTCGGTACTATCGTCGTTTCTTAGCTTTCTTCCGTTCTTCCTCCCCCCCTGACTGATTGCTAATGCAAACTCTTTTTTTGTCATTTCGAGACCCCATGTTCTGGTATCTTCTCTGAGCATAGTTTTAGTTTTCCCCCATCTAGGTTTCTGCCCTTCCACCCCTCATAGTGGCAGTCCTATTTTTTTCCTTCCATGAGAAACCACCTTTCTCCCCCAATCTTTTGATTTTTTAGTTGGGCACCTCAAAGGGCTCCTGAGCACGTTGCGTCCCCCCACCCACACCCCCCCCCCCGATTTCTTCTCCCCTTTACATACCAGATTCAATTTTCTCGTTGACTCTAACGTGTTTTCTTCTTTTATCTACTCCTTTCACTAGTCTTTTATGTAAATAGATACAAATTTAGTTTTTTCCCCCAGAGCCTATCATCGTAAAGTTTCACAATTCCAATCCTCAATTACCTTTCTTTCCTCCAACCTCCTGCACATGTCTTGGTTCTTTAGTCCCCCCCAGTTTCCCCCCCCTTAAAAACTATTCCCTCCCCTACGCAGGTCTCCCCCATCCGTCCCCAACCTAGACTCCTTCGTTTTTTCCACTTTTATCAAGCCCTTGTTTGTTAGCTTTTTTCTCCCCAATCCCCTCTGAACTGTATTCCCCCCCCTCTCTTGAGGCCCCCCGACCTTCCCCCTAGTTCACCGTTTTTTTTTCCCCACTGAAGATTAGTTCTGGGAAAATCACCTTTTTACCCCACCAAACCTCTGATGGGAATATCCTCCCCCTTTTTGAATGTAGTGGCCCCCCAATTGACTAAGCATGAACTCGTTTTATCCCTCTCCTTTTGATTATTTGACCTAGCCTACGCCTGTATGAAAGCACATTACTCGATCTACTCCAACAAGCAAAGGGTCATTCGGACATAGTTTTTCCCCTTTTCCTCTTGACTTCTTTTTTTCATTCTCTTGAAACCCACCAATGTTTTCGAGTCACCACCCCCTCGCACTGGTCCCCATTTACTCTCCAGATATTATTCTTCACTTAACTTACCCTTCCAAAAATGCATTTCTTTAGGACTACAGGTCCTTAGTTGCTCTCTTTTTTCAACAGATTCACGTTTGTCCTTGCCAGGACATCTTTCGTCTTGCCTCTTCCCCTTTCCTCTTCTATAGAATCCTCCCCCTCTCCTTTTTTATCCGAGGGCGGCCCAACCAATCCCTTTTTCTTCCCTGCCACCCCTGCCGACTACCTTCTTGAAATTGCTGGTCTTGGCTTTCTTCTCCTTCCCTTCTTTTTTTCTTTTTCTTCACAGAAATCTGCGATTAATTCGCCTGATGCCCTTGACTTCTCCTTCCTGTTTTTATGTTCTTGA
>Ga0179593_1696535_pt1 | contig 24158 bp, 32 predicted proteins | sample CZODoug2_1_08_16_FD_185931 | JGI IMG/M metagenome (GOLD analysis project Ga0179593, IMG submission 185931) | Vadose zone soil fungal communities from Angelo Coast Range Reserve, California, USA - CZODoug2_1_08_16fungal (PacBio error correction) | ecosystem: Environmental > Terrestrial > Soil >... | reverse complement strand
GGAGTTTTCCCTTTTGTCAGCATGCGTGTTTTTCGACTTTTTTCTTTCTCATTCCCTCCTTTTCTTTGCCGGACGCCGTGGTTTCCCTCGCTAAAATCTTCCCCCCTCTTTTCCCCACATGCAGTGAGAGAGGGCATTTCTTCCCCGTGGCGCCCCGGCTTCCTCTTTAAGAATTCCTTCCTCCCTCTACTGTGGCAAAATGCAGAGGGTCCCCCCCCTCCCCCCCTTCTTCTGCTCAACCTCTCCCCCTGAGGATAGAGGAAAGATCTTCTTTCCTAGGTTTCCGGCGATGCTACCCTATCCCCCTCGGCGCTACATCCTTTCCCTTTCATCCCTGGGCTTTCTTTTTTTGTTTTTTTTTTGTTTTCTTTCCCTTTTAGCGGGGAAAGAGATTATGTTCCCATTCCAGAAGACTTGAACCCCCTGCTTTTTTTTCGAGCGATTTTTCTTCGCCCGGCCTCCGTGACCATCTTTCAACCTTTTTTTTTTCAATGGCCCCTGGCGCGATCAGACAGATTTCTCTTCTCGCTTGACTTTTCCTCGATGCGGGTGATGAGCTTCCTTCCTCCGCCAGGCCTCTCCCCCTCGAGAGAAAGGCAAGCAGTGCTTTTTTCCTCTCATCAGCTTGAGTTTCGCAAGTTTTCCTTTTCGTCAGCCCCTCCCGAGTCGCTTTCTACCCCCATGCAGACTCCCCCCTTTTCTCCACCTCAAGCCAATTGATAGTTCCCCTCCCTTTTCTTTCTTGCTTCCCGACGTCGCCCTCCGGTTCTTTCCTCTTTCGGTCCCCCTTTTTCCGAAGTACGGCCGGCTTTCGGGTATCTGTTTGTTTGGCTTCCCACAGAAAACACACTTTTCTTTCCCTTTCCCTGTACGGATTTGTCAGATTGGATTTTTTTCTTTCCCCTTGCACGCGTTTTTTTCCCTTCTCCCCCTCGTAGAAACATAGTGTCCTTTCCCTGGGTGCCTAGCGAAGAACCCGCACCACCTAGGCAGCTGCCCCCTGCTTTTATGTATTTTTTTCCAGAGCATTCCCTTCTTTCTACCGCCAGCTTGACCTCGTTTTTCCCCTCCCGTTCATTTTCAGACCCCCTTCTCATTTAGGGAGAGAGTATAGGACTTCTTTTTTCATCTTCCAGCTTTCAGGTCCGTTTCCCCACCGGGCAATTAGATTCTTCCTTTTCCCGCGCGGACCCTCCCTCCCTTTTTTTCAGGGACTCTTCTTTCAAAGAATTCAGAAAGGGAGCGGGACCTGTCTTTTTCGCCAGTCAGATCTGACCCTCTCGCCTCCCCTCTTTTCGAGTAGGTGGGGTTTTTTTTTTCTTGATGTTTTTCTCTTTGTCCTAGAAATTCTTTTCTTTTTTGCCAAGCGGAGCTCTCAGGTTTGTAGTCCCGTTCTCCCGAGATAATCCTTTTCAGGGGGGCGAAAGGGTCTTCTTTTCTTTTTCCCTCGGTAATTTCCCCCCTCCCAGCTCTCGATGAGGGAGTAGTTTACGTCCCCCCTTTCATTTCTCTCAGTTTTTTCCGTAGGAGTAGGAGCGCCGGTTCTCCTTTTCCCCTTGAACAGGCCCCCTCTCTTTCCTCTGGTTGTTGATGATTCCTTTTTTCGCTCGGACTCACGCATGTCAGATAACCTTTTTTCCCCGCAACCCCTTTCCCTTTGGTCACAAGCTGATTATTTTTCCTTGACACGATCCCTCAAGAGACACTGCTCCCCTGCCTACAAGCAGCATTATCCTCTAAGGGCCTCTTGATGATCGTCCCGTCCCTTCCCTTCCAGGAGATTCCACTCTTAATAAGGTGGTGTTGTGGATTTTTTCTCTAAGTGGTCAGGTCTTCTTACGATCCTTGCATCGATTTCTTTTCCTGCTTTTCCAGAGCAGGTAAGCGAACCTTTCCTTTTTTGTGAGCCCGTAATTGGTTCTGCGGTCCTTTTTTGATGTCCGATTTTCCTCGGGAGTTTTCTCTTCTTTCAGATGATCGCACTTTTTTTTTCCCCCGCGCGGGGCTGTTAGGCATTTCCGTTATCCTTCCCCGCCTGCGACTTCCTCTTTTTGCGGTCGCTTTCCCCCTCCTCTGAAGAGCGCTTTCTTTTCTCTCCTGCAAGGAAAAAGACAGCGACGACTCCTTTTTTTCGTGCCACAGCTCATCTTCTCTATCCTTCTGCTTTATTCCACTCCTTCCCCTCCCTCCTTTCCTTCCATGCCAGATGAAACGTCTCATCTTTTTCCCCTCCTAGAGGGGGATCTTCCCCCTCCTTTTTCCACAAATAAAAAGCCCCCTCCCTTTTACGATCTGTCCTTCTATTTTTCTCCTTTTCATGCTTTTGATTGCACCCGGTCATCCCCCCTTTTTTCCTTTCGCTTTTACCCGGTTTCCCCTTTTTTTCTCAGAAAAGAAGATCAGAGATATCATTATTTAGTTTTCCTTTCGAGATCTCATACCTCTTCCCTGCAGAAGGGAACCTTCCTTCCGGCGTAAATCTGGACGTCCTCCCAGGAAGTCACAAGGACGTCTTACTTCTCGGACTGGTATGTATTCCTTCAGACCTGGCGTCCTCTTCTTCCAATCTTACGCGGTCTGTCCCAGCCTTTCCTTGGTGCGCGTTTTTCACCTCCTTAGAATCCTATCCGAGGAAGAGTAAGCTTCCTTTTCGTTTCTTTTCTTCACAAGAGGAGATCGAAAAGATTTCTCCCCCTCCAATTTTCCTCCCGAGAAGTCGCGGATGACAGTACGATGGACTCTCCCTCTTTCTCATGTTGTTTTCTTTAGCCCCTTCCCCCCCCCCAGTCCATAGAATCTTTCCTCTCTTCGAGAGGGAGATAGTAGTAAAGGCCCCTGCCCCTCTTCGACTAACGCTCCCTCTCCTCGTGGAAGAACGGAGAAAGTTTTCTTGACGAAACAACTATCATACCCTTTTTCTTTCCTCTAAAGGATGCTTTATGGGAGGAGATGCCCGTCTTCCCCCACCCCCGTTCTCAGGTGAGAATTTCTTGTGCTGCACTGGACGGACCATCTGATTCTATTCTAGATGGACTTTTTTTGTGACCTTTCCCCCGACACTGGAAGAGCTCGCTCCCTAGCCGACAGCCGCGTCGTCTTCATAGAGGCCTTTTTTTTTCCGAGATCCCTCTGGAATAAAGATGTTTATGCGGCTGATCTCGCATCCCTTTGATGAACGTTTCCCCCCCCCCTCTTGAAACCTTCCTTCTGATAGAGAGGGTTTTCCTTGCAGGAGAATTGAATCTTCGCGGCATCGTTCCCCCTTGCTCTTGAGATTTTCTTCATGGAATGATTGTTTTTTTTTTTTTTTTCCCCAGAGGGCAATCCTATGTAACCGCTATTTAAGGATTTCCTTTTCAGAGCGAATACCTCGGGATTTCACGAGAGTTAGAGAATGTTTAGGGTTCCTTTCGCCCCGAGGATCCATTAGGATCGAAGAGCCCCCCCTCTTCCAAGACCCTTCTTCTTCTGACGCGGAGACGCTTCCAGTCTTCTGCTTTATGGAATCCTTTATTTTCCCTCGTGATTGGGATTTTAGTAGGGCACCTTTCTTTCTTAAGTCTTAGAAGGACGATTTTTCTCCCCTGGCTAACCTCGTACCCAGCTTGTCTCCAAAAGCTTCCCTTGCGAAGTCGACCCTATTCCTTGGTTTCTCTCCTCTTTTACAAAGGAGTAGTTCCCACTCGCGAGGGCTGCGACTAGTTTTTTGAGGCAGCTTAACCTCTGTTGGCCCCTCCCCGCCCTATGATGAACCTTTTTCCCCTCCTCGAAACGCCACGCCACCCCCTTTTCCCCCTCCCTCAGTGCTCCTTTCCTTTTTCCGAGGAAAAAATTCGTCTCTCGCTCCTCAGCGCCCGGCCTAATTCTTTTTTTTCTTCTTTTCCTGAAGATTTCCTCTCCCATACAAACAGACAGCTCCAGTCTCCTCTTCGTTCGATTTTTCTTTCCTTTGCCGGTCGATTCCCCTTTTTCCTCCTCGGAGTACAAGAGTGGCTACCGGTTTGCCTGATCCTGGATGTCTCCCCTTTTGAAGCGACACTTTCCTTTCTCTTTGATCCCGCGAAGAAAAAGCTCCCTATCTCCTGCGCCTGTTCGAGCCCCCATTCTAAGAGAAGCCTTTTTCCCCTTTTCCCTAGAGACGATCAGCCTTTTCCCCCTCTTTTTCCTTCCGAGAACCCCCTTTTTTCCCGGATGAGAAGTAGGAGAGCCTTTCCCCTCACTTTGAAGCATAAACCATGTCCATACTCTTTTCTTAATACTTTTCCCCCTTCCCCTCTCAGCCGTGGCATTTTTCCTTTTTTTTTGGATGATGCTTTCCTTTTCGATGTATCCCTTTCCGTGTAAAGCCTCCCCTCTCGGCGGGTATAGAGAAAACTTGTTTTCTGAGCGTCCGTTCTCGATAGAGCACGATTAAGTTCCTTCCCTCTCCCTTTCCAGCGTGGGCCCTTACTCGTCTCTCCCACGCAGAGATCTCTTTCCGGAGCCCGATCGCGGTTTCTTTGTTTTTTTCTTTTTCTTTCCTGCGGCTCTTTTTCCTGGAAAACCGACAAGCCTTTTTTTCTCTGAGCGATTTATTTTCTCGTCCAAGCAACTTTCTTTAATGAGAAGACGCGGATGTTCCCTTCCTCCAGATAGATCGAGTTCCCCCCCTCCCCTCTACGGAAGAGAAATGGAAGTGTTTCCTCGCCCTAGCAAAAGGGAGGTTCTCGCAGATGTGGAGAGATGATGTCTCCCCCTTCCCTTTTCTCCTTGAAGCCTCTTTTTTTTCTTTCAGCGAAGATAGAAGCGAGTGGATTAGATTTTTTGCTCTCCTCTTTGAGTCCTCCCTCTTCTTCCACAAAGCCGATGGAGCCTCGGTCTCCCTTCCGCTCTTGGCTTGCTTCTTTTCCTTTCTTTTTCCCGAGCGAATGAAGCGGCTCCCTGACCTTCCCTCCCCCTTTTTAAGTGGGATGAGAAGGCTCCTTTTTTTTTCCCCCCCTCCGTACTCTTGACCAGGCCGCGACCCCCGCTTCCTCGGATCCTAGAATCGGCGCCTCTACTTTTCCTCTCCTTGGCAGGAAATTCCCCTCGATAGAGATCATAGAGCTGTCTTCTCTTTTCTTACGCCGGCGCGCATAGCTTTTTGATTAAGGCTTTTTTTTTCGTGTCTGACGGTTTGCTGATGCTCTCGCAGACGGCCGATCCCGCCCCTTTTCTCCCCTTCTCATTTTTTCAAAAAGGACTTTTCTTCTTCTCTCAAGGCCCGAGCGCGATTTTTTTTTTGAGGAGATAGCGCCGACGAGTTAGAGCCTTCCTCACCCGTACGGGTTCCCTTCTAGGCGACATTGGCGGGACAGGCAGTCCTTCCCCTTCCTCCCACAGTACAGCCCTCCCCTTCTTTCCAAGTAGAAAAGATGAGTATTTTTCTTCGCCCGATCATTGCAGATCTATATGAGTTTTTGGCCCCTTCCACTTATCGTTTCCCCCCCCTCTGTAGTAGGATCTCTCTCCCTCCTTTCTCGGCAGGTAACTCCCCTCTCCTGCCAGGAGAGCCCTTTCCCTCTGACGGATTTGCGTCTTTGTTTGGGATTTTCATTCTTTCTTCCTTTGTCCCCCCTCACAGCAAAGAGATTTCCTCTTCCTCCTTCTTCCCCCTTTGCGTGTGCCCTGAACCTCTTTTTGAGCATAGCAATAAAAACTTTTCTCCCCTCTCTTTACAGCGCTCCCTCTCGTTCATTTCCCCGTAGGGTGGCTCTTTCCTTCTCCCTCGAGGGGGCCAGCATCCGTTTTTCCCTTCCTTTTGGTCAGCATCCCCCCCCCTTTTTGGAAGAAAAGAGATGGAGGTAGTTTTTCTCTCTTTCCAATGTGGTTCTCTATCCGAGTCTTCTCATTCAGCGACGCGGGTCCTCTTTCCCTGTCAAGCTATAGAGACCACCTTTTCTCCCTCCCTTTTTGTGCGGTGTTTTCCTCTCTTTGACAGCACGAAGATCACATTCTCCCCGCGATCGGGCTCCCCCGTTTTCCTCCCGTCTAATATGCCTTTTTTTTTGGAGTACTTCCCCCTTTAAGGTCTTTTCCCCTTTTAGGAAATGAAACCTTTTTTCCCTTTCTCGCGGGATCGCTTTACGCATCTCCAGGTCATTGTCTCCACGCAGTAGACCTTTCCTATCTTCTCCCCAAGGCACAGGGCCCTCTCCTCTTCTCGCAGAAACATATCCTCGTTTCCTCTCGCCGTCGTTGTCCTCTGCAGGTCCGGGACACCCCCCCCTCTCATGAGCGGTCATTCCCTTTTTTTTCCCCTATTCCCCTTCTCGACGAGATATTAGAAACGGCGCCATTTTCTTCTCCTCGCAAGACGGCTGAGCGTCGGATCTTCGGCTTCCTTTCGCGTCGATGTGATGAGCCCTTTCCTTTTTGGATGCTTTTCCCTTCACGATCTCAGAAGAAAAGATCTTTTTTCCCCGCGGCCGATTAGCTGGAGGACCCCCTGATCACCCCCCCTCCTTTTTTGGATAACGCTCTTCCTTCTACGTTTCTTCTCCTCTTTTCGATCGACGTCAACCTACGCGCGACGATTCTCTATTAGCGTTTTGGGGGGATGGTCCTCCTTCCCTTTGAAAATTTTCATGTCCACTCGCTGGTTTTTCCCCTTGCCGGGCGATGCGCTCTACACCGACTCCCTTTTTTCGGATTAGCAGGCGGCCCCCTGTGTGTGCTTCAATGGCGTGGCGTTTCGATACCCCTTCATCATGAGCTTCACTGACAAGAAAGAGGTGAAGATGCCCTCCTTTCTTTCCTTTCGCAGCCCTTTTTTTTTTCCCCTGGTGTAAAACGCCCCCACTCTCCTCCCACGTCAGGAGAGCGTCCCCTTCCCTCCTGCAGTGCGAGTTTTTTCCTTCGTGGAGAAGGAAGGCTCCTCCCCTCCCTAATCATGGGATTTCCCTTTTTTTCAAATGGAAGAGGTTGTTTTTCTCCCTCCGCTGAGGATCCAGACAGGCCTCCGGCGCAACTTCTTCCTTTCCCCGCTCGTCGCCGGAGTTTTTCTTTTTTCCTTCGCGCATGAAGACTTTCTTTCCCTTTCAACATACCGAGGAAGGCTTTTTCCCATTGTCGAGTATTCTCTTTTCTGTGTTTCTTTTATTGGAAAGGAGATCTGTACTTTTTTTTTTCAGCCAGTCAATTCACTCCAGTCGCCGCCTCCGGTTCTCTCTGTTGCTGGACTAGTCGTGCCCCTCCGCCCAGTATCCTGAAGCATTTTCCCACCTGGTGCTTTTGATCGTTTCCTACCACTGTTTTTTGGCAGCGAGCAGCACGCCTTTTTCTGCGGCCTTTTCTTCCTCGGAATACACGATCTTTTTCTTTCTTTTTTCGGTCGAGTACGTCTTTTTAAGTATTATTGTCGGGATCCTTGATGCTCGTACCGCCTCGGCTCTTCAGACCTTTTTTCCGCAGAAACGGAACTTCACTCCCCCCTCCGCGCAGCACGGCAGCGGTCCCTCCTCCTCCCAAGATGCCTCCCCCCCTTCTAGCAAACACTTTTTTTTAGGATCTTTTTTTTTCTGGAGAAAGTGTTCCCACAACCGACGAGCAAGAGGCCGTCTTTTTTTAGTCACATAGGGCTCTTTTCCAAGACTATCTCCCCTGCTCTGACACCTGTCGAAGTAGATTACTTTTTTTGGCCTGGCGAGACTTTAACACCCCTATTAGCACCTCCTTTTTTATTTCTTCCCTTTTCATTGCATCCCTTTCTTCTCGGTTGAGGATTGAACGCTTTCGACTTTCGTTTAACGCTTTTCCCCCTTCCTAGAGCCTTAGGTTTCTAATGCGACTCAACTCCCCTCTCAAAAGGCAGATGAAGATGACTTTCCCCCCCTTCTCATGTTGATCCAGCGAAACCTGCTCATAGCTTTTTTTAAGGAAAGTTCTTCCCTTCCCGAAACAGAGCCTTCCTCCCCCCCCTCATGAAGGAATCCTTTTTTTTTCTCCGGCAGGCAGAAGAAGAACCCCTCCCTATTTCTGGGACGAGGGAGGTTCTTGACCGGGTCCTTTTCCCCGAGCGTAGGGTATTCTCCTACCCCTTCCTCAGGAGAGAGAGAGCTAGTTGCTCCCTACCGGGGAGCGGATGTCGACAGGCTTTCCTGGTGTTCCGAACGGCCAGAGTCTTCCCTAGAAGTCAGCGATTCTTTTTTTTCTGGCTGGATTTTTTTGTTCCGGATAAATATCTCCCCTCCCAATGCTGATAGGCCTGGCTTGTTTCCCAGCAGCGGTTTATTTTTTGATGTCGCGGGTTGCTGCAGAATCTCCCTTTTTGAGATGTGCCCTTTTTTGGGAACGGGTCTGAGTGCCCTTTCTGTACAGATCTTCCCAATCAAGCCCCTCTCTCTTCTTTTTTCCCCCGGAGTAGACGTCCCTCCTTCGCGCTAGCTTCCGTCGCGTTCGGCGTAGCTTTCCCCTGAAAAGCCCCGTGCCCCCTCTCTGTTTCTCATTTTCTCCCCTGCAGTCAGAGGTTTCCCTCCTCGCCCCTCCCTCTTTATGCCTTCCCCTTCCCCCAAGGAAACTCCCCTTTCTCGTCTACGTTTTACTTCTTTCCCGCAAACGCCCTCAATTTCCGTAGCAGCCTCTCTCCTGAGAGTGCAATTTTTCCGACGGGCTGATCCCTTATCTTGCCCACTTAATTTATCCCCCTATCTATAATGTGCATAATACTCCGTTGTTTTTTTGTTCTCTCTTTGATCTCCTTTTTTTTGGTAGAGGTCCCTTTTCTTCCCTCTGGCCCTCTTTATCTCGGGTCCCTCCCCCAGTTTCCCTCAAGGACGCGCAATTTCTTTCCCTTTCTCTTTTACCTAAAAGTAAGCGGTTCTCTTTCTTCGTGCGTTGTAGTTTTTTTTCCGAGGTCTCCTCAGGAGGAGAGGAACCTGCGACTTTTCGAAGATCAGCAAAAACCTTTTTCCACAGCTCGGGGCTTCCAAGGCTTTTTCTTTTCTCGTAAGACCCCTTTCTCCCAAGCGAAGGCGACGGTATGTAGATGTCCAATTGAAGAAGAATGGCCCCCTTCCTCATCAGAGAGAATTGGTGCTCTCTGCTGATGGACTTTGCAAGCAAAAGAACAGTTTTTTCCGTCCCCAGTTCTCCCCTGAACAAAGCATTTCCCTTCCCCCGTGAATTCGATTCCCCCGCGTTCCCCCCCTTAGCTACGGTATTGGCCTCCTCCTTAAGCCTCACGTGGGCGAAGCCTTTTCTCTTTGATTCAGGAACAGCATCCCTGCCACATCCAACCCTTACGACGGCGATCGCCCCTCCTTCTCTTCTCGCGAATTTGGCCTGGCGAACCCTTTCCCTGTCGAGCTCCGCTCACGGTTACCACGTTTTTCCCCCAGAGAGATGCCAGTAGCTTTTCTTTTTTTATGCGCTCTCTTCCCCTGGCGTAGAGAGTAGACTCCCTCCCCTTTCCCCCTTTACGCAGCCCGTCTTTATGTGTTAATTCATTCGGTGGGCTTTGTTTCAGATCAGAGGGCCCCATCTTTTCATCGCTGAGACCTATCTCATGGTCTTCCCTCCTGCGAGGTGAGATCTTTTCGCTTTGCCCCCCGATGACGCGTCGTCCCCGAGTATTTTTCTGCGAAAATATTTTTTTCTCAAACATAAGATGGATTTCCTCTTTCCCTCCTTTCCTTCCCTTTTTTTACGGAGGAGGCTGTCCCCTTCTCTCTAGGCAAACGTCTAAGCTACCATGATCAGACGAGCCCCAGGTAAACGCCTGTCTTTCCTCAGCTTTTCTCGGTCCACAGCTCCGATTCACCATAATGTGAAATTGTTAGAAGATTATAGCTACATTTTTCCCATGCTTTTTTTTTTCTGGTTTCCACAGGCCCCTCACCAGAAAAGTGACCCTCCCCTTTCCTTAGAAGCCCCTTTCCCCCCCCCTTTAATTAGAGGACTTTACTTTTTCCGATAGTTTCCTTGGCAGGGTCCACGGCACTTCCGCTAGGATTGTGCGAGTCTCTTTTGCTACACTCTCCCCCCATGGATGTCTTGAGAGCACACGACTATTCTTTTACGGCTTGATTTTTTTCCGCCGGCTTCTTTCAGTACGGTAGCTGGGCTGTACGTCTTTCTTGTCTCGGCGCACTTTCTTACGAGTGAGAGAAGTGCACCTTCCCCCCTCAAGATGTCAATTCTTGATTCCACCTTTCTCTTCCCCCTTTTCCCAGTGCATTACGATCCCCCTCCCCCCGTTTTTACCTGTCTAATGTTTTCTTCAGCCAAAAGCTTTTTTTCCCCCTGCATCGAGGCGTGTTCCCTAGGCTCCGAACTCCTCCTTCTCACTGACGGTCTTTGGTCCTGGCAGCTTTTGCACGGGGTATCTACACGCGATCCCCTAGCACCCATTTTTTTTCTCCTGCTCGATCATTTCTCGGAAGGGGCGACTCCCCTTCGGCAGTTCCCATTGAGGCGCGTCACTTTCTTGGACTTTCTGTTCGCGCCCCTTTCCATAAGCTTTCGATAAGGCTCTTTCCTAGCGCCCTGGCCGTTGAGGACCCTCTTTTTCGAGCCGTGTCTCTTGGTTACCGGTCGCTCCCTCTGGATCAAGATTTTTCTCGCAGTCTGCCCGTCCACGGCCTTTACACTGCTGTCCTTTTCGCAGGGGCGCAGTTAGTGACAGCGTTTTCTCTCCTTCGGTCTGAGCAATAGTGTCCCTTCTCCGGTGCGTCGTGATCCATTATACGTTTTCGCTTCCGGCGCAGGTCCCCCCTTGTCTTGCCAGCACAGTGGCTGCGCGACCCGTCCTTGCCATTCTGTCCCTTCTTTCGAGAACTCCTAGTTTCCAGAAATTTCATCTTTTACAAGGTTCAAGGGTGCGTTTTTTCCCCCACGTCCTCTGGATTCCTTCTGAGTATTGCTAGACAGAACCTCCTTTCCCCTTGGTACCAAAGATGTCGTCTCACTTCTAACCTTCCCCCTCAGGATCTCACTCTTCCTGCGAAGCGCGCGTTCTCTGCCCCTTTCGTCGCAACTAGAGAGCCAGAGACACGTCTTTCCTTTTTTTTTCTCTGGAACATGAACATTCCTTGTCCCCATTTCTTACCCCCCAGAACACCCTCCTCTGAGAACGATCGTTCTCCCTTTCCTTCCCCTGAGCGGGCCCCTTCACGGAGAGAAGGACTTCCATCTCTCGCCCCCCCCCCGAGGATGCGAAGCACTCCCAGTGTTGTTGAGTCGGATGTAAGAATAGCCAGTGAGGAAGACGACCCTTTTTCTTATAGGGGAGGAGGCTCTTCCTCCAAAAGACATTCATCTCCTGAGATTGCAAACATCGACGCCGCTTCTTCGAGAAGAGTCCTTCTTTCATCTTCGGGCTTATGGCTTGGCAGAGAACCCCCTTGAATGAGTTACCTACTTTTCTATCGGAGATCTTCCTCTTATGGGATAATCGCGTTGTTTAGGACCTTCCTTCCCTACCTCGATAGCCCTTTCCTTTTTTTTTTGATGAAGGCCCTTGCGACCCCGGTGGTCCCGTGGTTTTAACCTCCCTGTTTTCACGGTTCCCTTTTTTTTCCCCTTCGTAGCGTAGAAGCGTGGAAGCGAGGCTCTCCTCCTCCCCGCTTCCCTTTTGAGGAAGAAATTAGAGGTTAGCACCCCCGAGCTCTGAAGCTCACTCTTCCGTGACTGTTTTTTGCTGTGGCGACCTTCTTTTTTCTTTGTGACGGGGAACAGCATCTGGTTTTTTTTGACATTCAATTTCTTCTTCCCTCTTTCTTGAGAGAGAGAATGGACATCTTCCCCCCTTTCCCCCCCCCTGTCCGCGGTCGATGCATTCGTTTAATTCCACCGTGCGCACGACGTCTTTTCTTCTCTACACGACCAGCGGGTCGTCCGCTCCCCTCTTCCTGTACCCTTGTAGAGCCGAGCCCCCCCGTCTTTTTTTTCGGAGCGATGAGATGCGAGCCTTTTTTTCCCTTTGATCCTTCCGAGGACTCGGCGTTTATTACTGACTATTTTCGTACTCTCTTTTTTATCGGGAGTAAAGAGGAGTTTATTTGCATCCCTTTTCTCCTGGTATACAGCGCCCCTCCTTCCTTTTTCTTTCGGCTGATGGCGGGGACCCCCTTCTTCTCGCGCAAACTACGCCCGTGCTGTTTATTATCGGTTCTCTCTCGTATGCTTTTCCCCTCTTTCTTCCCAGGACGCCGACCTTTTTAGGATATCCCTCCCTTCCGCGGAGATTGTGAGATTCTTTTTTCTCCTTTCCCCTGACTATCTGATCAGCGTCTGCTGTCGTGAGCATTTCGCTTTGCCGGCGAATACGCCTTTTTTTTGAGTGTCGGCTACTTTGATGCGTTCCTCCTTCCCTGATCGCAGACTCTTTTCTGGAACGGTACGGAGGTGTGAAGATCTTCCCGGTTTTTTTTCCCCTCCTCTATCTCGTGGCCTTTTCCTGCCTTTCCCTTGTGTTTTTTTTTCCTCTTCTCGCTGCCGTTTTTTTTCCCTCCCCCTCCCGGGTTGAGATGCGCAGATCGGCTCCCCCCCCCTTCCCTTCGGCTGCAGCGAGAGCATGCACTTCGATCAGCAGAACACGCAGAACGTCTCCCCCCCTCCCTGCGCTACTGCGCGCCTTTCTGACTTACCCGGCATTTTTTCTCAGATGATCAGATAGTCTGTTCCTTTCCTTCTAACCAGGCGCCGGAGTCTAGCCCTCTCCTTTTTTGTAGCGGGCTTTCTTCTGAACGCAAGCGCAGAGCGTCTCCTACTCCTTTTGCAGTAGGTTGTCTTTGACGGGTTGCTCATTTTTTCCCCGTTTTTCACCCGCCAGCTTTCCTCTTCCATTACGTGACGCTGTACCGAGGCTACCGCCTTTTTCTCCCCGCCCCTCGCGGACTCTTCTTTCTCTTCTGCGTCGAATACGAGTACAGAGGCCCCCTCTGTTCTCCCCCGTCAGCAGACGTCGGTGTGGTTTCACCCAGTCCCACCTTTACGAGGGCCGCCTTTTTTTCCCTACAGTGGTCGAAGCCAGCTCCCTTTCGCTTCCTACTCTTCGGTAGTGTTTTCCTCTACCCATGGGAGCGCGATACGGGCTTCCTTTCTGCAGCAGGCTCGACCCTTTATCTGGCCTTCCCCCTTTCAGGAACTCGGGTGGCGGTTGTCCCTTTGTCTTCTCTGTCAGCCTCCCCCCTCCCTCTACAAGCCGTCCCCCCTTCGTTCTCCGGCCTGTACTGTGCTAAATTCTGGTTGTGGGTTTTTTTTTTTCCGAGAGGACTGGCATCCCATCATTTTTTTTTCCTCGGTCGTTTCCTTCCTTCTTAGCGGATGCGAGATCCCTTTCGTTTTTCCACAGGCCGACGCTCTCTTTTCCTTATTTCGCGAGACTCTAGAGCTGAAGCGCGTCTTTTCCCCCTGCCCCTTCGTCCCTTTCCTCCTCGCTAGAGAAGACAGCCTCTCCCCCCCCCACCCCGGCTATCGCCGTTTCTGTTTCCTTGCCTAAGTTTTTTTTCTTCCATACGAGATGTTCCTCTTCCTATCAGTGTCTGCAAGATATCTTTCCCCTTTTCTTCACGTCGCCCTTTTTTTGCCCCTCGGCAGACCGGAGAGCGAGAGGAGACGTCTTCCTTCCCCCTCTTGCGATGTGCTGATACCGCTTCTTCTTTTTCTCGTCTCCCCCCAGGAGAAAGTGTCCCTTTCTTGTCCGAGTCCTTTTTCTCTTCCTCCTCTGGATAGCAAACCGTCTTTTGCGCGATCGAGTCCCTCCCCGTGAGTTTCGATTACCTTTCTAGTATAGTTCCCCCCCCCTTTCAGCGCAGGGAGATGTATGGGGATGGCCTCACTTTCCCCCTTTTTTTCCGATAATATCTTTGTCCTTTCAAGGAGAATTGCTCCTCCCTTTACGAAAGTTAGGCCTCCCCAGTTCAGTGCACGTTCTGACACTTCTTGCGGTAAATGCTTCCCCCTTTGGGCGTTTAGGAGATATTTACCTCCCCCCCCCTTTGTTCTGTGCTGTTTTTTCCTCTTTGAATCTTACTAAAAGGATGTTCCTCCTCTCTATGTGACGGAATCGATTTGTCACCGAAATCTCTCCTCCCCCAGGAGAGGTAGACGTTTTTCCCCGTGCACGATGCCTCCTCACAGATGTTAGAAAGAGGTTTTTCTTTCTCTTGACGTAGAGAGAGATGGTTCTTCTCGAGCCCCCCACGAGGGCCCATGTCCCGCCCCCCGCCTCTTTCTTCTCCTCTCATCATGGACGACCCTCCCCCGTTCTCGCCGGAGCTTTAATTGTTGGTTTCCAGACTGAATCCTTCTTCTTCCCTCATCCGCCGGACAGTCCCCTTTCTTCCCCCCTGAGGTTTCTCTTCTTCCGAGTAGAGCTTTTCCCGGCGTTGCCCCGCAGATCCCCCCCAGCATGGTTTGGACAGGTCCTTTCCTTCCCCCCCGCCGCCTTTTTCTGTTGCAGAGGCGCCTTTTCTGTTCGTCGCACCCCCCTTTACATGTACCCATTCTTTTTCTAACGGGGCTTTTTTCTCTTTCCCCCTTGAATCATCTCCCCGTCAACGCCAGGATAGGGATCTTTTCCTTTCCACTGTCTGGCCACGTGCACAGCGGTTTCTCTGCGCGGACTAGAGTGTGCGTTTTCGGGCCTTCGCTAGTGGCACTTTTTCCTGTGTCTTACCCCTTGATGACGTCCCTTCTTTCCCGAGCAATCAGATTGTCTTCCTTTAAGACCCCATCTTTTTCCCTTGTTTCTACAGTTTTACAGAGCGTAAGGACTTGTCATCTTCTCCTTTTGCAGAGCCACTCCATAAGAAAGGAAGAGAGCCCCCCCCTTTCTTGCGGCCCGGGGTTTTTTTTTTTCTTTTCCCCCATTCTCATTGATTAGTTCTCCCCGATTCAATTAGGAGAGGAGCACCCTTCTTTTCTGCCTTTTAGACGATCATATCTACACTCTTTCGTCCTTGGAGGTTTTTCTCTTTCGATGTTACTTGGGTGTCTTTCCTTTTTCTCCACAAACCTCCTTAGCACATCCCTTCTTTCCACAGAGGAATGGAATAGAGACTTTTCCACGCGGGTTGCTCTACCTCTTACGATGTAACTTTCTTCCTGTGCTACAGAGGCGCCCTTTTCCCCTTGCCCCTTCTTCCTCGAAGCAGGACCTTTTTCATCTGTCAGAGCTTTGTGCTCGTCCGATCTCACCTTTTTTCCACGAAAAATATTTTCCCACTTTTTTCCCCCCCTTTGACGCCACCGCGTCCTCGCTAGGAAGAACGAGCCAGTCCCCCCTTCTTCCCCCATCAGGCAGTCACCTTCTATTTTTGACTTCACTGTTTCCTTCTGAATTCCGTCGCAAGCTTCCTTTCCTTCCCAAGGTTCGAAGAAAAAAGATTTTGTTTCTCCTCCTCACCCTCCAATCAGGCGGATTTCCTCTGTTCTTTTGACGCCCCTCCCTTTTCCTCTCTTGATGCATAGACATGGAGTACCCTTTCCTCCCCTGCACCTCCACTTCGCGATTCCCCCTCCCACCTCTTCTTGGGGCGTGGTTTTTTCCCGATTAATGATAATTTTCCGTCCACTAGATACCTTTTTTCCCCTTTTTCCTGTATCATGCGGTTTTTGTTTCACCACCCATCCTTAGTATATTGCTTCCTTCTTTTTTCCCAGCGAGATAAAGATTCTTTTTTCTCTGGCACTCCCCTCTTTTTCTTGATATAGGGAGATTCTTCCCTATCAATCTTTTTCACCAATCATCACCTCCCCTTCTGAGGGGCGTAGTGGCCCTTTTTTTTTCCCTGCATGCCCTTCTCTCTTTTCGAGTTAGAGTAAAGAGACCTACCAGCCCCTGAGGTACTTTGCCTTTTTTGCTGATCCTTCCTTTCTTCCTCTAGACTCCGCTTCTTTCCCCGGATCCCTCCAGAACGACGAGTAATCTCCCGCGAGCCCTTCTCTAATTTTTCTTCAGCAAAACTCCCCCCTTTTCTGTACATTCTTCTTCAGTCGGCGATTTCTAGCCCGGGATTTCTACCTCTGACCTTTCAATCTCTTCTCTTTTCCCCTTTTTGTCAGAGAGTCCCTCTCTGTTAGATCTTTTCCGATCATTCTTCTTTTTCTCCAAGTTTTATTTCCGCATCCGTGTCCTTCCTTCCACCTTAGGTCTTGCGTGTTTGCGGTTGCTTTTTCTTTCCCAGTAGAATTGTTTCTCCTTTCCCAGGGCTACCTTTCCGCCCGTCAGGACTACACGCGACAATACTCTTGATGCACTAACGTTCATAGTCCCCCTGATTTCGTAGTCCTTTTTCTTCCGACGCATCCCCCCCGTGACCTTTTACCTCTAAGCCTCTCCCCAACCGGATCACCGCTAGGGTTTTCTTTCCATCCTCGTTAGACAGCTTCTTGTGCGACGATGCGGTCGAGACGTTCCTCCCCCGCCCCTCATTCTTCCTTTTGAGGGTGGATGACCCCCCTACAGCTCTTTTTTTTTCGGCCCTCTTTTCTGCTCCAGCCCTTCTGCTCGCTGCCGCTCCTTTTCCAGAGCTCCGGCTTCTATTTTTTTTTCTCCGTCTCATCCCCCCCCCCCCCCCAGGGGCTGTGATTTTCTGCTCGATTTTTAGGAACAGACAGCTTTCATGCGCACTCCCAGCCCCCCCACCCGAAGTCTCGGAGGAAGGATACAGCGACTTTCTTGCCGGGCCAACTCCTCCCTGTAGATCCACGGTGAAGTCGTCGATGGTCCCCTACCAGCTAGCTTCTCTCCTTCCTTTTTTTTAGGAGCCCCCCTTTTTTCCCCTTTTTACCCACCAATCTTCACAAGACCTTTCTTATCCCGCCGGAGTACCTGCTTCCTTCCGTATCTTGCAGTAAAAGATCGCCTCCTTTAGTCCTGCGCGCATTTTTTTCTCTTTCTGACTTCGGGGCAAGCGACGTCAAGCTGCTTCGTTTTTTCATCACCCCCTCCCCTCTTCATTATGTAGAGTGCGATGTCCCCCCTCCAGCTTCAATTAACGAGGAAGAGCCTTTTTCTTGGAACTTCCTTTCTGGAGGTGCGCTTCGAGGCAGGATTCTCTCCTTACACATTTTTAGGTACACGCCCCTTCACGTAGGTCCCTTTCGGCGCTGATTTTCTTCTTTCCCTGCACCGTGCGACGAGTCCAGACCCCCTTTCCTTCTCAGGATTTTTCGCCAGGACAAACCTCTTCTTCCTTCGCCTCCTCTCGAGTGAATTCCCCTTTTTTTTTCAAGCGCCGAGGTTCTTTCGCTGCTTGATTTCCGTCTTTCTAAAGTAGAACATGGAACTCCTCCCCCCATCAATGGGTTGAGGTTGCCGGCTTTTCCTCCTTTGGAATATTTTATCTTGAAGAGGGGACACCCCCCCTTCCTATGTTTTTTCAGTAAGAATCTGGTATAACCCCGTGATGATCTTTCCTCCCGTAATCTCCCCTCAGAAAGGGGAGATGACCCCCCCCCCTTCCTGGACCGAGAGCTGAATTCTTGTTTCCTGGAGAGAGAACGGTGTCCTCTCCTTTCTCTCTTTTTTGTTTTTTTTAGAACTCATGTTTTTGTTCCAATTTATCCTGAATCTTCCCCCCCCTTCTCTTCTAAAGAAGGGCGTCTTTTCTCCGAAGTTTCTCTTTTTCCCATAAAAGATGAAAAGAACTTCTTTCTAGACTTTTTTTAAACTTCGGAAGGGGAGATCCTTCCTTATAGAATATTCGACTGCGCGCCCGTTTCTCGTCTAATGGATTACGCCCTTCTCTGAACAGATATCGCCAGGGCTCAATTGTCTCAGCCTACCCCTTTAGGAAACCGGCTTCTTTTTCCAGCGGATGTTCCCTTCAATCCTGGCTTCAGGATAGAGCCTTCTTTTTACAGAGACCCCTCCGCGATGTAAGCCTTCTCCTCTTCCCCAAAGGAGAGATGTTCTGTCTCCCCTCCCTCTCCGGTATGTCCCCCTTTTTTTGCTCGAGATTCTTCAGGAAACACCCTTCGCCTCTTCGGCGACGGAGATCTTCCTATGCTCCCACGGGCTCCAGAAGAGGGATTTTTCCTCCTCACATGCGAGCCTCGGTTTCTCTTTTGCGTTGCCCCCTTTCCCCAGCACTTCTGCTGGATGTCCTCCTCCCTCTTTGAGGAAGCTCACCTTTTTTTTCACAGCTCCTCCCTCCTTAGAATTTTTTTTTGAGACTAGATAGCCTCTCCCCCCCCGGCCAGTGCCCCCCCTCCTTTTCAAAGTGAAATGAGAAACTTTCCCTTCTACAGCTATCGTCAGCTTTGGCGTTAGTGACGTCCCTTCTTCTCCTCCTTGCAGGGTCCCTCCCTCCCTCAAGGAACAGTAGGTGGACCCCTTCTCTTTCCGCCCCCCATCCAAAGCCCCTCCTCCCCCCTAGCACGATAGGCAGCATCCTTTTCTTTTGCCCGAGGCGCCCGGTCTTTATTCAAGTACCCTCCTTATCCACAGTTTACCCTTCTCCCGGCGTTGTGGCTCTCCTTTGTACGAATACTCTTTTTCCCTCCACGGGCCACTTTTTCTCAGTTTTTTTCTTAGACCCCTCCTCCCCCAGCATCAAGACTCCTAGGGTCTCTCCTTTTGCAGAAAGGTGAGGATAAGATCTTTCTCCTCGGGCTGGTCTATGAATTCAGAGCTTTTCTCCGGTTCTCCGAGCGGAGATCTGTCCTCGTCCCCCCCTTTGAGAACCCCCTTCTCTTCTTCCTTTTAGGAAAGAAAGGGAGTTTCTCCTTCCGTGGCGTTGCGACCCGGATGATGATCCCTCTCTTTGAAAAGGTGGAAGTTCCTCCCCTCTCCCTCGGCAGGTCCTCTTTTTCTCTTCTTACGACGGTGGTCCGTCGCCTTTGCCTTCGCCCCTTTTTCTCGGAGAAAGACTTAATTCCTTCCCTCCTCCCCTCCTTCAGCGTGTTATTTATCCGGGCCTCCCTCTCATCCGTTCTTTGGGCGCCCCTTTGTTTACTTCCTGGTGATGCTTTTTTCCCTCTAACGGCGAACCCTCCCTCGTGAGTTTCCTTTCTTTTCTTACTCGAGCTCGACAATTTCCTCTTTCTGCTCTAGCGCCCTCCTTCTCAGGGCCGCCGAGGAGAGAGAGAACCTTCTTTTCGTCCGCGGCCCTTAAGCTGTCTGACCCTCTTCTCTCCCCGGAGGGTCTGCCCTCCTTTCTCTTTTCAGCTGCGTCCCCCTCCTTTTTTTTCCTAAAGATGGAGAGGGAGGAGATTGTCCTTTCTGGTGGAGGCGATGCTTTTGACGTATTTCCTCTTGGTCTTTTCCCCCCTCTTTCTGGAGCCTAGGAGACAGCTCGTCTTCCTTTTCTCTTTTCGCTTGATGTGCTTTTTCCCCCTTCAATTGAAGAGACGCTCCTTTTTCCCCCAACGCGTCAGCTGTGTGGTTTATGTGAAGTTTCCGTCGTATGCCCGTCCTTTTTTCCGCGACCCGACGGCTTGGTCCCGAGCCCCCCTCGCTTGAGATTAGAGAAGTTTTTCCCCCCCTGGGCAACAGACACTTGATCCCCCTTTCATCTTTCCTTTCGAGATACCTTCCTTCTCCCTCCTCGTTTGGCCGTTCGGATTGTCGGCGACGGCTCTGCCTTCCCCTTCCTTCCATCCCGCCCCTCCTCCCCTCTTCCCGGACGGTTTCGGAGGCTTCTTCCTTCTTCGCGATCTTCTCCCTCCTCGTTTCGATCTGTCTCGCAGCGTCTCCCCCTTTTCTCCGAACCGTCCGGGTTGAAGATGCACGCCTCTCTTTCCCCCCCCTTCCCGTGATCGGCCAGCTTCTTTCTCCTCCCTCTCCTTGACAGACGAACGGGACCGTCGGCCTTTTTCTCCTTCTTAGAACTCGAACGACCCTTTTTTTGAAGTCCTCTCCTCCTGTTGCCCAGGCTTTCCTCTTTTCACAAGGCGCCGGTATTCTTCCCTCCTCTTCGGATCCCCCTCCCCCCCTTTTTTCAGGCCGAGTGTAAAGTCGATAAGCCTCTTTTCGAATCCAACGTACCTCAGCATTTCTTCTTTCTCTTTCGGCCTTTTTTAATGCGATCGGTTTCCCCCCTCTCTTTCTCAGACCTCTTTCCTTCCACAGGCTACAAGCGGAGTGTTGAACGCTTTTCTCCTGATGGAGAGAATCGCAATCCCTCCTCATCTCCCCTCCTCTTCCCTGATAATAGCCCCCCCCCCCTCCAGCGTCGGTAGGCGCAGATCATCTTCCTTCTTTTCCTCGGGGGATATTCTCCTTTCTCTTTCTAGGGAGAGGACGACAAGCTGGTCTTTCCCTTCCTGCGAAATGGGGCTCGTCGCTATTTTACTTTCTCTCACTGGGAAAGTTCTTCTATTTTTCTTTTCCGAAAGGAAATAGGCTGTCATTTTTTCCCCTCCTTTCCCTAGGGTCGGCCTTCCCCCCCCTTCCCAGCCGTAAAGAAAACCTTTCCCCTGCCTCGGCTTTTCCTGACGTTCCTTTTTTCCTCGCTCGTGATTCCCTTCCCCCTCCTCCTTCATCGGTCGGGTAAGTCCTCCCTCCTCAGTTTTCCTTTCTTGGATCGCTAGAAAGTTAAGGGTCTTCCTGACAGCCTATCGACCTTCCTCTTCTTTTTTTCCCGGCCAACCGCGGTCCCTTTTTCCCGTGCTCGCGTCCCTTCCGCCGAACGGACCACCGTCTTTCCGCTGTTTTTCCCTAAACACCCCCTCTTCATGAGGTAGGCTACACATCCAGTCCTCGGATCCTCCCCTTTCCCCACGCAAAAGGGGGGTAGATGGCCACCTTTTTTCTGAGCGCTCTCTCCTCGCTCTAATCCTTTCTTTCGCGATGTGTCTCCGTGACCTTGAGCTGGATGCGGGCGGTTTTTTTTCCCGTCCCTTCCTAAAACCTCTCCCTTTTCATCGGACGAGTCAGGGCGATCTTGATCGCCACGGGTAGGCCTCCGCTTCTTCTCAGTGGAGGAGATAGCCCTTTTTTTCCCTATCCCACCCTCCTTCTTCCCTCGCGCGGGAGATTAGGTTTTTCCCCTCATGTCATGGTCCTCGCGCCGGCAGGGTCTCTTCTCTTGCGCTCTCCCCCTCTACTCACCCTACGACACGGCTTTCCTTTTCTTCGGACCTTCTCGGGGGCACTTTTTTTCTTTCCGCGTTTCACCAGAGATTCCTTTTTAGAAGCCTCCTTATAAGCATGCCTCCCGTCTTCAGGCCTCTCCTCATGGGAAGACGCGCCTAGCCCATAAACGTCTCTTTTTCCGAGGAGTTAGGCCCCTCTTCTCCCTGTCCTTTGGAACGGATGATTCTTTCCCCCGAAGGCTCGCACTTGCGTTCTCCTGACAGACTGTCTCCTCCTGCGGAAAAACTGCACCCGTACAAGACCCTCTTCTTCACAGCGAATAATGGAGCCCCCCCTTTTACAGTCGCCCCTAGCAGGCCCTCCCTTTTTCCGGCGAGCCTCTCCCCCCTCGCGGAGACGGACCTTCCTTCCTCTCTCATTACCTGATATGCTTATTCTTCGCCTTTTCCGATTCGTGGGATCACGTACATGAAGGATTTCTCGATGCAGACGCCCTGAGGCTATCTTTCTTCCTTCAACCAGGAATACTTTCCTCATCAGAAGAGGATAAAACTTTTTTTTCCCCTGGAATCATCGTTCCCTCAAGTAGGGAGATGAAGGAGGATCTTTTCCCCCACAGGCATGAATGATTAAGTCTTGCCCTCTTCGGCATTTATCACCCCCGGAATTCTAGTCCAGTGTTCTCCCCCTTCACCGTTCAGGTGCTGCCTCTCCCTCGTGATATATCTCCCTGGTAGCGCAGCCCTCACCTTTCTCCCTTAGTCCTCACTGAACGGGTTGGACTCCCTTCTCCTCATGAGCATAACAGAGATGCCCCCCCTTAGCCGCCCAACAATGATCCTCTGGGTTTTGTTCGCCCTTTTCTCGTGCTTACAAGGACTTTCTCGCTTCGATGAGCACTTCGCGGTCTTGAACACCATGCCTCTTTCCCCCCTTCTTTTCCAAGTTTTTTCACTTCCCCCTTTCAGGGTCCCGGTTCCCCTGTTTCGAAAACAGAAAAACCCCTTCCCCCCTGTACCTTTCCGATCCCCCGATTCCCCTCCTTTATCGGGCCCGCTTTACTTGTCGGTAACCTTCTCTCCCCCCCTTTTTGCTTCGCCTTTCGGGTGCCTCCTCCTTTTTCGGCAGCCGGATCAAGATCTTTCGCTGAGTCCTCGCCCGTCTATTTTCCAGGCCCCCTCCCCTCCTTCTCCCGGCTGGGTTTTGATCCTCTGACTCCCTCTTTTTCCACCGCGCCAGGCATCACCTCTTGCTTCCGCGTTCGAGTTCGGACGGCCGCATCTCTTTCAGGCGGGACGAACGGGCCCTCCCTTCCGTGTTCACCATCCGAGCCAAAGTCTTTTTAGAGAGAGACCCCCCCCCCCCTCAAAGAGGCATAGCTCGTGGATGTGAGACTCTCCTTAGCTTCTCCCCAATTTCCCTTTGCGCAAGCCATACCCCATTCGCGATACTCCTTATCTATCGGTGGGGACGGGGATGTTCTTCCGTCCTGATACTATCTACCTCAATGAATGTCCTTCTTGTGGCAAAGAAGGAGGCCTTCTTTTTGTATAGGCATCCTTTCTTATCGGGAAGTGGCACTTTTCCGGGCTCGTGCATGTATTTCCCGGTTCATCCAACTTCTACAAAGCTTATAGCTTCTGGACTTAGTCTTTCTTCCTTCGTCGCCGTCCCTTTTTTCTGTTCCTCTTCCTCCGTTCTTAACCCCTCCCCTTTGAACGAGCCAGGTTGTGCCTCGCTGTAATATCTACTCCTTTCTCGGACATCCAAGCAACAGCCCCTCCGCCTTCATTATTGTGATTCTCAGCGAAACGCCCTCAATTTTCCTCATCTACTCATCCCTTATCACGGCGATGTCCAGCTGAGGGCTGCCTTCCCCCACACTGTTCTAATTCTTCAACTTATTTTTCCTTTCCTCCTTTCCTTGTGTTTTTGTTGAGATCTCTTCCCTCTTTCTTCGATTTTCTCTCTTCTTTTTTCAAAGCCAAGATCGTTCCTTTCCAATCCCCCACGACGATTCCGTTCTTCTCTTCTTCAACTAGAGGGCGTATGACTTTCCTTTCTCCCGGAAGGGCGGTCTCTTTTTCGTTGAGGTGCTGGTTTTGTCGCTTTTCTCCATAAAGCGGCAGTCGAGAGGTCCCTCTTCTTATCATGCACACCTCTTCTTTTCCCCTTCGGGCTGTTCTTCTCACTTTTAGATTCCCCCCTCAAGACTCTCCCCCCCTTTCATGCGGTCAGCGACCTCCTTCCCTTTCCCCCTATCTCCAATGTCTTTTCTGGTATGATGAACCCGGGAACATTTTTACGCGTCCCTATACCGGTCCCCAGTGCCCCCCCCCTCCTCCCGCGAATCGTGATCTAGCCTCAGAACGAGCTCCTCCCTGCTCCGGATTGGAAAAAAGCCTCTTTCTTCAGTTGTGTAAGCACTTTTCGGGTGAACATTCCAATCTGGGGCCAACCCCCAGAACACGGGCCCCCACGGAGATAGCGACGGAGAGGTATTCGTGCTTGTCTTCCCCGGGTCGCACCCCTTCCTGTCGAGGCATCCGCTTCTTCCTCTCCTTTCAGCGCTCCACGAGCTCGTTTTTTTTTTTCGGCGCCGCCTTCCTCCATCCTTTGTCCCATGACCGATTGTCCCTTCTTACCGAGCCCGGCGTCCCGCCATGCTCCCCTTCTGCGCCAGGCCCTTTTACGCTCGGCATGTGGGTCTGATGGACTTTCGCCCCCCCCTTTCTGGCCAGGAGTTTTTCTACTGTCGTCCCAGCCTTATGTGTACACACCTGTTCGTGGCGATTTCTGAGTGCAAGACTGTCTATTCCGGGATACGGCTTGTGTTTTGTAGGGCGCTTTCCACAAGATTCTCTCGCCCTAATTAGTTTTGATTTTCCTCCCAAGATCGGTACACCGCATGCTGAAGAATTCCGTATGCCATTTTTTTAACGATAAATATGTTTCTTTCTTTCGCTTCCCCACAAAACGTACTTCCTTCAGGGGACCTCCTTAGATCTTTCGGTATTTTTTTCAACGAGACGAGGTGATCATCTTTTCTTGTGGCCCTTCATGCGACATGGTCCTACCTCCCTATCAATTGGTTGAGGTTTCTTTAATGGCTTTCCATCCATTCTCTGCGACGAAGCGGTTTCCTTCTGTGCTT
>Ga0179593_1332657_pt1 | contig 24159 bp, 32 predicted proteins | sample CZODoug2_1_08_16_FD_185931 | JGI IMG/M metagenome (GOLD analysis project Ga0179593, IMG submission 185931) | Vadose zone soil fungal communities from Angelo Coast Range Reserve, California, USA - CZODoug2_1_08_16fungal (PacBio error correction) | ecosystem: Environmental > Terrestrial > Soil >... | reverse complement strand
TTCATTCCTTCTCCCTCTAAACGCACTAGACCTCCCCCTGAAGGGGAGGACCAGCTGCTCGAAGATCTCCTTAGATCGGGTTCTGCAGATTTTACTTTGAACTATCGTTTGCTTTTACTGTCCTTTTTTTTTTTTGGATATTGTTTACGAACCCTCCCTCACCCCTCTTTCACATACATCTTTTTAGAAACTTCCCGTTCACCCACGGATCGGGTTATTCTCTTTAAAATCCTTCTTCGCTCCAGAAGATCTTCTCCCCGACCGTTTTAAGACCAAAGCAGTTCTACAACATCAGATTTCACCTTCTAGTCAACGCCTTCCTTCTTCTTCTCAATAGCTTGTTTTTTTCTGTGTGTGGTTTTTTTTGTTTGGGGTTTTGTTTTTTTTTTTTTTTTTTTTTTTTTTTTTTTTTTTTTCGTCGCGGTTGTGTGTTTTTTTTTTTTTTTTTGTTTTTTGATCACATTGTCACTTTTGAGTCCATCTGCGACAGTCGCTTCATTTTCGCTTTTCTTTCCCCCAGACGTCTCTCTTCCCCCCCCATAAGGGTTGGTGTCTATCTCTCGTGGTGAGCGGACCCTTCCATAAGAGTTGCCCTCCGTTTTTCTGCATTGACAAATGCGATACCACATTTCCCAGATTGCTCCCAAAACGGCCCGTCCTTTTCTCCTCCGAGTGAAACCTCTGTTGGTCAACCCTTTCCCGGTGTCCCTTCGGCGATCCGAGGGTTGCTTCTAAGTCACTCACTTTTGACCCCCTAAGATCACTCGTGTTTCGTTCACCTGGGCATCTTTGATCCCCTTGGAGGTATGAGTATAGTTTTCTGGTTATTGAACCTAGCCCCCCCCCCACACACCATGCTCCCTCCCTCCAACTGGTATCCCTTTTTTTTCCTCGTTTACCCGCCGATCCCTTTTTTTTCTCGAGTCTTCGAGCCCAATGGTTCCATACCCCCCCCCCCCCTTCTGATTGCGTTTGCGGATTTCGATTTTCAGTCCTCTGCCTTCTATGCACATTTCCCTGATAAGGCTTGGTTGGGTTGGGTTTTTACAAAGAGCGCGTCCAATGTTTTTCCCGTCCTCCTCCTATATGATATCTCCCCCTGTTGTACTTTTTCGAAAGCTCGCTTTTTTTGCGTTTTCTTTTTTTTTGATATGCGTTTCTCCCCTCTTCCAAGTAAGAATGAGTCAAAGTTTTTTTCATAGGAGATTGAGCCGCCTCGGTTCCCCAGAAGCATTCCTGCCGACCCTTTTGGTCTTTGACTTTTCATGCCCCCACTCCCGATTAGAACGTTCGGAGGTCCTTTCAGGTGGCATTCTCCTCCTAGTTTTTCATCGCGTTAAGCCGATCAGTTGAGCCTCTCCCCCCTCCTTCGGCCCGTGACGTCTCTTCTCCCCGTATCGCTCTCACGGTTCGCGCATGCTTTTTTTTTCTTCCTTGAATCCGTCCATCCAATTTCTCTTTCCGTGCCTCCCTTTCGTAAGGACGACAGGGCCGATCGAGAACATCTTTTCGCCTTCCCTATCATAAACCCTTCCTTGCAGCCTTCCCCCCACCTTCGAACCGCGATGAAGAAAAATTCCTTTTTTCCTCCATGCGAGTAGTCTTTCCTCTTTCAGACCGTCTTCCTATAGTCGTACTCACGATCTTTTCCTTTTTTGTGAAATCCGTCTCCGATTTCTTTTTCGTTTCGCCAATCTTTCCCTCCCCCCCCCCACAGGCGCTACAGCCCCAAAGTCGCTTTTTTTCCTGAAATGGTGTAGCTTTTCAACAGGCGTAGCGTTTCCCTTTATGGTTTAGTTGACCATTCGTTGTTCCTTCCCCTCTCTCTCCGAGCGGCGTTTCGTCTTTGCCAATGTTCCCCAAAGCCCCCCTTTTTTCCCTGATCCTGACACTTTTCGACCCCCTCCTCCCTGTGATTTTTTTCCTTTTCTAGTGCGCTGGATTAGCTCTCAGGCTCTGTTTCCCCCCGGCTCCTTCTTCGTGATCACTGGCATGCAGTCCCTTTACTCCGCAAGCCGCGACCTTTACGCGAGGCTGGTTCCTCCTCCTCGATCCTCCTTTCTGTCGAACTGCGATTGCCTGCTTGTGTAGACGGCGACTCCCTTTTCCGCGGTTCGGTCGTCTCGCTTGTTGCGCGTTATTCTGCTTCCCTTCTTGTTTTTACTCGGCCAATATATTCCTTCTGACAGAATTTCGCACCCCATTAAGGCCTGGGCTTGCATTTCCCCCCCATTTTTCAGCCAGGCCCTTCCCTGCGGCACTATCTTGCAGTAGACGGTCCCCAGCCCGTGGGATGAAGCTCCTCCCCCACTGCGTTGGTGAGCAACTCGATTGCGGGGTGCTTCCCCGCTATTCTTCTTGCGGCAGATAAATTCCCTTTTGTCTTTACCGTCTCCATCCTCCCCCTTTTGGTCCTCCCCCCTGGGGTTAATTTTTCAGGCTTTTCCTTCTTTATGATCTCCTGCTCCGGGGTTTTGACCTTCATTCGGGCCTAGGTTATTTAATGGTGACAAAGCCACACCACTCTTTTCTGGAGAGCATGTGGAAAAGCAGATTCGGACGGCAACGATTGGTATCGGCCTTTTCCAGCCGGGTTTACGCCTAGGCAGAGTTATGATGAGTATAGTATATTTTGCTCCTTCTCCTCCTTCATTAAAAATTACATGACCTTTTCCCCCCACCTTCTTTTTTTCTCTTTTAATCTATTTCCTCTGGTTTTTGTTGTCTGAGAGTCCTTCGAAGTGGCAAATTTCATCGTTTACCCCTGCATGGCTTACTTCAGTTCCAAATAATTGATATTCCCGTTCCTCCCCTTCTTTCCACGCCGGAACCACCGCGTCGGCCTTTCCCCTGAAACTTTCTAGCCACAGGATTTTCTTATTATCATTGACCCTCCAACTCGCCTTCAGATTCACGGAGCCCCTATAAGCAGTTGGTTTTCTACTTCCCCTTCCCTTCACACAGATCATTTGGTATTTGACCCTTTTCTATTTCATTTCCTCCCATTAATGTTGAATTTTTCCCTCGGTCCCTTCCTTGCGGAGTAGACTTCTTTTTTCGCTATCAAAAAGACTGGAGCTGGAGAATTCTTTTCTCCCCCCAACAACCGTCCCCTCTCCCCTGACGCGGAGGACGCATTCTCCTTGCTTCTTGGTTTTTTATTTTGGAGCCTCCCCGTGCTCCCTAAGAGTGCGACATCGTTTGAAGAGCCCCGCACTTTTCTTCTTTTCCAAAAAAACCCCCTTCAATTCCGGCCCCGCGCATAATCCCGCGGATTAACGAGAGCGTCCAATTCCCACCCGTTTTTTTTTTTCCTCCTTGCGATCATTCGGATCCGAGACCCCTAGGCTTCGCTGATTTTTTCTCCTTTTTCACCGACGGGAACCAGATTCGGAAATGATGCTGTCTGAGTTCCTCCGGAGACTCTCTTTCTACCTGCTTTTTCTCCTTCGAATGGCCACAACAATGCCACTGAATCCCTCTTTTTCTTCTTTTAGGTCTGATATTATGTTGCTCGTCTTTCCGATCCACCTCCTCCTCCTCACGGCTTTCTCCTTGTACAAACCTATTCCCACTCCCCTAATAGCCACTTTCCTCCTTTCCCTCTTCCTCTTCCGTAGCCCACTGCACCCCTAGTTCCGAACAAACCTTTGACTCTTTCTTCCCTTTTTTTTGCCGAGTGTTCGCCTCCGCACTTAGCCCTTGACACTCCTTTTTCCTTTTTTCCCACCCCTTCCTTCTTTTGGTCGACTGGGCGGATTCTACCCCCCACCCTTTCCAGACCGGTATTAACGCGACAAGCATACTGCTGCTATAGAGATTTTCTTGCGTTCTCATGACCGTGTTCTGCTTTTCATGTAGAGCTTCTGAAGTGGACGCCTGACTCGCGTGCAGTGTTCCCCATTCCGGATAGTAGTTTAACCCTTGTGTCCCCTTCCCCCCCTGAAAAAGGATCCGCTTTCCGCTTTTGGCTTCCCCTGAATATGCCTTTGGTCCCCTTTGCCGTTACGGGATTTTTTCTCGTCTAGATTTCCGTCATTTTGTCTTCATCATGTCTTCGATCAGATACCCTCGTCTGGTGGAAGCCATTCGACCATCCTTTTCTGACCATTCCAAGGCGGTTAGTTGTAAACCTCCTCTTTTTTTCCTCGATCTTTTCCTCGCAGGAAGCGGCCTGAAGAAAAAGCGATTTAGTTTCTTTTCCCCCCCCTTCGACCCCAAAAGTTTCTTAGGCTGTGTGGTCTCGCTTCCCACTTTTCTACCCCAAACCCTGCACACCAGAGTCCCTCGCTGTCGTCCGCACCCGCCCCCCCCCCATTGATCTTCCAAGATTGGTATGCATCTCATTTGCCGATTTTTCCCCCTTTCCTCCCGTATAAGTCCATTTTTTTGTTCTGGCCCAGTACTTAGACTTCCCTTTCCCCGCCGCAAAGAATCCCCGTTAGATTTTCTGGCCAAGATTTCTAGAAGAGCCTCTCTTCCCCCCCCCCCCCCTCTGGTCTATCCCTCATAAGTTGGAGTGAGAGTGATGTTGGGGGGGCTTTTTTTACCCCCCCCCCCCCCCCTCAAAATGAAAATTTAGACAAGAGGAACCTTGACCTTAGCTCTCGTCTCCTTCCCCCTCCCGGCAGTATTCTTCGTCCTTCTGCACTTAAATATGGACGACAAGCTGGAAGAAGAGGCACCCTCATCTCTCCCTCTTATTCGGAACGCCTGGCCTCTTTTCGCACCTTTTCCCAGTTTTCTCTCCCTTGTACACGATGGTCCTAGTCCCCCCTGCTTCTGATAGAGCGCCCCCTCTCATCTATTTTCCTACTACGTTTTTTTTTCGGTGGTTGAGCCCTCTCCCCTCCCCCCCTTGTTTGAACGCTTTGCTTGCTTCCGCCCCCATCTTTTTTCCCCTCGATACAAGTTGAAACTGATGCTGACCCCCTTCGGGCCCCGGCCGCATCCGTGCCCTAAGCTTTGCTTTTCATCCTTATGCAGATACATTTGGTATAATTTTCCCTCTCCCCCTGGTTTGCGCCCTCTCCCTTTCCTGTGACGAGACCCCTATCGTGTTGCGCTTAATGGGGTCCTGGTATACCGAATTTTGCTCCGGTGAGGAGTCTCTTTGTTATGAAACTCTAGCCAAAAACACTTACCTTTCCCTTCCCCCTCCAAACTGGATGAGTTCAGCAGGTCTGAGATACCCCCGCGAGACTCGCTATACCCGGTGTCCATAAACCAGTATGGAGTATTGACCTTTTTCAGGTTGATGGTAATGAAGACCTAATTGCCTTTCCATTTTAGGTTTGGCGCCCCTCTCGACCTTTCTTTTCTCGATCTGCTTCTCGTCTTTTTGGCTTAAGAACTCCCCCTCCTTTTCAGCTTCGGGTTTTGAGAAAGGATTCGCCTCCCCATACGCGTCGTTTGGCACAGGTCGCCTCGCGACGGCTTTTTCGTACCCCGGCCGCTTTCCATGATAGGTTCGGGCTTCCCTCTTTCTTTTCTTTCTTCATGAAAACCGAACGCCTAATGTGCCGGCGGTTTCTAGTGCTGACCCCGTTCTCGTTCATCGTTTCTAATCGGCCGACATCGAGGAAAGTGGTATCTCAGCGACCTTTTCCCTCCGAGAACGTGAGACATCCTCTTTCTTCTCTGCCGAGCCCCCCTTTTTGCCTCCCTCGTTTTTCCTTTTTCCCTTCCTTCTTTTCCCTGAACGTTAATTCCGATCAGTGAGAACATTGCAAGCCACGTCCCTCATTTCCTTCTCCTTCTTCCTCTCTGGAAAACCTGGCCAACCGGTCCTCTTTTGGTCAATTTAAAAGTCTCCCAGTTTTTTCTTCTCTAGCAGAGAGACTTTACGCGTCAGACCTTTTCTTCTTTTCCCCCTGCCATCTTCGCCCCCCAGTCACGGACCCTTTGTTAAATCTCTTCCGACTCTTTCGGATAGTGGCGGCGTCCCCTCTGGTCCCTTAAAAAAGCAAAGCTCGAGAGCCCCCACCCTTGTCTCTTCCCCAACTTTCCGGGGCTGAGATTGAATAGGTCCCCTTCCAAATCCCGGTCCCCGTTGTTTTTCGGATTCCATGCGGATTTTCGTTGACCTCTCCCCCCATACTCCGCGAGATTTTTAGGAGGCTGAGCAATAATGGTCCCCCCCCTTCTCGACTAAGAAAAATGAGACTTCGCCTCTTTTCTAGTGTTGTTCAGTATTTTGCGTATTCCCGCGTCTCTTCTGATTGCACCCCCCCCTTCTCCCAATGTCGAGCCTGCATGCGTCCCTGACTCTAAATTTCCCCTCCCCCCTTTTCTTCCGCGAGGGCAGGGTTCGAAGTCGTCTTATCAGTTTCTCCCCCCATGCTTCTACTTCCCCGATTTCTCGGTCCGCAATTGCGTTTTTTCGCAGCGCGTTTCGGGATTTGCGCGGTTCGCCGGTTTTTCCTGCTGCCAATATTTTTTTTTCTTCTAGGACAATTTCGCACCGTAGGAGCTTACTTGGATGCCTCACTTCTCCCTCCTCTTGCCGTCTGCAAGATGTAGGCCCGGCGTCCTTCTGACCCAATATTTCCTTCTTTTTCATTTGATTACTCTTCAGCTCACCGATTTTTCTCAACTCTTCCTCCCCCTCTCCCCTCCCGCCCTGTATTTTTTTTTCCCTGTAAATTCAAAATGTTTGGCACTTCCTTCCCTTCCCCTGCACACAAGGGATCGGTTCATTTTCTGAAGCAACCCGGCGGTTTTTAGACTTTGCTCCCCCCCCGTGGGTCAACGCGGAGGGTTTCCTTCTTTTTCTTCTTCCCAAACTTTAAAAAAACCGACTTGGCTTTCTTTTGTTTGACAGCTCATTTCTTCGTTTCTAGGTATCGGCGACCCTTTCCTGCAATTTTTTTACGCCCTACCGGGTATTTTCCCTACTTCAGGATTCTATTTTCCCCTTTTTCCCTTTTCTTTTTTTTCCCCCCATGAAACTGTGCCACCGCGCTAGATTTTCCTTTTTTTTTTTCATCCTTTTTTCTTCTCTTTTTTAAATCTCACAAAATTAAGACGCCCCAGCCCCAGTAAGTTTTCCTTTTCTTCTGAGCTTTCTTCCTCGTACTTCCTCCCTTGCCATCCCGATACACCTCTTTCCCCCCCGCTAGATCGCTTTTCCACATGATCACTCTCTCTTTTTTTTTTCTTTCTCCTTCCCCCTCCCAAGAGAACCTCGTCCTAAACGGATCGCTTCTTTCTGATTGGTGCTCTGACAAATTCTTCACATCTCCCTTGTTGATGGAAAACTTGTCCTCTTCTTTCCAGCAACCCTAATTTGAAATTTATCGCGTTCTACATTTCTTTCGTCGGCTCCTCTTTTTCTTCCCCTGAGGATCCCCCCACGCTTTCCGAACTTTTCCTCTCCCACTTGAACCCCCCCAATTTCACCTTTTTCCCCTTGGGCCCTAGCCTTTCCCCCTTCTGCGGATGCAATTGATTTTTTTCTCTTCTCCTTTCTTCTTCCGTAAGCTATTAGACTCTCCATTATTAGACCCCCCCAAGCCTCGGCCCCACAAAGTACCACCCCGCACCTTTCGCCGCGCATAATCCTCACCAGCTGGCCGGTTGTTTTGGCCCCTCCTCTTTCCTCCCAATAGCCGGCTACCCCGCCTCACTCGGCCGATTTTGAGCTTCGGATAAGCTGCTGGCCTTGCGGAGACTCCCCTTTTTCCCTTTTTAGCTGTTTTCAATCGACTGTCATCCGTGCTCGCCATGTTAGGAAATCTTTTCCGCGGCGCCATAGGGTGGTGCTAATCAAGTCGTCATAGCTTTCACACCCCTAGCAAATCCTCTCCCTCCCTGTCCTTGTAGTAGTGGTTTCTTATTTAGGTGATCGTTTTTTCCCTTTCCCCCTTCCCCCCCCTCTCGGAGAGAGAAGTGGCTTCCCCCCAAATTTTTACTAAAAACTAAAGTCTTGATAGCAACTTTGGTCCCGAACCTCCCATTTCTTTAGCCCCCAATGAAAATGGTTTTGGTCCACCCCCACCTTTTGTTCGTCTGTGTGTGGTTTTTCCCCCTCCCTTTGTTTTTTTCCGCCCGACCCCCTAAGTAATAGACTTCTTTAATACTATACCCCCTTCTTGGTCACCTCCCGGGGATTTCTTCTTCCCCCAGGCAGAACGGTCACAGGAAATATGCTTCTTCTAGGAACGATGGTCGCCGATTCAAGTTCAGTTTTTTTCAGATGAGGTTCAGGCTTCCATGTTTTCCGTCTTCCGGGCGCCCCCTTTATTGATCTCGGCGTGCCAGATATCATGATTTCCCGTAGTTTTCAGCACATCCAATTCCGTTGGAAGTATCAACAGGTCCCCAATTTTCTTCTCAGCTTTTTTCTCGCCCGTCTCCTTTTTCCCCCCCCACAGATAGGGATGAGAAGTTCATTTCCTTACTTCAGGTATCTTCTCCGCGTCTTTTCCGTCAGGAATTAGCTGTTTTGCCCCCCCTGCCTACCCTCGTTCCCCTTTTCTAAGGACGGGTTCTTTTGAGCCCCCCCTTCCCTATAAATATTACCTCTGTTCTCCATAATGGGCCTGGTTGAGCCCCAATCTCCTGTTCTCCCCGCGTCAAAAACTCCCCCTCAGCGATGTGGAAGCCCCCGCCCTTTTCCACCCCAAACTCTTCCCCCCTGGGAGAAGTCCGCCCAAACAAGGATCTCTAATTCTCTATTCTGCATCTCAACTTGCGCGGATGTGTCCTCCTCCTTTATCCGTAACTTGATGGTCAGACCATTAACTTCCTTTTTTTTTGCGATGCTGCCCGCCCCTCCCTCCAATCCTGCCTTCATCTTCCCAACCAATCTGCCTGGCTTCTCCTCTCTTTCCCATCCTTTCGCGCGTCGCTGAACAATTTGAGGTTGTTAGTTCCTTTATTTGGGGGGCTCATTTTTTACCCCACCCCCCCCCCCTTCCCTCCTCCGAATCCCTTTTATCCCGATCAATTCCTGCCCCCCCTTCCTCGGACCCCCATCCGCATTAGAGGACGCAGGATTCTATTATGGTTGCCACCATGCTTTTGAAGCTTTATGACCACGGCTTAGGCACTCTTTTTTTCTCCCCCGCCTTCCCCCCTCTTGTTTCTCATTAATGCTTGGATCCCTTTTCCCCATATGGATCTTTTAACTCCCTCCGATCTTTTGAAGAGCGCCACGCCCTATCTAGTTTACATCCTCAGTGTTTTTTCTGATTCTTATCAGCCTCCCCCCCCCATTAAGCGTTGAAGGATTGCTATGCATCGGTGACAATGTCGTACCCCCTTTCACTTCTTTTCTCAACCTATCTTCCCCACTTCCCCCATAGCTTGGCCCTCCTTTGAGTGGTAAAATTAGCTAACTTTTTGTCCGTAAATTTCTAGCCGATCATTCCCCCCTGTTTCTCTAAAGGCTTCGGCTGTTTTCCTCTCAATCCGATTCCGTGTTCGCTTCCTTTTCCCCCCTTCGTTTCTAACTCCCTTTGTGTTGAGATTGATTGATTGGTATGTGGGTTCGGGCACTCTGCCCCCACCCTTTCCCCCTTCCTCCACGGCACTTGGCTGCGGTCTAGGTCCGGCCCCTCGATAACCTTAGATTTCTGATCTTAGAGCTCTTTGTCCCTTTTTTTAAAATCTTTCTCCTTGGGTTCCTTCCTGCAGGCTGATACGTGCGTGTCAGAATGATCTTTTTGCCTTCCCCCCTTTCCGTGAGAGGAATTCTGACCCTCTCTCGCCACCCTTTTTGACTCCATAGCTGCTCTCCTTTTTGTTCGGTACTTTTTTACGATCTTTGAAAGGTGTTTTTCGCCTTCCTAGAGGAAACCCGCTCTTCTGTCAACGTTGGACTTTTTCGACTATTTTCTAAAAGGCGCTGTTCTAAGGCAGCTCCCTGAGGTAAAATCGGCCTCACACCCTTCCGATTTTTTAGGATTTAAAGGCCCAAACCTATTACAATTTTCGTTGGTCTCGAAGGGTTTCTTCCCCGCTTTTCTCGAGATACAGAGATAACTTTTTTTTTCGAATCCCGAAGAATATTCCACCTCTCCCCTCCATCTTCCCCACCCTGAAGGAACTTACCATCCCGGTATCGCTGCCGCACGTTTGATCCCCCCAGCGATGCCGAGCCGATACGAACCGGTTTTTCCTTTGTCATCCCCTTCCCTTTGATTGTTCCCGGACCTATCATTGCTCACATCGTGCACGCCCCCTTTCACCTTGGTATTCGCTCTCTGGAAAAACCTTCAGAACTTCCTCTGAAACAGAAGCCATCCCGTCGGCCCCCCCCCGCGTCTTATCTGCAGCCGCTAGATGCCTTTTTTCCATCCTTTTCTTCCTTGCTAGAATCGCCCACGCCACCAAGACTACTTTCTGGTTTTTCCCTTCCTTTCCGAAAGCGATGCTGATTTTGTGTCTTCTCAAAACTCTTTAACAGCCCCAGTCTTTCCGCGACCTCCCCCCTAGTTTAAGCCGTACCTGGGGGCTTTTAAAATAGGTGGAAAAAATCAACAGGATTAACGGTTTGCTTCTCCCTTTTTTGAGGGTTTTCTTTTTTCATCCTTTTTTTAACCGCGACGTGAGAGGGAGGCTTCCCATTCACCTTCGAGCAACATCCCTCCCGGAAACTACCCACCCCCATGCTTTTTGGTTATGGTAGATGATCTTTTGCATGTGCTCTTGGTAGCCATTGCCCCTTTACCGTTGTCCAAAAACGGAGCATCCTGTCTCTCCTTCTTTCTGATTATTACATTCGTTTTTTCCTTCCGGCGTTCCTTTTTCGGTCCCTTTTTATCGTGAGCGCGAATGCTGTCTCCGAGCAGGCGCATTTTCTTTCCCGGTCGGCAGCGCGGTTTGTCTTTTCTTTTCTGCCGGTTTCTGTGTTTTTTTCTGTGGCTTCCGTTTGTTCTCTAGTGAACCCTCCATTTTCGCGCTAAGGCGAAGGCGCCTCGTATCCATCGCTCCCTTTCCTCCCTCCTTTCTTCGGCGTCGCAAGATGCTAGGGTCTTTTTCCCCCACTTTTGTGACCCAAAAAGAGGCTGGCCTTTGTGCCCCTTTCCATCCCCAAGCTTTTGAGCAAACTCGATACAAGTCGCGGGTGATGCCCTATGTTCAGTGCCAGTTCCCTCCCCCCCCCCTGAATGTGTGGAAAGATCCATCCGCCTTTTTCCCTAATAAAAAAAGGTCTTCTTTGAGTTTGATCATTTTCCTGAGCAATCTTTTCTGCAGACCGTTTCGACCCTTCAGTGCCGTTTCTTTCAGTACCCTCTCCCTCCCCCCCCTCTGCTTCTTGCGCGGGAAAAGCTCTTCTGACGTCCGAACGAGTTCTCTTCCTCCGTGACTCCCCCCTTTGGTTTACGTTCAGACGTTATTTCCTCCTTCTTTCCCCTTGAGTTTCTCGTGCCTCCTTCCTTCCTTTCAAAATACTGAAAACTTGCCCCCAGGTTGTCATTTTAATTTTCCCCCTCCCCCGTTTTTTTTTTTCTTTCTTTGAGAAACATCGAACACCTTCCTGTGGCACCCGTTGCAGTTTCACTTTTAGGTCCTTTCTTCGTGGAATCCTTTTTCTTTTGCTACCTTGTAAACGCGGGCTTTCTCGCCTCTACCACTCGGTCTCTTTAGATGCTTTCCACGCCTCAATCTCTTTTTTTCGTTCGAAAGAAAAGCTCGCTTCCCCCCTCTCGTCCCTTTTTTTCCCTTTAAGGTTTTCCCTTCACATTTCCCTTTCCACTTTTAAAATTGTTTAGCCTCCCTCCCTTCCTTATCTGTGCGCATTCATCATAGGTCCGTCAGACCCGAGAGTCCCCCGAGCTCCCCCTTTTTTTTTTTTGACTAATAGAAAATTGCGTCATCTCTTTTTTTCCCCTCTCTTTTACGCCTGTTTTTTTAGCTTGAGCCTCCGCCTTTTTTTTTTTCTTCCCATTTCTTTTCCCGCGGAAGATCTCTTCCTTAAGACTAATAGCGGTGTTCCCACTCCCTTCCCCCCTTTTTTTTGGACCCCCAGAATTCTTCGCCCTCCCACCTCAAACCAACGGCCCGCCTCGACAGGCTTGTCCCCCCCTAACCCAGCGTCCAATTCGCCGGTACAACCATGAAGTAGCGTCCTGGATCTGAGGCTCGAACCGTTTCCCAAGATCCCCTTTAGATGATCTTCTCATGACCCTTCGATTTTCGAAATGCTTTTCTTTGCCTTTTTCCCCCTTGCAGCGGCTCCTGTCTCCTCTTCCTACCCCTCATTCTTCTTTTTCACAAAAAACGCCCTTTTTTCTACCCTCACTCCCCCTTGATGGGTAGTTAGGCTTTCTTTTACCCTGATCCCTCCCCCCCTTCCCCCCCCCCTCTTTAGCGTCGATAGTTGAATTCACACTGTCAACTAAAACAACCCAGTTTTTTCTCCCTCAAACCTTTTACGCTGTGATGATTTTACTATTCTAGCCCCTTTGTCCTTTTTTCCTCTTTTTTTTCAACTTTTCTAGGTATCGTCAATCCCCTCAGCTTTACCGCCTTACCCCCCCTCGCCAGAGTTATCCGCTCTTCGCAATTTTTCCGTGGTCGCTTTCTTCTTTCCCTTTTTTTGGCGAAAGAGTGCGTTTCCCTTCCCTTTCATACTTTTCAGCTGCTATAGCGTTCCCTTTCGGTGAAGTTAGTCCTTCCAGGTTAGATAATGTTTTACCCCGGAGTTTTGGGTCCTTGCACTTTTTTTGATGATCTCCGGTTCTGTCCCTCTTTTTTCTCACCGATCTTATCGTTTTCTCTGAACATCAATTTTTTCCCCTGGAAAATCAAAGGAAACGGAGAGTTCCGTATTCGGCTGCTCCTTTTTTCCGTGTGCCGCTGACGGTCTCTCGCGATACGTTCCTTCGTTTCTGACGATTGCTCCGCTTTGAGATCCCCTTGAGTTTCGGTGGAGAAAACTGCTACTCCCTGGGGCTGAAGCGGTTCGTTTGGCATTAAATCTTTCCCACCTCTGATCCCTTTCCCTTTTTTTTCCCCACTATTCCCGTGTTGACGACCTTCCCCTGGCCCCTCTCGCGCCAATCGCGACTCCCAAAGGTCTCAGCTTGTCTTTTTCCTTATCCACGTTGCGCAACCGTTTTTCCCCCCCCCAACCGCCGCTTTAAGTTAACGCCCCCACGAGCTATCGAGTTCCGATCAAAACATTCTCCTAGAGGTGAACCGACTCCCTTCTACGCACCTTTCTTCCCCCCCCTCATTCCTTGCCGTTTTTTCCTCTCCCGCGCCCCCCACTGAACTCCAATCAGAGTCTTTTTATGGACAACCACAGTTCCCCTCCTCTCCGATCGCTGGGTGCACATAGATTTCTGCCTTTACTCTCTCCATCCTTGGAGTTCTTTTCTTTTCTGAGTGGGTTTTTCTAGTCTTCCCTCCACCCTTACTCATCATTACCGACACTCCACTAAGAGGCACCAGCCGAAACACCTTCTTCTTATGTAAACATGCGTCAGTCTGCGCGAAGTCTTCCTTCCAAATTGGACGACAAACTTTCCCGGCAGACGTTCTGCCCCCCTCTTTTTGGCAAGCTTTTCCTGCACTCGTGGGCCCCCCTCTTTCTCACTTTCTTAACTGTGGTATTTCTACATTGTCACGCTGCGCCCCTACTAAGAGCCCCCTTATTTTTCTTAGGCATCACCGCTTATCTTTTCCTCCTCCCTCTTTTGTTTTTTTCTCTTTTCGTGAGGCGTCTTCCCAAGATCAGCTCCTTTTTTCATCATTTGACCCCCCTGTTGAGAACACATTTACTGATGCGAACTTCGCTTCCCCCCCCCCTTTGAACCCTTGACATCTTTTCCATAAAGTTCTGCTACCCGTCCCCTTCGGTCGCTCTTTCCTCGGCATGTACGAGAAATCGATCCTTTTTTCCTCTTTTTCCCTGGTCTAAAGGAATGTGATTTTCTTGCGTTTTTAGGGTTTCTGAAACTTTCTACCACAAAACTCGGTTTAATCCATCCCCAACCATGTTTCCCCCTGTCGTTCCAGTGCCTTCCCTCTTTCATCCCTGCGTCTGAGCATTGTTTGTCCATAAACTTCTGGGTTTCGTGGCGCGGGTTTTTCGTGCGAGGAGTAATGAACTTCCTCCTCCTTCAATGGCCTGTTCCTTTCCCCCCTTTCTTCCCCTCCCTCAATTTTTGATAGGAGTATCTGCCTACTGTGGTTCCTTTCCCCTTCGAAGCTAGATTGAAAGCTTTTTTTTTTTTTTGGACTGACCTTCTCTTCTCCCTTCACATACCTTCTGGACCGTTGGGCCCCTGGAGATTTGCTCGCCGTTTTTTTTGTTTAACCTTGCTTTCCCTGCTTGCCCACATTATTTTTCGTTGGGGTCTTTTTCCCTGTCCCCAACTCATGCTTCGAGTTCTCTTTTGAGAAGGGTGGTTTACCGTCTTCATTGCCTCTTCAACCTTCGCATTCGACCGTGAAACTTCCCTGTGGCGTCTCTCTCGCTCCTCTCCTCCTTGAACCGTTCTCCCCCTGCATATGCGAAGAGCAAAGCGTACCTCCTCCCCCTCCCGTTTTATTTGGACTTTCCCCGTTAATTGAATGCTTTCTCCCTTAAGAAGGATCATTCTCCCTTTGCAACGCCGGCGATCATCCGGGATCGGGCGCCCTCTTTCTCGCGAAACGACCATTCCTCTTCCTCCATGCCCACCCGGCGCCAGGCTGCAGCGCGCGTCTTCTTGCCGGTCGAGTTAAAAAAATAATCCTTCCCTGCTAGTCTCATTCCCCCCCCTTTCTTTTCGGGCCAACAGCACCGCCTTGCGTTTTTACCTCGCTGATAATTTTTTCGGCGGCGAAACCCCTTCTTTCCTCCCCCTCCCCACGCTACCGAGCAGACCCAACGTTTACGAAACCATCTTTTGGTAGCTGTTTCCTTCCAGGCGAAGCGTTTTTCCCCGGCTCTGTCTTTTCGACACCCACAGTAGTTGACATCATTTTGTTAATCACTTACCTCTCGCGCTCTTTCGGAGCTCTTAGGAAAATCGACAAAAAATCATCCCCTCTCTTTTCAGTAGATTGCTTAGTTTTTTTCCCCAGTCTAGTAGGCTCCAGCGCGCCCGGTCCCAAAGTTTTTTTCGTCCCTCCCCCTCCTTTTGAAGGCATGCAGCTCTGACTCTACTGCACTTCCCTTTCTTTTTCGCGAGAAGGTTCCTCCTCTTATACTAATGATCCTCTTTGCGATTGCAGCTGCGCTCCTAGTTTCCCCTCCCTCTTGTGCGCGGGATTATGATCCTTTTTTGGTCCTGGTTTTCGCCCCCCCCCCTTCTGGGTCTATAGGACCGTTTCGCACTCTTCTCTTCATTTCGGACCCGCTTCCCCTTCCCATCGCTACATCCTCCCCTGAGCGCTCCCTCTGCTATTTTACCTGGCGTCGACTCGGGACCCCCCCGTGAGTTTGTGAAATTCTCTGAGTCTCCGCATCCCCCGCGTTGGAGAAACCGATCCAACGGTCGGGTCGACGACTCCCTATTAGGCGCGCGATAAATTCCCTGCCTGTGCTTTCCCTTTTCGACCAAGTTTTTTCCTCCTCAACCCCCTTCCCCCTTGTTGTGGGACGACTTTTCGGGCAACCACTGTCATTCCCCTTTTTCCTCCCCTGCGGGTTTTCTTTCATGGCTAATGCCCCCCCAACAGAGCTATGGATGCATTTTCCCGCCGATCCTAGCTATGCGCCGACCCTCGGATGAACCGCTTCCTTTCCCCTTCGACGGATATGAGATCATGAGTTCTGACTTTTTCCTCCCTAACCTTCTGACTTTTCCCCCTTTCCCTCTTTTCTCTTTAATCTCCTCCTCCGTTTTTTTTTTTCTAGACGCTCCCCAACCCCTTGCCCTTGTGTCCCAGTTTCAGTATTTTTTTTCTTTCCGGCTTTTTTTCCTCAGCTGAGACCACTTGATCTTCATATTCCCGTCCTTACGGCTGGGCGTAAACTTCTTGCCTCGGCAGTTTCCCCCCCCCCACAATAGGTAGCAGTCTCCCCCTCTCTCCGCGCTAAAGAGGCCGGTTATTTGAAACACCTCCCCCCCCTCCTCCCCTTCCCTCCTTCCGGGCAGTTTATCAGCCTCGTTGCTCCTGAAATTATTGTAACCGCTTTCTTCCCCTTGTCGAGAGTTTCCAGCATCTTTTGTCCTTTTTTTATACGCGCGCCCCGGAAATTTAGGGCGGCGTCCAGACCGCGACTGGGATCCTTGTTGGGGTGCGAAAGTTTCTTCTCCCAATTGCACCCCCGTCTCTTTTGTCGGAGGATGCCCGTTCTTTTTCCCCTTTTTCGCATATGTTCTCACTCTCGGGTCTAGGGAGCGCCTTTCCCTTCTGCTCCTTTCTCCCCTTGAAATTCGGTCTTTCTCTCCACAGACTATTGCCGGCGTATCACCTCCCAACCCGCCCCCCCTTCGACCACTCCCCCCGTCCCCTCCTTTGAAGAGAGCGCCTCTTTAACCCCTCTGAAATGTCCCCTCATCGCGCTCATTCGTCCCTTTCGCCCAACTCCCGGGAAAGCCCTTTGTCGCGTGCTATTGTCGTTCACTTTGTTAGACATGCTGATTCTTTTTTTCAGCGGCGGCGCTCTCCGGGCGAAGACAGATGTTGACAACCTCTCCCTTCCGTCCCAACCTAGTCATGGGTAGTTAGTGTTTTCTTTACTTTTTTCCCCCTCTTTACTTTCTTCTTTTTTTTTTTCCCACTTCCTCCCCCCTTCTGAGAGTAGTGAATTCCAACCCCTGATGTAACCCCTCCACCCAACTGCATGGATAGGCCGACAAACCGATTCCGCCCAGATAGAAACGACAATTTTTTCTTCCCCCCAAAACTTTTGATTATCGGTAGCGCACGGTTTTTTCTACCGCCTTTCCCGTCCCCCCCCGCAGATTTATAAAGAGATTACACCCCCCTTCCTTTTTTAGATCTTTTTGTTGGATTCTAATCCTTTTTCCAGTGTGACCATAACTATACGCGACCTGCATTTATAGAGACCGTTGAATGACTGCTTTCAGATGACCCTCTTCCTGTTTTCAGGATTTCTCCCGATCCTTCTCGCTCCGTTTTTTGACAATGTTTAATGTATTGCCGTCCGCCGCCTCCCCTTCCCTTTAAAGTCTCCAAGGAAAACTCTTGAAGTACTCATGCTTTACATCGGCATTCGACGTTTGTGCCTTCCGTTTTCCGGGACTTGCTCCGAGAAGAGACGTTCCTTTCCTCAGGTCCCCTCTAGCATAGCGTCTCGCCTTCCCCGTTTTTTGGAACCCCCTTCTCCCTCGGAACTTCCCCCCTTAGTTTGTCCCATTTCCCACCTCCCCATATGCGCGACATCAATTTCCATCAGGACTTGCTCGCCCCCTCTTCGTCCGCTCGCGACCTGTGTTCTCTCTTTTCTTTTTAAGTCCCTCCCGGGTAACGACGCTTTCCCAAGCTTCAAGTAACAACCCCCCCTTCCTCTCCCCCTCTATGAGGTGCTCCCCCTCGCGATGGTGCCAAGGAGTATCTCTTTTCTCTTTATTCAGGATCTTCCTCCGACTGCACGGCCCCTCACTTTTCCCACTCCCCCTTCTCTGGGACACCAGCTTGCTCCTGAGCTCGATCGCTCGGTTACCCATCTCCTCCCGCATCAATGGAGTGGCGCTCTTTTTTTTTCTTTCTCGTTTAATCCCCTCCTACCCTAAATTTTCCTCATGTCCCACTCAAACTGCGTCCCCCCGGAAATCGAACACTCTTCGGACTCGACCAGGCCTTCCCTTCTTTCACAGAAAGGATCTCATTCGACCCCCCCCCCCATTGACGCGGTCCCCAGCGCTTTTTTTGCCCTTTGTTCGAAAAGACGTGTCCGCTACGGTCGCCTTTTTTCATTAATTCTCCATTTTCCTTCGACAGAGCAAGCGAGCACCCCTTTTCCAGAGTCCCTCTCCTTCTTTCCTCCTCCTTGTAGCTCTTTTTTCTTCTTCCCCGCTCGATAAATAAGCCTTTTTCGCTTTTTTCTCTTCGCCTCCTTCTTTTCGAAAATTGCAACTGAGACACCCCCCCCCCCTCCATTCCAAGGACTTTTACCGCCTTTTCTGCCCTTTGGGCCTTTCCTGCCCCGCTAAATTTTTTTTGTCCCCGAGATCATTCGGTTTTTTTGCAAGAATTGCCCCCCCGATGTTCCCGTCTAATCCTAATCTTTTTACTATTTTGCCTTCTTTTCCCCCTGAAGGAGGTTGCCTTGTCTTTCTGAGTGAAGTATTGGGTTAGTCCCCTGAAACACACTCCATGACCTTCTTTGTGCTGCCGGTACAGTCTTTGATGTTAAAAGAAGAGATCGTCTACTGAGCCAGATTGATCACCCAATTCTTCTTCTGCGTCTTGGGGATAGTTCTTGACTGATTTTTTTCCCTTTTCTATATGGAAGGATACGTTTTGGCACCATTCGCTCGTTCGGAATCCCATAGATCTATCTTTTCCCCCTGTTTTGCGGTACTCCTCCCCCCTGAAGCGTAGGGTGGTCTTGGGATAGACTTTAAATTATGAACCCTTTGTCAGGTAGCGTTGCTCCCCCCTTTTTTGTTCCCCTGCCCCGCAGTCACTGATCTGTCCCCCTTCGGTATTGATTGAGTTCTTTCATGCCCAAACCCTCACCTGCCTCGAAATTTTGTGAGTTGATCTCCTTCTTACACGAGCCGCTATTGCTTCCCTTCCTTTTTGAGGCATCTCCTCATGAAGGAAAGTGAGGTCAGCCCTCCCCCGATTTCCCTCAGGCGAACGTGAGAACACTTCTCTGACAGTGACTACCTTGAATCCTTCATCCGTTTTCATTTTTAGACTCCTTAAGTGCTTGTTTCGGCCGGCCGGCATCCTTTAATTTTGAGTGCACGCCGGCTCTCCCCCCACTTTTCGGCTGCCAGGAGCCCTTTGTCAACCCCTTCCTTCGGAACGTTAATCTCTCACCTTGCACTTTCCCTTCTTGATAGGAGCTTTCTTTTGATCGAGTTAAGACGTTTTGCCTCAGAAATCCTCACCGGCTGCATCCCCCTCCTTCTGGGAAGGAACTTTCTTCCCTTTTGAGGATATTTGCGGCGAAACGTCGGGCCGCACCAGTATCCTTTCACTCCCCCCAAACCATCGTGTACGCCGAAACAATTCATTGGGGTTCTCCATTAACCACCCTTTCACGGTTTCCTCCCCCCCCTTGGCTATCCCATGCATGGATTGGTTTTAGTTGTCTCCTTTTTTGGGATTAAATCCTCTCGCCGCCTCTTTCTTCTTCGGAGTTCCTCCCTGGGTTCACCTCTCTCCAGCAACATAAAGATCATCCCAATCGCCCATTTGACGACGGTCTGTCTTCTCTTTTTTCGATGAGACAAGCGCGCGTTTTCGTTTTCCCCCCGAGGAGATATCTTCTTCACGGGCACGACAGATTCCGACAAATTGATTCTTCCTGGAAGTGTTCGAGCTCAGATTATCCGAATAATGCTCCTTCGCGCTTTCAGTGTTGTATGGGCGAATGTCCGCCCCCTTTTGGTAGGGTAGCGGTGCGCGTTGTCTTATGCGCCTTTCCTTGCGGTGTTGTGTCCTTGGTTTACCCGGCTATTTGGTTGGTCTCTTCCCTCGCAAGCTAAGGAGCTTACGGGTCTTCCCTTAGGCATCGGTGAACATTTTTCCCCAATGGCATCCCCAGCATAGCTCGGTGATCCCCGGCGTCTACTCTTCCCCCAAGACTGACGTTGTGAAACTTTGAAGCTTCCATCTACTCTTTGTGTTTCCCTGACCAAGTCGCGGGCTACGACGCTGTCTTTCTCTGATAAACTTTTCCACCTTCCTTTTTTCCGCTACTCGACAAGTTTTTCCCCCCCCCTTTAATCCAACAAGGGATGAAGTGTTCCGCCCTTTCAGGAGCTTCCTGTCTTATACGTTGCCTTTTGCAAGCGAAGGTTCTCTCCTTTAATGAGCCCCTTTGATATTAAAACCCCCCGAGCTCTTGGCCTCCCTTTGCCCTTCTATTTCCCTTCTACCTTTTTTTTGTGGGTACTCGGCTAAGCCGTTGCGTACCCTACCTTTCCGCGTATGATGTTAGTTTCGTGAAGAGCGAAGCTTTTCACCTCCTTGACCACCCCCCCGATTGAATCTCCTTTTTGGTGGTGTCTCGGATTAACATATTCGACCCCTTCGATTGTGGAAAAGTTTCCGTTTTTAACGCGTTCTAGCGATACTTCTTCATCTGTAATCCCGGTAGGCGAAAAAACCGGGCATGCTTCTCCCCTTTTCTCCTGTCTACTCCCCCCCTTTTTCCCCCCCATGTTTCAAGCGCTCTTTTCTTTCTCGTTCATGACCTAAACTTTCCGCCTCTCCTAGCATCTTCTCCGCCAGTTTCTCTTGTTCCCCCCAACTTGAACAATGCCCTTTTTGGAAAACTTGCGATTTGGCTCCCCCTTTCTAATTGTCCTTTCTCTCGCTTTTTTAATAGGGCGGCGTCAGACACGCTTGGCTCGAGTGCTCCAACCGTATCTTCGCCCATCGCACACTTTCCCCAGTAAGCTATTTGAGAGTTAGTTCGCCCTAGATTGGCTGGTCACATTGATGTCTCTTCTCGAGCGCCTTTTAATCCTGTTTTCGAGAACGACTCCCCGGGAAACACATCAAACACCCCCCTAAACGGCGCTAACCTCTCTTCCGACCCACGCTCGTCAAAATGCCGGTAAAAAGCTGTTCAATTGCAGTCCTGCGCATCGGATTAAAGTTCTTCAGAACAATAATCCTTAAGCCAGCCTTGTTTTGTTCTCTTTTGTTCAATTCGAAGGAATGCTTCTCATGATTGCTCAGCTTGTTTTGGTTAATTTCGAGGTTTTCCCAAGCAGCGTCATATTCCCCCCCCGAGAGTATACGCCCTCCCTTCGTCATGGGTGTTTTTCCTTCTTTTTCTCAGGGACAATCCTCCTTCCCACGATCTAGCGAGAGTAGATTTAATCCAATTTTAACTCAACCCCATCCCCAAGCCCCTCCCCGCCCGCTGTTGATTAATATTTTCCAGCTACCAATCCCCTTTTTCCCCACCCAAACTCTTTTCTTTTTCGCGCACTTTGGCTTTCCTGTTTTCCCGCCCGAACCCCCTCTTATAGCTTCTCCGCGATTTCCCCCCCCCGCGTGCTGTGGCGTCGCCCGTGGGATTCCCCTCACGGTAACGGAGGAAAATCCTATTTTTTCGCTGTTTATCAGAGTTGGTCGCCGGTCCTTGCATTCGGTTTTTCGCTCATTTTTCCCCTCTAGGCTCCCTTCCGATCCCTTGATGCCTTAGGCTTTATCTCGTAGTCCGGCCCCCCAAATGACCTTTTGACATCAACGGACAACGGATGCTTATCTCCGGCCATAATGCTTTTCCTCCTTGCTGGCCCGCGATACGTAGAGCGTTAGGCCCGTACCTTTCCTCGACCTCGCTCGCGCCTTAAATAGTGCTGGTGCCCCTGCTCATCCTTCCCCCTTCGATGTTCGTTTTTTCCCTTCCCCAATCCTCCTCATCTGCGCAGACTTTTATCCCTACAGGGCCCTTTCGGACCCCCCTGTCCTTGTCGAGCGCATCCCTTCAAAAAAGTTAATCCCGTCTTAGTCCCCCCTGCCGTTGCACCCCGACTTCCCCCTCCTCTCGTCGACGCCCGCCAAACCTTGACGATTTTCTATGCCTATCAAAACATTTCGCTTCCTTTTTCAACGCAGCGTCCCCCTTCCCCCGATGGCTTCAGGTACCCGTACTAAGATGCACGGATCCCCCTTCCCGCCCGAACGCCAATCCGTCTTTTTCTGTGCCAGCGTCAGCTCCCCGACGCTCGGGATTACCTCTTCTTTATTAACCTGCCGTTGGCTTGATGGAGTCCTTGTGGGCCGCTTTCTCCCCACTCCTCTACCAATTACCATTCCTCTTCGCCCCTGGAATGAACAATTGTTATTACGTCCTGCCGGTTTTCCAGGTCTGGCGCGCCCTACTGATCTGCTCGCACTGATACCCGCTGAAGTTTTTATGAAAGCTCTTTTTTTCCCAGCGATTCGCCCCCGCCTTTCTTTCGCAACTTGGTTTTTTCATGGGTATCGATTGTTTCAGATGGTCTAGCATCCACTACGAGTTTCTTTAGATCGCGTCCAAACTGATATCTTACCCCCCCCTTTTTGTTGTGTTCAGATCTCTTGGAGAAGATCACCAGGCGTTGAGCTCGGCTTGTTCTGTACATGCTCCCCTTTAACTTTTTCGCCCCCCTCCTCGCCAGGCCGTTGCCGAATCCGTGCCTAATCTTCTTTTTCCCCCCCCACTGCCTCTTCAATTTTTTTTGTCTCATTTCGCAGTTTCTTCGGGGCAAGACTTGCCGCTGGTGAATCTCCGTGTTATGCTTCATGAATCTGGTTAAAGATGGAGTAGTCTTGTTTTTTTTGGAGTATTGGTTTCGGCACATCCCCAACACTCAATACTCATCCACTCCCCCTTAGTTTTCACACGCAAGATGATCATTCGTCTACCTTCTTTCTAGAGCAAGTTTTCATAAACCCTTCTTCTCGGCTTTTTTTCTGCGGCGGTTGCCGTGCAGCGGTCCTGCATTTTGTTCCTTCTCCATCTGGAACGGCGGCTTCTTGCACCATCTCTTTTCGTTCTTCATCCTCGATATGCTTCTCTTCCTTTTTTTTCTCTTCCAACTCGATTACCTCTTTTGCAAGGCGTGGATTCTTTTCCCCCCCTTTTTTTCGGAAACGACCGCGCGCGACCTAGCTCCTCACAATTTCCTCTTCCCTTAGTTAATTTAGTCGCGCAGATTAGTATGCCCCCCCGCCTCGAAATGGCTTCTTTGCTTCTCTGTTTCTTCCCCCCCGCCGGCTCTTTTTGCTCATCTCAAGCGCTCCCTAGCGCGACCCTTGAGGTTAAATTTGGCCTCTCGATCATCCCGTACGAGATTTGGCAACCCTCTGCTGCCTGCGCCCCCTCGGCTCCAATCGTTTCTTTGAAAGTTCGCCGGCGTCTCTATTATTATTGAGCATTCCCGCCGGCCCCGTCTGGATTTGCGCCCTGCATCCCGAGAAACATGAGCTCCCGGTCATCTACCTCCCTGCCCCCTTTTGAACAGTGTCTCTTTCCCGCAGCGCTGCTTTCGCGTCCTACCTTCTTGCTAGACTCAGCAGTGGCGACAAAAAGCCCTTGTGAGTGGGTCACTCAACTCTTTCGCAAAGCGTTCTTCGGCGCGAAACGCCTGCCCTCCATGCAAGTTCAGTTCCTCCCACAGAGTTTTTGTTTGACTCCCCCCTTGGGGCTCTTGGAAAATAGCAAATCGTCAGGCTTCAATTTTTTCGGCATATCCGCTTGAGGTTTAGTTCCATCCCTTGTGGCATTCACTATCCGAGATAGTTTTTCTTTCTTGTCCCTTTTAAAAGACAGCGGTTCAACTCCAGCGCCCACTCCTCCCCATTTGAGGTTCTGCGGTCGATTTTTAGTTTTGTTGCCCTCTTAGGTCGGTGGTTATTATTACTCCCCTGCAAAGCTGAGCATTTCTCTTTCCCTTTTTTTAGATTCCTCTAATTTTAAAGGGCTTAATTCCGCGCGTTGGGAAGGGTTCGAGCTTCATCGACTTCTGAGTCGAGAGGTTTTAAGGCGCTGATCCCTTTTTATTGTGGTGTCCCCCCCTTCCCCCGGTGCGCGGCTGCTCGTTGCAAGTTATGTGTTGCTGTGGATTTCGCGGTCCGATATTCTGGTTTTCTCTCGACTGGCATTTTGACTAGAGCTTAAGGTCTTCCTTCTTAGAGTATCGCACATCCCGGTTCAGCCAGTCTCTTTGCTTTTAAGCTTGTCGTGTTCTCGGCGGACTCGGACAAAGCGTTTGTGCATTGTCTCTGAACTTTCGCGCTACAGATGCTCCCCTCCCCCAATTCGGTGTATCCCTCCTCCCTATGTATTCCTGCTCTCTCTCCCATGACTGGTTTGGAAAGCATCCCGGGCAAGTTTCAAGCAGCCAACATCGGTGTTCAAGTGAATTTCCTTTTGCAATTTAGCTTGTGAAAGCGAAGGAGCGCTTTTGAAAGAGCCGTAAACACCAATCTCTGTTGGACAAGCTCTCTTCTCTGACTTTTTATCGGGCTTTCCCCCCCTCCCGTCTTTGCACCGGATTCCGTCTTTGAAGATCAAGTAGTCGGAAGACGCTTCCTTCCCCTATGAAAATGTGGCTTCTCTAATTTTTT
>Ga0179593_1486994_pt1 | contig 24162 bp, 18 predicted proteins | sample CZODoug2_1_08_16_FD_185931 | JGI IMG/M metagenome (GOLD analysis project Ga0179593, IMG submission 185931) | Vadose zone soil fungal communities from Angelo Coast Range Reserve, California, USA - CZODoug2_1_08_16fungal (PacBio error correction) | ecosystem: Environmental > Terrestrial > Soil >... | reverse complement strand
CCCGCATCGGGTCTATGATCATGACCGATAGGGATGCCAAGAATGATGCCTTGTTCTCCCGAACTCCGGTTCGCTTTTTGAGCCGCTTTCCGGACAAGGACCTGTCTTCCCTATCATCTTTGGACTTTAATGAAACCCGCCGTCTTCCTTTGTTCCATGCTTTTTTGCAGACCACCTGGGCGGCTTATGTCTTGTGTCGGCTGGTCAGCATTCCAGACACGTGTTTGATTACTCTGAGCTCTACTTTCCACATGTGGCCGATACCTCCGCGGTCGGCTTTCGGAGAGAGTTCGCACCGTTGTTCTGTATCACCCAACGTTGCATTCTCCTGTGGGATGCTTTATGTGTTGGTCTCTATGCGCCGTTAGTAGACTCCCTTCCGTCCGGACTTGCTTCTGTTTCTTCTCACCTTCCCCCCGAACCTCCCTTTTCGTACACTCCTGAGCACACCGCTCGCACTGCCTTTTCTACCGCTTGTTTTTGCTTTTAGTTTCTTCCTATAGTTGTCGCCTCGTCGGTTGCTCTCCTGCGGCGTGAAGTTTGTCGTACCATCTATTTGCGCACGGTCGCCCGCTTTGAACGAGTCTCCTTAATGATCGTTTCCCCCCCGATTTCCCCCTCTTTCCGTGCTCGCTCACTGCAGTCCCGGCCTGCCAGCGGTCTTCTTTACCGACCAGACTTGGTCAGAAAGTTTCCCGCCGATTTTGCCGCCGCCTTTATGTGCAGCCAGTAGCTCAGTTTTCATTAGCACGTTCTGTTTTTCACTGGGTCACTGTTCTTCCCTCCAGCCCCAGTTTTCCCAGTGAACGTCTGCCCAAAAGGTCCCTTTTTTTCGTTTCGGCATGACGCGGGCGCCTTCCGATCCTCACTGAGGCCCTGGTCTGAGGGTTTTCTTTTCTGCCCCCCAGGACCAGGTTGGGTCCATGTTCATAGGGTGGTGTCGTCCTCTGGTTCAGTTCTCCTTTAGGCTGCCCCTGAGTTTTTAGGTAGGCATAGCGCAAGATCCCTGCCCCACTGACGTGCCCGGACCCCAATATCCCCTGTGGACCCTTTCTTCCCATCTGTTCCCGCCCGCCGCCCCTCTTCAATTTCGTCCCCCCCCGCCGTCTCCGGAGTCAGGCCTCCTGAGGATTTTTTGGCCTGCCGTCTCCATAAAAAGTGTTGCCTCATGCGCCCAGTTCTCGTTAGACCTTTCCCGGCATGAGAAGCTTCTCGCTTCTGGTCCTCACCCGCCCATGCTCTGACAGCAAGCGCTTTTTGTTATCTTTCCCCCAACTAGGGCTGTGACGAGACGGGGGAGGTCCCATCACCCCATCCGGGCGGTAGCACCCATGCATGCCCAGCTCCTCTAACCAGACAACCTTTCGAGGTTCCCGACATAAGCTAGCGCCCTTTTTCAGTCCTCCCCGCCGTACTCTTCTCGTTCTGGGTTCGCTCTCCATTTTTGCTCTGATTTGCCGAATCGTACTTTTTTCTTCGGCTTTAATGGTTACGTTTACGCCAACTAGGCTCTCGCCCTTCAAGGACGGTATATGATGTCCTGGTCCCCCGTTTCCGGACCTTTCTGATCCTTTGCTTGAAGTTTCCCCGCAGTCGTTTGCCACATTCACCTGGTTCAAACAAGGCCTTCATTCCGGTTGGTTTGATTTTCTTCATGCGCCAAACTGAGATCGCCTCATTGGGGGCGTCACGGCTGTTCCGCCTATATGAGGACGCGCCTTTTGATTCCCCCTCCTTGTTCACCTCCATGTCGCATGCTTTGCCTGAAGACTTTTTTCTTTTCAGAGGCGCCCGTTCCCCCCGCGACATCCCCCTTCCGGAAGTCTCATTGTTGTACCATCAGCTTTCGCGGATCTCTGTGCCTCTTTTCCTGGTGGACGGAGGCCCCCCCCCTTTTTGTGTTCCCCCTCCCATACGCTTGTTTATCACTATGGTCCTGCCCTCCTGCGACTGGTTCCGCTTTTGTCTCTCCTGGTTCAAGGCCGGTCGACCGATGGTTTTCTTTCCCCCGCTTTTTTTGGCAGCGCCTATTCCACGTCCTTGAACACCAGGATAGGCCGCGCATCTTACGCTCCGCAAGATCTTGTTAGGTTGGAAGTGCCTGACTTCTCTTCACCCTGGCCGAGCCGAGCCCTCGGAAGCGTGATTTCTAGGAATGAGGCATGTCATGTGTTTGTCTCGCCATCCCGCACTTCCGGGTCCCCTAGCTCGCCTGGCAGCTTGCCTTCTTGCCATTGTCTTTTCGTCTAGACCCCCCCTTGCGGCACCCATTCCGTCACGCCACTGACCCACAGCTATTTTTCTGGCCGAGTGTCGCAATGATGCCGGTCACATATCCTCGCGTTCCGGCGTCCCCCCCTGCTTGAGGTCAATTTCTCTGGCGAACTGGATTCTTCTCGGTCGTTTCTTGAGCCACGGACGGTTTGCGGGCGAATCCCCCTAGGTTGCGATTTCGTCCTCCGTTAATCCTTTGTTGCACATTTCAATCTGCGTTGTTTCTGACCTTGGTTTTGATCACCGATCTTCGTTTCAATCCTCACAGCAAGGGCGGGCCCGGATGAACCCTTGGGGGTCCTGGACTTTTTTTGGCTGACTCCAGAACAGCCCTCGCGAGCTATCGGGTTTCCGACTCTGCATTCTCTTTTTTTTCCTTCGAACCCTGTCCGTCTGAGCCGTGGATGGATGTGGTGCCCCTTACGCAGAGCTCCATCAACGCCTTTTTCTGGAGTTTATATCACTGAAGCGCAGGATCATGCTCCTGCGTACTTTGTCCTGCACGGGCCCCCCAGCCGACCACAGAGGGTGCGAACAGTTGCCCGTGTGCGTTCGCAGAATGTATAGAGCGGGAGGTTTTACCAGCCCTTGATCGGACCAGCGCTCGTCCGGCCATTCCTCATTTTCGTCCTCGTTTGAGACTATTGTGGGCCTTCTTGCGGTCTTTGTTCCGCTCTGAACGACGCCACCCCACTCCCGGTGATCTCTTTCCGATCTCGATCCTCACTTTTTTGTGGTCACTTCTCTTGTTTCCCCGTGTGGCAGAACCTTCGTTTTCCTCTAGGTCTCCCTCCGAACTGTCTCAAAGCTCTTTCTGATTTTTTCTCTTTTCCCCAGCCAGCTATGTGTAGATGTCTCCTTAAGAGATTTAAGGTTTGTTCCTTGCCCCCTCTAGCACTGGTAGACTTTCGCGCCTTGTAACCGGCGACCTGCAGTGTTCCGTGTTCTTCTCTCCTTCATCGCATTGAGATGGGCTTATCGTTCCACTCCTAGTGCTTAAAGCCTATCGTCAATGTCGATCTCTGCTGTCCCAGATACGCAACGGGCTTTGGGTCCGACGCCGATTTTTGTGGCGCATTGCTTCTTGACGTTTTTTGACTTGCGCTTTCGGTCTTCCACTTTGATGAAGAGCCTCGCCGGCGCCTTAAATCTCGATTCCACATTCAGAGAGCCCGATCGTCCCGTTGCCCCGACGGAACTGGTCGCTTGCTGCGATGACGCTTGTTACTTTCCCCGCGGGCCTCTTTCCTGGCGGTGGAGTTGAGCACCTTTCATCTCTACCTTTTTTCACTTCGTTTGCTGTCGGGCTCAAACATTTCTTCGGCCTTTAGGAGGGTTCTGCCTTCAACCCGAGGCCCCGCTCGGAACAGGCCCCGTCCCGCTTCCTGCGCTCTCTCTACTCCCAGTACTGTTCGTCCCTTTCTCCTTTTCATCCGCCTCCGAGTACTCTAGCAGCAGTCGGTTTTGCGACCTAGTTTTTTTTTTCCTCTTTAGAGAGATCGGCGGCGAGCGTGTTTCAGTCCCTTTTTTCTTTTGAGGCGGAACGCCCTTGCCTTTGATGTCGTTTGTCCCGACAGACGAAGTTCTCCGCCCTTCCGGCTCGCCTGTTTCTCATTCGCTTGGTTTATGCATTTGCGCTTTGCACGTCGGCCAGTCACCGCCTCGCGCGATTGACCCGTATTGCCCCCCGTTTGCCTCCATCTTCCCATTTTCGTTTTTTTATTTGTTGGCCTTTCTAAGGTTGCGATTGACGTTTGAGCGCAGCGATTAGGCCAAGCCGCCCTTGAAAGGCGCGGTTGAGTCCTGTGCGTCGCCTCGCGCTAACCGTGTCGTATCCACTCTCCCCGACCTTTTTTCGATCGCGTCCAGTGAAAGGAACTCAGTTTCTCGAGTCGCTCTCGTTTAAAAGCTGCTCGGTTGCCGGTTACTGCTCTTGCTTTGCTCCTTTTCTTTCGTCTCCGAGAACCAGGGACGATTCAGGGTTTTGAGGCGAGGTGCTCCACTTTGACCGTAGAGAGGGCCGCCCCTTCTGTCCAAACCCGACGACAGAGTTCCTGTCAGCGTCAAACCGTCTTTCTAGATCCTGCCGATCCAGCTTGTCCGAGATGAATTGGGTGTTATTGGTCGGCTTTTGCGCGGGATCGCCCTCGCGCGTATCTTCGTACGTAGTGACTATTGACCACCTCGGACGTGTGACCGCGCCCGAACTTTTTTCTGGCCTGTTCTTTGTCTCTCACCCCCCCCCCGCGTAAGACACCCCCCTTTTTTGCCTTTTGCGTTCGGTCTTTCGGAGGCGCAAAGCTTAGCCTTTCCAGTTAACGTGACGGTATTCCGTGTCTTGGCCGATTTCTCTGAGCGTTTTATGTCTCTCCGAGTTTGGGTCCTCCGACGGACCGGCCCTGAGGAACTCGGTTAAATGTTTAACACCTCTGCTGTCTTTTGGGGGCCGCCCCCACTTTCGATGGTTCCTCCGTTTCCCTTGAATTCGGCTCATTGCCAGCTTTCTTTTGTCCTTGCATTTTCTGCGGACATCTCGTTTTAAGTGGTTCCCTTTCTTCGCGTTAACTGCTTAATTCTTTGGGCGGCCCTACTCTAGCCGCGTTCTATCGTCTTCCGGGTTCAGTCCTTTGAAGTACAGTTTCATTGGCCCGCCTCCCTTGGTTCATGGTTGAAAACCACGAGATCCGTTTCACCCATTCGCTGCGCTTTTTTTTTTTTGCAGATTGCCCCTTGCAACCAGCCGGATGACTATTCTTCCCTTGACTTCGCCTGATGACCTGATACCTCTTCTCGCACCATTCCCCTGGCGCCGCCTCCTTTCCCTTGCCGGGAATCTAGTTCGAATCACATTATGGCCCTGGGTCATGTCGGGCTGAGGGAGATGGCCGCGCGCATTTTAACCTCATGGACCACCTAGTTTTGTGGTACGTTTGCCTTTGATCAGGTCTGGTTCTCCCTCATAAGGTGACACACGCAGTCGACATTACGCCTCACTCACATGGCCCCGTTGGGGAATGTCTTTTAGGACCGGAATGCGATGCCGTTTGAATAGACGCTTCGCGCCACTGTCCTGCGCGTGTTCATTTGCTTAGAGCGCATACACTTCCCTTTCCCTACCGCGTCGGTCTTTTGCGTAGGTCCTGCTCGATCCGTTTTTCAGGCTTGTTGTGAATGATAATGTCCGTTCGGTTTTTCTTTCTCCGCCTCCGACCGTTTTCCATTTTCTCCTCTAGTTTCGGCGTCCCTGGCCTGTTTTCTCCTCCTGTGATTGAAACGTTTTTGATTTCTTTCCCGGTCTCCAGCGATTGCCCTACGTGTCCCGGCATTACCAGACGATACCCCGCACTTCTTTCTCCAGGTAGCGCTTCGGAAGGCCGCTCTCCTTTGGCGATGTCGTGAATGTCCTTTTTTCCGAATCGGGGCCTGCCTGGCGGATTGCGTTCTGCCATGGTCCTTTGTTCCTCGAGAGAGCATGTTCTTTAACACTGTGCTCCTGTCACGGCTCTTGCATTCTTTTGATGGCGTTCCCTCGCCAGCTGCGTCCGTCTATGGTCATGCGTTGAAAGCAGGGGCGATTTAGCATGCTTTCCCCCGGATCGATCCAGTTTCCCGGCATGCCGTCACGTTTACCCCGGCATTTTTTTCCTCCTGCCGTCCTAGACCGCCTGCTCAGTTCAAGCGTTCTAGCCTTTTTCTTCCCACCGCCTCACGCCCTAGCAACCGTATTACCTTTTTTTCACAAGTTTTTGCCGCGATTTTCATGTGGGCGCTTTTTTCCGGCTACTGGGGCCCTTTCTTCGGGCTCCATCCTCGGTTCTTTCCTGGATTGTTTGTACAAAACACCTGCGTTTTCGGTCACGGCCTCTCCAGTCTTTCTCATACCTCGGAAAGATCAACTCCCTGCGCTTCGTTTTTTGGGTGAGGAGGCCGCCGCTCTACGCTTGTTATTGCCGTTTTTTCTCGGGAAAGAGACGTTTTTTTGCAAGGGTGGCATCTGTGCCGAACTCCTCCGTACCACGCTTATGTGCCCGTCTAGGCCTCTCTTGCGGCCGACACTGGATGCGTTTTTGGCGTGGCTCTTGTTGCGTTGGGTCCTCCCCGTTTTTTGAGCTCATTGTTTCCGTCCGTCCACGCTTTGCCGGAGCTGCTTCCCGTTTTTGCATGCATTGTTCGCTGTTCTTGCCTCCTTCATTGAGGACCGCGACATTGCTTCCCCTGGTGGCCCAAACTGGTCCTTTCCTACCGAGAGCCGTCTCAAGTTTTCCCCAGCCTTTTCTTCGCTTCTGGTACAATTCCTCAACGCCTGCCCGTGGGCACCTCTTTCCCCGTGAGCCACCTGTTCCGGCTTCCTTGTACAGTTTTTTCCTGCGCTCTGTGGAGGCAAGCATCCCGCCAGACCTCTCCCTCGCTACTGCAGCTGGCGCCCCTGTTTCGGAAATACCGTCCGGTCGTGCGTTCCCTCCCACGTCTTCAAGAGTATTAACCCCCTTTTCTCTAACCCTGCTGGCGTATTGTTTTTGTCGGGTGGCCGATATTCAGTCTATTCTCGTTCGGTGTCCTTCCATATCCTGGCTTTTCCGCACAAGCCGGCGTTAGATTTCCACTGAGCTCAACGAAGATCTTCTTTCCCGTGTTTTTTTGACTCGATTTTCGCGCTTGTGCCGATTGTGCCTCCCTCGGCTCTTCCGTGGCCGTTGTTCTTGACACTCCCCCAGTGATCTGGATTGCACGGTTATTAATCGCGGACCGTCCCACCCCCCCGGGTGACCCCTGTCACTCTTTTCCCAACTTCCTCCATCGGCCTCGGCAGGCCTTCGATTTTTAATTCGTTTTGTGTGTCAGACAAGATTTTTCTGTCGCCTCCCCTTTTTCCCTCTGATCTTCAGCAGCTACTGACCCCTCGTTTCCCGTAGAGTCCCAATCTGTAATTTTCCTTCCTTTCTGGAGCTTCTTTGCCTCCACTCGGAGAAGGCCTTCCCCTCTCCAACCAGTTGTCGTTTCACATTCTTTGACAACCCCTTTTTTTAGGCGTTCTCATTTGACCGTCGCGCGTTCTTTAGCCTATAAGTCATTTTCGTGCTTTGAAGAGAATAGGTCTGACCGACCTCTGTGTCTCCGTCTGGGTCGGACGGTGTTTTCGCGGTCTGGATTGACGGTCTAGACCCGATTTCGGCATCCTCGCCTCAAGATCCTCGCCCCTAAGGAGGGGGAACTTGCTTTCCCTGCGTCCCACTTTTGTTCGTTTCCCCCCGGTCCTCCCTCCGAAAGACGTTCCCCTTTCGGCCGCCTAGGGCCGAAAGGCATTTCTTGCCGGATCGGTCCGCGTCATCACCCTATGAGCAACGATTCGCCTTACTTCTAGGTATTTTTCCGCTTTGCGGCCCGTCCATGAAAGCAGCTTTGCTGTCCCCCAGCGCCCACGCCATGATCTCGGTTCTTTGGTCGGATTTCGTGCTGAAGTGCCTTCCCGGGGCTGCTTTGTGCGCCCCATACTTTTTTTTTTGTTTCCCAAATGCATAACCCCGCAGCTTTTCGATCTCACCTCTTTTTGGTAGCCCGATTGCGTGCCCTTTTTACTCCCCCCTCCGCCTTTTACCGTCGCGGTGACCTGCTTTTCACTTTTACCTTGTGCCTCTTTTTTATTGCGATCTTGTTTGAGATGGGGTTGTCAATTCCCAGGTTTTTTTCGACGCCACATCTGCTGCTCGAAGGAGTTTCAAGGACGTCATGCTCTCATCCGGCGCTTTCGTTCTCCCGGCTACCTGATCGAAGCTTCAGATTCCGGCCGGCACCAAATGAGTTCCAACAATGGCCTTGTCGTTCTTCCTTATTTTTGCTGCTGATCGAGACGCTACACATCAGACCCTTCCTGCTCCATGTGGGAGAGAACTTTCCATGTAGAGAAGCCTTTTCATGCCGTCCGAGATAGAGATCCCCGTATCCCTCTCAAGTCCCGGTCCCCCCGGAGTCACCTGCGCATGCCCTATACCCTTTTGATCACCCGGACCGTGTCGTTCCACAGACCTCCTTTCCTAAGAGGCCGTCTTCACGGAGCTTGGCTATAATGCGTTCACCGTCCTTGTGCTTCTCTTGGTTCTCCCCCTGGAAGTGACCCTGCTGGAACATTTTGTTCCCCCCCTCTGGTCAGCCCGGCATTTTTTCCATAAAATGATGGGCCCGCTCTCTAGCTCCCAGTTTGTTCCTCGTCCCCGGGCGCCTCTCTTTGCGATTCAATAATCACGCGGGTTTTGCTTTTTTCCAGCTTATACTTCAACCCGACCCTTGGAAAAAAAGGCTCTCAGCCTTACGCTTCAGTCTGCTTCGGTTGCAGTTGAGAGTTTATTTTTCCTCCCTGTCCCGCTCTCACCTGAAGGCGCCTCCTCACTTACTTGGTGGATATTCCCCTTTTTGGGATGGCCTCCCTTCGCGGTTCTACGAATCCATTCCCTTTCTGACGGACGCCAAGAGAGTTTTCTTCTTTGCTTTGGTCTTCATTAGGCCTCCCTCCCACTCCTCCTCATCAATGGTTTCCCATCTCCCGTCTATTCCCCTTCTTTTTTCCCTTCGTTCGCAAATGATCTCGGAGTTTTCCCCCCATCGCTCTCTTTCGGCTCCAGAAGTTTTCTGAGAATTTCCTCTCTTTCTTAACTGGATGCCTTCATGTCCTGGCTGCGGCTCCCCTGGAACTGTTTCTGCGTTCTGTAATCACGGTCGTCGTAATTGTCCCTCGGCGTGACTGGATAAGTTCGGAAGCGTCGATCCAATCTGTTGCACCCTTGCCCTCTTCCCCCCCCCGTATCTTAGTTTCCCGACATGGTGACTCCTCTTTTGTTTTCACACCCTGCGAAAGGGCCTGCGGAGCCCCTTCTTAACACTTGCCCCCTTCTTCCTGTTACGACACTTAGACCTTTCTCTATTTGTTTTCCCTTGCTTGCCATTTCATGCGCATTTTTGAAGCCACTTTCCCTGACTTGATCATGTGGAGACCCTTCTTAGTTGACAGAACTGCTACCAACATTCTTATTTTTTATTCCGCATCCCCTCTCTAGCACTTTGGGGGCGTCGGGGATACAGCCCACCACACGATTCTTTTCCGGCCCGGTCTTGGTCGCCTTTTTATTCTCCTTCTTGATTTTAAAGCTCCTCTTTTGCCCTTCGTCAACGGACTATTGTTTATCTTAGTCGTTCTTCCAGTTCTTTGTTGCCTGTTTTTCCCCTTGTTGCTCGCTGGGATCCCTCCTAACACTTTTGATATCCTAATCCGCACTAGGGTAGAGCCTCCTTTCGTGGCGCCTTACGGTTTCTCTGTTTCGCGATTTTGGTACGACCTTTCGTCTCTTGCGATATCCGTCCCGCGTCCCAGCCGCCCGGCATGACCGACCAATTGCACGCTCTTCCCGTTATCGGCCGTTGCCAGTTCGTTTCCCCCCCTGTTGCTCGCTCGTCGCTCCTTGGAAGAAGGCCTTTTTCCGCCGTCAACTGGCGACGCTGATGTACCGTCCGTTTCCACCACTGCGAAGTCGTTCTTTTTTCCTTCTTCTTCCCATGCTGTTGCGCCTTTCCTATCTCGTCGAGCCCTCTCTCGTTATCCTAGCTCTCCTCCTGTCGAGCCTTTCCTTCTTGCATCGATCCTGCTTGTTAGGGGCTTTATGCCGCTCTGCGTGGTTGCTGACCGCAGCGTGTCCCCTCGCGGACCTGATTTTTTTCTCCGCTCGGTCCTGTAATTCTGCGCTCGCCGGCGGTATTTTGGCCACATCAGCCCTTCCCTTAATTGGAAGTTCTTGTCCTCCGGCCTTTCCTTCGCTATGCGCTGGGCCTTCCTTTGGGCGTCTTAGGGGCATCGGCCCCCCTGAAGCACAGGCTTGTAATGACCCGTTCTGTCGGTTAACTCTCCTCCTCCTTACCGGGCTGCTCGCCACCACGAGCCCCTTTTCCTGAAACGCGCTCGATGGCCCCTAGTCGCCAATGTCCATGCTGGCATCTCGCTTCTCTTGTTGTTGTTGTTACTTTTCCCTCTTTAGTTCGGAATTGTTCACTCTCGGTTTTTCTCTCTCTCATGTTTTGCTTTGACTTGGTGTCCCGCGGGGTTTTTTTTTTGCTCGCCCCTTTTTTTCCCCTCCTAGTTCGTTGCGCCCGACAGAACGAAGTTTGCTCGGTCCCGGCTCGTCCTTATTTTCTAGGTAAGATGAACAAGTCTTTGCCCGAGGCCCTTGCTTCTTGCTATTCTGACTTCCTCTTTCACGGAATTCCATCTTTGTCGGGCTGTTTCTTGTTCACGGCTTTGAGTTTCTGCCGGGAGGCCTTTCGGCGACGGTTCTGATAGCGAGGGAGCGCCGATTTTTCTTTTCTCGTTGTCCTCTCGCGCCCACGAAGAGGCGTTCTCCCCGACGTCGCTTTCGAGGGTCCCCAGTTGCCCTTGCATCTAGAAAGTAGAGTGTCTTCTCCCTCCCGCGCGAGGTCCTGTGACTTTTGACTCCTTTTCATCGTCTTCCTTCTAAGCCCTGCGCGTCCTGTTTTGTTTTCGTCACGAGCGGTTCGACCATTTCAGACGGCCGTCCTTCACGACGACGTCCCACGGTTGCACGATTCATCACGGCGTTTCGCATTCTGCTTAATGAAATTCGCTCCTTTGGCCTTCTTTTTCGTGAGCGGTTATCAGGCGTATGCATTCCCGACGTCGGAGTCCTTCCCATCGGGTTGGAACAGTGACGACCGCGCGATTGCGCCCCCTTCCTTTTCCGTTTTGGACTCCACCGCGTTGCGCTGTTTTCGTTGCGCGGTCTGAAATAGCTGCTCCCAATTGCAGGCCCCCCATCTCGGCCGCAAAGAGTTAAATTTTTTTCTTTTTTATTCCCTCGCGCTATGGTCCGATCGAGGGGCTTTGAGCGCGACTCCCTGGCGCAGGTCAACTTTTTCCCCTTTTTTTTTCGCTTGGTTGCCGGATATCCCCGCCGCCCAAGGACGCTTTGGCAGATTTTCCGGAATCGGTCATGTTCGTTTCCTCTCCTTTTTTATCGGTCCTTGTTGCTTCCTCCACCCCAGGTCTCCATCCTTTCCCTGTTCTTTCGATGCAGTTTTTGGCGAGTCCCCGCGAGCTAGCGCTTCTCGATTTGAGTCGCCTTTACGTCTGGGAACTTCCAGTCTCCCTTCTTTCCGTTCTCGGACCGAGCTAGGATCACCAGTAGACCTCTGCAGACTGCCACTGTGCCCATTTGGATAGACGCTTTCCTCGCTTAGCACTCTCCATGATTTTATGATTTTCTTCCCGCCCGCCACCCGTTCATTCTCGCCCATCACTTCACTCTTTGCTTTATCATCCATTTTTCCCTATGCCTTATCGGATGGAGTTGAAGCAGCGCGATTCCCTATTACCCCTCTCGGTCTCTCATATCCTGTTCTTTTTAAAACTCGCTGGGTCCCTTTCTTCTTCTTTCTTTTTTTTGCATTTTTAGGTCGGGGTTTCTTTCCATCCTGAACCCGCCTCCTAGTCTGAATTCTCTGCTCTGCCCTTGCACCGTCTAAGTGGCTTTTAATCTTCCGAGTCCCAGTTTCTTGAATCCGATGCCGATTGACATAGCCTCCGGCGACGCTGTTCGGCCATTTTTATCTCGGCCCCCCCTTTATTACATTCGAACCGAACGGCTTCTCGTTTTCCGGTTCGTCTTCTCGTCCAGCGGTTTGTTAATGATGCTTCACGTCAAGTTTTTTTTGATCCTCCTGTCGCCGGTTTCCAGTGCTCGACTCCGCTCGTGTAGGCGCGCGGCGGGTAGCCACATCATTTCTTTTTTTCCAAATTCTTTATCCTTGCCCTTTCTGGTCCCAGGCATTTTTCTCCCGCCGACGCAGTATAATGATTTCGCGCCGTTGAAGTTCCGCAGCTACCTTGACATTGCGATTTTGTGCGGTTCTTTCTTAAGTGACTCCTTGATTATGCGGACTGCTCGTCCCTTTTTTTTTGCCGCTGAGGTTTCTCTTCGACTCTGCGGCGAGGATGCTGTGCGAACATGGCCGTATCTCCCACGTTTTGAGGGCGATACTTTTGACTTTTACGTTCCTTTTTCCTCCCGCCCCTCCGTACGCCGATGCGGTTTTTATGTTGGAAACGATTGCTCTTTTTTAACTCGCTTTACGGCCTCGATCACCTTTACAGGCCATGCCCTGCCAAGGCCGAAAAGACGTCGTCACCGTTTTTTTCCCTTTCTCCCTCCGGCTGCGGATTTTTTCTTCGGTCCTCAAGTTTTTTCCACACCCGCTTAATCCCTTCGCCCTGCTCTTTCATCAAGACAGTATTTGAAACGTCGCCCAAGCGTTTTCCCGTCCCGTCTGTTACCCGGGCCTTAGGGATTCTGAAATTCTCCCGGGACGCTTCCTTTCTCAACATGAGGGTTTTTTGCAATCCTTAGGAGTCTGTGCTTATTGTCGACCACAAACCCGTTTTTTTTTGCTCACACCTGCGTCTACAAGGATTCGCATGCACTTGGAAAGCCCCAGTCCTTTAAAAGGCGCCTCCGTCTTGTCGTCTTGTGACGCCTCGCGGCATTTGTCTTGTTGGCCGGCTTTGCCTCATACGATGGTTCGTGCGAACGTGATGAGGCTTGATCCCACTCTTCCTTCTTTTCCCTTCTCGCGCGCGCGTGGCGAAATTCTTAACGGTTTCCTTAGTTTCTTTCCAGGGCGATGGTTAACGTGTGGGCTATGTTTGTCCGTGTCATTTTCACGAGCTTCGGGCGCTTATTTGCGAGTATGCCGTCCAGGGTCGATCGGCCTCACTTTGACCCTCTCTAGGTCCTCCCGTAGACCTGATGACCTGGTGCGCCGAACGCGGTTCTTGTCCTCCGATTTGACAGGGTCCCTGCTTGCTCTTTCTATTCGTTCCTTGAAATGCGAACGTTTTTCCATTTGGGCCCGCCTTCCCTGGTGCGCCCCACGGCGGGCAGAATTCAAACTGTTCTCCTCTTCTTTGTCTGACTCATTGACCTGATCCGATTCCCTTCTTGTTTCCTTTTCCATGCTGGGCGAGCTTACTTGGTTTCCGGCGCGTTCCCCATTTTTGTCGACGAGTCCAGCACCAACGCTTGCATGTTGCCTCGCCTTCTTGCTTCACGCGGACGGGTGGTGTACTTGTTTCTCTCTTGCAGTCTCTCGGTTCCGCCGCTTCGCATGCGAACAATCTTTACTTTACAGCCATTCCCCGTCGTTTTGAGCGACACGAGCGCCCCTCTCTTCCTTTCCCTTTTTCATCTCCTACGTGTGTTGCTCTCTTTTCTCTTCTCTCTCTTTGACTAGTGCTTGCTTAGGGGCGGGAAAACCATCCTGGATATCGAGACCGGTCGTTGGCCCGCGTTCGTCTTCCATGTTCCGTTCCCCCCCCCGGTTCATTTTCGTTCTCTCGCGCAGCAGCTAGGAGGCCTGCAACGCGGTTTTTTGTACTCTTAACGAAGTGTTCCCCCCTGACACACTAGCCCGATCCGCGTCTTTCTGCGCTCCCCCAAGCATGGGACAGGAGCAAGGGCGATTATGTCCTTTTAATTGATTGCGATCTTCTTCCCACATAGGGACCGGTTTTACCATGTCAGACGCCAGTTTTCTTCAAGGAAAGGTTTCAACCCGGGTTTCAGGTTTCTGCATGTTTTGATAATTCAAGGCAGGTTCTTGGTTTTTCGTTTTTATGAGGCCCGACCTCGCTTTTTTGCGCACCAGATAATGTAGGGTTTCCTCGCCCTTTACTCTCTTATCGAGCCGAGTTTTTGTTCACTAGGCAAGATTAAGACCTGGCCCGGCGTGGACGTGACCTTTTTTTGTTTTCCCTGTTCTTTTTTCCATTTAGAAGCTCCGCCCGCCTTCCATTTTCTCGGCGTTCGGTCCAGCAGCATTTAAGCGGTTCGGCTCGTTTTTTGCCTTCCATTTGCCCACCCGTGCGCCCAGCTATCTTCCTAGCTTTTCATCGCAAATGCCCCTCCCTCTTCCGCGCTGGGTTCCCCGACCCCCAGCCCCTAGCTGCGATCTGTTCGATTGAGCCCACGATCCCGTTCTGTCTTTTTCTTGCTTCCTCCCGGTTTCTCTCCACCCGTTTAGTTTTTGTTCGCCAATGGCGGCCCCGTCCGCTTTTTCCTCCTAAGGGTTCTTTGTGGCCCGACAATTCGAGTCACCCTTGGGGTTATACTCCTCCTGTTCACTGTTATCGTTTTCGCGGAAACCGCTTTTCACCCTGGACCTTTGTTTTTGACTTTGACTTTTTTTTCCTTGTCTCGCAATGAAAACTTTCCTTATTCCCCTTCGTCTCTTCCGGCTTCTAAAGGCCTCGCATTGATGTTAAGTCCCCTGGCTTGTTCTGTGTTTTTCATGCCTGCTCCCTTACTCGATCCCCGTTCCCTTCTCTTTTACGGGTGAAACCACACGTTCAACAATCTTCTCCGTCGGTTTTGGGCTGCTGCGTGAGACTGCCGTTACTTGAAAAGTCAATGATCTCACGTGGGAATCACGTTTCTCGTCTTAGATCAGTTTTCCTCTTCTGCTACGAGAGTGAATTAAAATCCTCCACCATCGATCGCATTAAGAGCAGGCCCTTTTGAACTTGCCCTACGGGTTCTTCACACGAAGGAGCTGCCAATATCGCAGGGTGAACGGGGAAGAGGACCTTCTTCCAACGCGCTTACATCCTGGTAGACCCCTTCCTTTTTTTTTTCTGCTTTTTTCCCTCTTGTGCCATGCTGGAGGGGCACTTGAGGCCCTTTCTATCAATCACCGCTCGGAGTCTTAACTCCCCTCTTTTTACCCTTCGCCCTTAACAGGTTCTCGGATTTGAGCCCTTTTTCCCGCGGCGAACCCTCCCCGTTGGCACTCACATGTGCTTTTAGTGCATCGTCTTCTTCCACAGAAGTGTCAACGGAATCTCACTCGCACCTCTAGCGCGCGACCGCGCCTTTTCTGGTTTTTGTTTGACCTTGTTTAAATGCCCTGTCCCGCGATTCCCCATTGTTTGCGCGGCCTTCCTCTCATGCGTCTTGCCTTCTGGACTCTCGGTATTTTCCCTGCCGCTTGGCTCGAATAAATGAACCATTTTGCATGGACCCGTTCTGAGCTTCATGGTGCTCGGCTTCTTCCTCCCTTTATGGCGGGCCGCCTCAGCCAACTTACTTCCTTCCTGCAACCCTTACCGTCACGGAACTCCTCCCACAGCATTTTTCCGCCGTTGAGTCGCACATGCTCCTCGTCTGTACATCACTGCGCTTTTCTCATTCAGTTGGCCCGAGTCTGGGCCTCTGTCGGAACTTCTTTTTGTACCCGGCTTGATGTTAAAGGCATGTGCGTCCTCCCTTGACCTTTCGGTTGCTTTTTTTTTGAATAACGTTTTTTTCGTAATCATGGGATTTCTGGGCGAATGTGACAGTGTTACGGCTTTCGTCCCCAAGTGCCTCCCCCGTTGCCATCTGCTGCTTTCGTCGATTTCTTTTACACTAGTTGGTTTTTTATCCCCCCGACCGCAGTGTTGGCTTCCCTGGTGGAATTTGTGACCTTTCCTCCCCTCACCCGCCGTTACCGGGAGTTCTCGCGCCCCGTTCCTTCCTAGGCATTTTTTGAAAGCACCCGGACTTGCTCCTGGATGTGGAGAGGTTCGCCTCATTTTGACCCTCGCAGCAAGAGACTTGTTTTCATCCCGCTTCCATCACTTTCTTTACTCATGCTCCTGCGTCACTTTGGGGCGGCTTTGATCAAGTCCTTTCGGACCAGATTTTTCTTTCAAAGTTGCCGGAGTCTCGTTACTGGTTAACTTTTGCCCCACAGCCTATGCTTCGAACAGAAGATTTCCTGCCCCTTCTTCCAACATTTTATAATGAGGGTGCCGTCGTGTTGCCCCCGGTCTTAGGTGGTTGCCTGGGCGAATCTCTTTTGTTCGCGCTGCTTCTCCCGACCGCACAAAAGTGAGAACTCGGGATATCCCTAATTTTTTTCGCTCCGCCCCGTTTTTGTGTGCTAATCCCTCGATTTTCCACCGGATGTCTATTTTTAGTAGTTCGATACGCGCGGCTTTCTTAGCGCTTTCCGACCGTCCCCTTACTAAAAATTGCAGCGATTGCTTCTTAGGCTGTATCGACTGCCTGCCTACTGTTTTCCGTTGCCTCTTCTTCAGCGTGTGTCGTAAGGTTTTATCCTTGACGTCGCGCACAAACTTTTTCGACACTGAGCGCGCCCGATGAACGCGGTTTACGCCCCCAAGGAGTAATTTTTCCTTTTCTCATCCTTCCGCATTATTCGCTTTAGCTTTGTCACCGAGCCACTAGCTTTTGGCCATTAATCTGCCTTTGCCTGTCTGCTATTCCTTTTTCGCTCGCGCGCCCTTCTTGTCGAAACGGCCGCTGGAGCTGGTTGGCTGAGTTCGAAGGAGCGCTCTTTCCTTTTGATTCGTTTTGCTCGACCCTTCTTTTTCCATCTTTGCGTTTGGGCCCCCGTTCAATTTGCCCCTCTGGTTGGCGTATAATTATATTTCCTTCCTCTTGCACCTCGAAGGTCGATGCGCGAGTCAGATGCGCTCTTTTAGGCCGCGTCGTGGCGGTTTCTTCCTTCCCTTGACCTGGGCACACTGTAGCCTGCCCGCTTTTTGTGCCTGTGGTTCCCCCTCGCTTCCCCCCGGCAACGTGACGGAGGGGTGTTTTAGCCACAGAGACGTTGACTCTTTCCCCTCATGCTTTCTCTCCTCCTTCTTTTCTCCCTGTCGCAATGTAATGGCGCATTCTCTTTTTTTTTCATCCTCTTTTGCTATGCGCTATTCGGCCGTTCCATAGTGATTGATGAGCGCCCGGCTTTTTCGACGTGCCTTTCAGCGACGCTTGTTCGGTGGTGAGGCGTCTTCTCCTCCGTCAACGTTTCTTCGATTCTAGGTTACGCCCGACTCACGTCAGGTACGCTGTTCAGGCTCGCATGTGCTTCCTTGCTTAAGGTCGGTTCTTTTTCCCGCCCTGTCCTGCGCCCTCCTCCTCAGTGCTTAATCGCCCGCCGCGACTTCTATTTCCTTGTCCTTCATTCTTCCTTTTTTTCGTTCGCTTTCATGTGGGTAGCCGGGAGCTTGCCCTTGGCCTGCGATTCGGTGTCCTTTTCTTCCTCGCTGTTCCCGAAAGCGATTTTTAGGTCGCCGGCTTCAGCCCTCCGCGTTTTCCACCCTGCTCGTCCACTCGAAGTTCCTGGTTATTCCCTGACGTTGCTCGACTCTAGGGCCCTTTTTTCCCCCGAACTTTTCGGGGCCCTTAGAGCCGATTCGGTACGCCGCGACTTTTCAGTGTTCGTTTTTCCGTTTTTTAGTGCTCTTTTTCCTTCCTGTGAGAATGCTCCCCACGGCCCTTTTTGCATCTGTTTGCGCTCAGAGTCATCGCGCGAGCAGTTCCTTTTTTCCCCTTTCGATCTTTCGTCCCTTTTTCAACATACGACTCCTCGCGTTGTATTGCGTCCACTCGGCGTGCAGATAATGCTTCAGCAATTGGCCTGTCCCCTTTTTTTCACCTTTCTCTGTACTGGGATCGCTCGTGCCTTCTCGCCGCCACTTTAGACCCTTTCTTCCCCCTCGCCTTTTTGGTACAGCGAGAGAGTGCAGCGTCACTCCTTCGTCTATGCCTTTGCGTGCGGTATTTCGCCCCGACTTCTCACTGTGCGGTAGTTTTCCCTTCCCGGGCTCATCAGTTTGGCCTGGATCCACCCCATCGTTCGCAAACGGGCTTAACCTTAATGTTCCGTAGTGCACGGAGCCTTGATTTTCCGATCCTGGGCTGTTTTCAGACTTACTATACTTCGGGCCGACCCTTGTGCATTTTCCTCGTTTTTGGGTTTTTTGGTTACTTTATGACCAGCTTTCCCCAAGTGTTTTTGTTATATCGTTCCTTTTCCCGGTGATCGGATAATTCATATTCTTTCTTTTATCTGGTTCTTTCGACACCTCATCCCCTCCCTGCTCCCCAAAATCCGTGACGTTCTTGCGCCGGAACCTGTCCAATTGATTTTGCGTAACTTATAATAGGCCTGGTTTCTAGTTGCTTTTTTGTCCAATTAGGAAAGTTCCCCCGTTCTCCTTGATGCTTTGTCCCGTTTTTTTCAACACCATTTGATCCGGTCTTCAAGTCGACCCCGCTTTTATTCTTTGCATGGTCACCTTTTGATCTATCCTACGGACCTCGACGAATGCATTCATGTGACGCCTTTCTTCCCTGCCCTCCCCACCATTTCCCATGGAGCGCACCCTCCCCATCTGCCTCCAGTTCGCTATTCTCCATTTTCTTCACCTTTTTTTTCGTTCGCAGCAGACGCGGTCGATTCTCACGCCGCGCTGTCAAACTATCCGAAGGAAAAATAAGCTGGTTTTGTGGGAGTTCCCCCCTCGCGGTCTGTTTTTCGGCATCTACTTTCTTGGTCTTCGTAGCCAATACTATTGTCCTGGATTTCCCTCTCTTCCCCCCTTCTAGATATGCACGCTGCACCGTCATTGGGGAATTTTCGATCCATCTCGATGGCCGATTGCCCGGCTTTGACATCCCAGCTCTTCATCCTTGCGGCGCTCTTTGAATTTTGATCCCTTTGGTTCCATGGTTTTGCCTCCCATTCCTTGCAACTAACGGTCTATTGCGACTTGTACATTTTCTTTCTCTATCCTTCTTAAGCGTTTTGTGAAGCCGTGTCACGACCACCTCGCTTTATTCTTTTCTTATCGGTTTCGCCCTGCTGGACAGGTTGCTCACCTTCTCCCGTTCTGGCGCTTTAGGTTGTTATTCCCAAATCTCGACTGGTCCTTTCGGTTAGACCAGCCGTGCCCCCTGTTCCCCTTCCATTTCATTTCCCCCCCCCTATCCTCGTGACAGCGGTCTCCCTGAGTTTTTCTGTTTTTCCTCTCGTCTCTTCCCTTGCCCTTGGCGATGCTTCCGCTTGGTGGAACTCTTGTCTGGCACAGCCTGCGCTCTTTCCCTTCTTTGATGGTGCGGCGTTGTATTCCTATCGCTTTTTTCTGTCCGTTTTCCCCCTGCTGCTCCCAAGAAGTTCTCTTACCGAGAGGGCCCCCGCAATTTAGTGTCCTTTTTTTTGCTTTAGCAGGCCTCCCCTCGTCGCTTTTGCCGGATTGTTGGAACCCATTTTGCTATTAGCCGGAGCGCGTTTGGCTTTTTCAAGGTCGCTTGCCTGCGCCACCTGCCTTCCCCCCGCCGGCCATTGTGATCCTCATCCCTTTGAGCCCTCGGATCTCGCATTTTTGCGTCTTGTATCTTTCCGGTATTGACCACCCGCTCTTCACGAACCTTTTTGCCTGTCTGCATACCTATCGGCACCACCCCCCAGCGTCAGCTTTTGGCGCCTTCGGTTACACGGGAGGATTCTTTGAAGGCGGCCCCCTTTTTTTGGACTTGTTTTACTAACCTTGCTGGTCTAAGCGCTTAAAGGTCTTTTTCTATTTGCGAAACAAACCTGTTTTTATGGGGGCTCACCCTTATACCCGGACGCAGCCCCTCTTTGACAAGCTCAACCCGCCTTTGCCCGCCTTGTCTTGCATGGCGTGGTTGCTTACGCGCCGCGCTTCCTGCTGCTGATCATGAGGCCTGCTCGGGCAAGTCGATACGCTTTTTGTTTGCTTATTGTGATTGAACCTGTTGACGCACCGTCTTTTTTTTGCTTACCTTTCGCTCCTCTCCGTTGCGTTTCATGGAAATGCGGGTCGGTGTAGCTTGAACCGGCGCATGGGCACGCTCCCCAGTTCTTTTATTTGTGGTCTCTTGAACGTTACACGACGTCTGGCTCTTGAGCTTTTCTTTCCCGTTCGTGTCCTTCGTATCGCGACGCCCGTCCCTGACCGCTTCGTTCTTACCCTCCCGATTTGATGAACGGTGCAGCACCCCAGTATTTGCCTACAGAGAGCTCTTTCTACCCAGGGGACGTCCTTGCGACTCTCGCTCGGTCAATGCGACATTCGCGACCAGGTTTTTTTTCGCAACTTTCCCTGGTTGGCCAACTCGGAGTTCATGCCCCTCCCTTGTTTCCCGCTATGTGGGGCCCCTCATCCCAGAACGTGCTGAGTGTTTTCTCTTGCTCTCTGTGCGCCAGGTATTTACTGTCCGTTTGTCATTACTTTCCGAGATCGGGCTCTGGGCGACCACCGTGTTAGATTTTCCCGCTTCCAGAAAAAGATTGTTTTTTCTAGTCTTCGCTCTAACGTGAGTCTAAAAGCGGTATTAATTGCCCCCCTCCTTTCTCTCGATTACTTTCGAGCGGTCCACGTTTGACTACGGCTTCCTGCACCACGAGGCCAGCGATCCCACTCTCTCCCCAAGCTCGAATTCTTCTTTCCCCTCCGTGTGTTCTACCTCTATTCTCTCCGCATAGTGCGCTCTCGTTGCCGTTTAAGCTCCTGCGGCCTGAGTGTTCCTGAACCTCCCTGATATTACGCCTTTTTGCGTGAGTCTCGAAGATCCTTCTTTCTCTTCGCCCACCCTACGCGCTTCTTCCTTCTTGTCGCCAGCAGGATTTTCTGCACCCCTTTTTTCTTCTCTCCGTCGACAAGAATTGGTAGAACCGCGCCAGCCTCCGATATTATCCCCTGCTCCGGCCCTTTCGATTGTGAGACCAGTAGTCTCTGAAATTTTTTCCTTTTCGTCCCGAGCAAGTTCTGTCCCGCTGTTTGTCCTCCACATAGGCGTCCGTGACCTTTCTTCCCCCCTTTCCGCCAGTGGGCGCAATGGACCAATTTCTTTGCCCCCAACCTGGTCGCTCCTGCGGCCTTTACAAGTTTGAGAGTCTCTAAGCAGGTTCCTTGGTCCCTTTCAAGGGCTTTCCTGCTTTTAAGAAGGACGCGCTCGTGCCTTTTAATCCATTTCTTGGCGTTCGGGGCTGGATCGTTGAGGCTGCCTCCTTTCCGAGCGTTCGGGCACCTCTTTTCCATCCTACGCGCCCCCCGCGGATCCTGATGTCGGACACTCTCCCGGAACTTGAGTTCTCTTCCCATCGCCCTTCTTCATTCTCTTCCCTTTTTCTGGGGTCGAGCTGAAGACTCAGGCTTCCGTGAGGCTCTGCTTTTCCCCTCTTATGCGCCAGATGTCCAGAGTCCTTGTTTTTTTTTCAGCAATTCTCCCTCAGCTTTCGCGCTTCGGCAGTCATCCACCCCTTTTCATGCTCGACCGCCTTGCGTGTCGGTAATTCTCATGTCGTACTAGGCATGCTCCTGCTGGCTCGTGTGGGCCGCCCCAATCACGTTTCCGTTTCGTTCGACAATTTCCCCCCGCTTTTCTCTACCGCCGGTGTGGAGCTCATCACCCCGATGTCCGTGCTCCCTGACTGCCCATCACTCATCGTTTATTTCTCTTCCCCCCCCTTTGGTCCAGCTTTGACATTTTTTCCTCTGTTTTCAAGCTGAAGGTCTTGATTTTTGTTGTCTTTGACAAAATGTCTAACCTAGCCCAAACTACGGCAATAGCCGTTCTTTCTATCCGGCGGGCATGTATCGGAGGCCTTTTTTTTTTTTTCGGTAATTGCTTTACCTTGTTTTTAGACGAATCTCCGCGACTTCAGGCAGTTCAACAATATACATGTTTTCACCCCGCTCCTAGAGGGCTGCGGGGACTTTTTTTGACCGATGCAAACACTTCAGTTTTTTAAAATTTTCCTATTGTATTGAAACAGGCTTTTTTCCTGCTCCAGCCTTCTCTCCGCGGCGAGCCAGTTCTCGAATTCCCTCTAATTCACATGGCCGCGCCGCCTCGCATTTCTGTTGCTCATCCATTTTTCCTCCCCCCCAAGGACCTGCTGGCCCTTTTTTAATGCCCAGGTGCCAAGAGAGCTCGTCTTTCCAACCCGTTTTTGCCGCTCCCATGGTAGGCTTTTTTTTTGATCGCTCTGTTTATGTGAAGGGGGCGATTGTCAATCTGGCACCCTGCAAGCCCCTCGGAATTCCTTCCCCCATTTTTGACCGCCCGTCTGCACGGTGTTTTTGTGATTTCTAAAATGTTTCCCCATCCCGTTTTCCGATTTTCCGATCCCATCATGGCTGGAGTGTTTTTAATTATCCCACTTGAGCATCTAAAAAACTTCTGACCCTCTCCCTTAGCAAGTTCTTATCCCCCGCGCCTTAGGTCGGGGATTAACTTGTAATACATGGCCCCTTCTTCCTTCAGTCCCTCCTCCTAAGGTAATTGCGCGTTTTTCTATGTACTTTCTTCCATCGGCATTTTTCCTCTTTTGGTTCGAATCACTTCAACCGCCTCCGGTGCCTCATTTTTTTTCGATGGTCTGCTCTCCGGCCTTTCCCTTGGCTGACCCGATCTCAATTTTGCCAAACAGCACCTTCAGTCAACTCCCTACACCCCTTTTCTTTTTCCTCTGCGATTTTCGCCCCCCACGCGGTTTAACGCTTCCCCTCCCGTGTCCGTTCCTTGCAGTTCCTTCCTCTGCGCTTCTGGCTTTTGCGAACTGTTCTTCCTCGTCCGATGGTGCCTGGCATGTCCCCCTGGTCTCATTTAAGTTGTTGTTTTCTTCCGACGCCCTTTGTTTTCCATGTATTCATTCGGCTGAAGTCTACTGGGACGGAAGTTTTCGCTCCCCTGTTGCACATTGCACATTGCCCGGAACCGGCGCGGTTCTTGGCGCCCTTGTTTCTACCGACTTGGGTTTTCATGCACTTCGGCATGACCTTTTGGTCACTTGCCTGGACTTCCCCCCTGTTTTCCCCTAATCTCAAGAGTTCCTCAGCTTCGTGGTCCTTCTTTGCCTGTTCTGCTCTTTTCGTTTTTTAAAGCCGGGACCGTCCTTGGTATGTGGCAGAGCGTTTTCGCTCCGAATGCGATCACGTCCCTGGATTTGGAGCATTACGATTCGAAGGTCCGCCTTTCTTCCTTGGGGGCTTCCTTGGGCGGCCACACCCCCTTGAAAGAGGTTTGTGGAACTTTCCGGAGGTCGCATTCGGTATTCCGGCGTTGAAAAAGAATTTTCTTCTAGGACCATTCCTTTTCGCGGCACCTTCTTTTGCCGGTTTATAGTAGTTTGCGTCTTGGTTTGACCTTGCTTTTGCGCGCTCCTTTTTTCGCCGCTACTATCATGCCCTCAACAGTGTGCGCAGTTACCGCGGGTGATCTCCACAAGCAACGTCAAGTGGCTTCTCCCTGACTTCTTGGCGCCTTCGTCGATTTTTTTTCTCAAGCGCTTAGACATTTTAGACTTCGTTCTCGGCCCCCGCAGCGCGAGGGCCTCCCTTGCTCCTCTCCGAAGATGTCCATTTCCTTTTTTTCCGCTTTACGGCAGTCGCCCTCCGATGTGTCCGTGATTTCTCGTCCTTTTTTCTTAAGTTGGAGCCTTGCTTCGCTTTCCCTGGTAACTGACTCGCGGACTTTGTACGTTCCTGCTAAACGTCGCTTTGTTCCCCTTGTTGATCTCCTGAACTCCGCGTTTGCTCGGGCCGATACCCCCCCCCTGTCCTTGTTGCGGGCGTTTTACCGATCTTAGAAGTTCGAGCCCCTTTTCCTTCCCCTCGAGCTGTCGGCTTTTCGCCCACGGCCAGCTTCGAGTGGGCTTTTTTCTTTGACGCGATCTCGCAGCGTACATTCCTCGGCCCCTCTTAGTGCCCTTCTCTGGCTTCCTTGCCCACTTGGCCGCGCCGTTTCCCGTCTACTTATTCTCTAACCCTCCTCCTCTCGGCCCCCAATAAATGGAAGCCGCTTGAAACGTCACTTTCTCTCCCTCTTCTGATTATTAGAGGGGCCGGCTCGGGCGTTTGGGGCATCTTCCCTCGCCCTCGTTCTGTTTGAGACGGGGTCCCTTTTTTGCATGTGGCGTCAACCTCGACTGACTTCCCGGACGGATTGTGTTCCTCCTCCACACCGAGTCTGCGGGTTGTGTAAAGGCACGCTCGCGCTGGCGTTTCCACATCGCCCTGTC
>Ga0179593_1550596_pt1 | contig 24165 bp, 25 predicted proteins | sample CZODoug2_1_08_16_FD_185931 | JGI IMG/M metagenome (GOLD analysis project Ga0179593, IMG submission 185931) | Vadose zone soil fungal communities from Angelo Coast Range Reserve, California, USA - CZODoug2_1_08_16fungal (PacBio error correction) | ecosystem: Environmental > Terrestrial > Soil >... | reverse complement strand
CTCTGTCCCGGGTTTTTTCCCCTCCCGACTTTTTCCCCCTACTTCGCCATGCCATGCCACGTGTCTTTCCTTCTGCGCCACTTTTTCGGCGATACGATATCCCGCCTGCGTCCTCCCCAAAATGTGTCCCACATGACTGATCGGTGACGTACCTTTTGTCCCACCTGTCATGTGTCCCCGGTTTCTAACAAAAAGAAGCTAACTTTTGTTGCTGACCGCCTCCCTGCACCTTCTAGTCCGCCAGACCATTTCTTGTCACGGTTCCCGTTCGTTTGACAGCCTTCACATCTAAACCCCCTCCACACCATCCACCAGTTACCCCCCTGGACACCCGTCTCTTATCCGCCGCTAAATAACCAAGCCCCCCCCTACAAAGGTAAGAATGTCCCTCCTCCCACCGCCGACTTCAAGATTCCCCGACCCCGACGGCCCCTAGCATAAAACATTAATAGACCCCCCCCCCCCAAGTCCCTGCCTCATAACTTTTAAACGGTTTCCCCTCGTACCCCCAAGAGTATCCTCAACCCCATTTCACCTACATCGGCAGATCCTGCTAAAACTGCCCCTAAAACCTAAGAACCCTCCCCCCCCGTTCACCATGTCCCGAAGTCCTTTACTTCCGCCCCTGTTTTTGTGCCCGTAGTCCCCATAAACTATTTTTTCGAGGACCCTTTCCTTTCCCGGATCCCGCGTAAGCGGTGCTCCGAGCTAATTACACGAGACTCGAATCCCCAGAAGAGTGGTGGTACCGGCCTCCCCGACCCCACCAATGTTTTTGTGGCGTGCGGACACTTGACTGCCCACCCTCCCCCGTATTCTCCCTTGGTGGGCGGATGGACTGTTTTAGGGCGATTTAGTGGATCGTGGATTGTTTATTTCTCCGTTTAGAGAGAGTCCCAGCCAGTCTGTTCCCCCCACTTAACTTAAATTTTACCGCTACGGGGCCTTGCCGCGAAGCCCTTGATAGATCTAGTGATTCAATGATATTTTTCCTCGGTATACCTCTCCGAGTCTTGTTTCTTTTTCATTGTACAAACTACCCCTTCCGACTATCGGCCGGAAGCATTTTAACCGTTACCCCTTTTCTCTTTCCTAGTGCCTCTGGAGGTCACACTCTCCCCCGGAACCAACGGTTGCCGTGGTCTTTCCGGCATTTGTCATTCGACTAAGGTTACTTTTCCCCATTGCGTCCTGGTTTCCCTTTTTGCTCCAATCGTTAGGTTGGATTTTCCTTTTTTCTATTCAGCGGATTTTTGTTTCCCCCACGTATCCTGGTCCCATCGCCACTTCTTTATACGCCGGTGAGGTCCTCCGACTCTCTCCTTGGAGATTTTGTCCCAGGACTCCGGTGATGTCGCCAGGGGCTGTGAGATACTAGGAATTGCTTCCCCATTTTCCTGGTTTTCACCACGCTATACGCAAGAGAACGTATGTTTTCCCCGGTCAAGGCTTTACCGGGTCGCGTACTCACCCTCTTCCTGTGTTCTTATTATATTTCGATCGCCTTTGTAATAGAGACCTTGGACCCCCCTCATAACGAGACGCCGTGTTTTTTTCTAACGCGTGTTTGTGTGTCGGCTTTTTCACACCGGAGAGACGCTCCCTTCATCCGTCCACAGGCACGCATTTGACTTCCCCCCCCCGTTCAGATCCAGGGACCCAACCCTCCGTATTTTTTTCTTTCCACGGTCTGATTTTAGCCCGGGAGTTCCCCTGTCTCGTTACAGAAATTTTTTGACGCAACCCCCTTCCTTGGTTTATGGACGTTTTTGTAAAGACTGCTTCATTTAACTTCTTCTTCTCTTTTTTTTGCTTAGTGGAAAAGTTGTACCCACTCAGAAGAGCGGTATGTTTTCCTTTACTCCCAGAGGAGTTAGTCCCTTCGTTATGTTGCCTTTGTAAAGTGGCAGATGGATCATAACCCCCCTCCTCCCTTTTCCCCCCCCCCAGTTTGGTGAGGTGCCGTTCTGGTTCGTGTTTGGTTTTTGAGGATGGTCCCAACGACGGCTCGGCGTGATCCTTCAGACACTTTTTGTTGGTTTGGAGAGAGCTCCCGTTTCCTCTAGTCCCACACCCACCTTTGCGGCCTTACGGCGCAACCCTCTCTTACCCACGTTCTAGATTTCCCGACCCCGTTCCCGTTCACAAGCCTACGAGAGAATCCCGGCCCTTTTCCCTGCAGATGTACCATTTCAGATCTCCTTTGGAGGGTCTCCTACCGCACAACGTTTACGCAGCCCCACGTGGACGCATCGTGCCCCGTTACAAACCAATAAAAGAAATTCCTTTCCCAGGTCCTCACCATTATCGCGGCACCGACACGGTGCCTACTAGTTTCCCTTAACCAAAGTCACCCCTTAAGTTGAATTAATGGCCTACGTCTTATTCAACAGAAAGGCCTGTCTTCTTTCTCACCAGGTTCGCGGGACAGAGAAGGCAACCCCTTCACCCCCTCAGGCACTCTCACACGCAGAGATTGCTTCCTTTTCTTTTTCCCCTGAGTAGCGTACGCGTCCCTGCTTGAATCAAGTCTTTCCAAAACATGACTTCTCCGTGCTAGACCCAGGCGAAAACATTTCCCTTCTACGAGGTGTTACTATCTCTTGAACTAGTTCTCCTAGCAATCCAACATCCGCCATTTTTTTCCAGCCCCGCTTGACCCCACCTGCCAGGCTTACAGATAGCCCCATCCCCGTCGATTCCTTCTAGGCGCTGGATGTTATTAATAAGGTACTTTCCCCTCTGATCCTTTTCTATGAATCAGGTATAAAAGATCCCAGTGTCCCTTTTTACCGAAAGTTCACCCAGCACCTGGCCCAACTGGTTCCCAACAAGTGCTCGCTTTTCCGAAAACCGTTATTGAACCTTGTTTTTCCTTTCCCTCTTCCCTAAAGACAGAAGGGTGCACGTCCATTTCCGCCTTGGCTGCAGGGAAGTATTCTTTTTCTCCCCCTTGTACTTTCTCCCCCCCTTCCAGCATCCCCGCGCTGTCATACCCCTCTCGGTGTTCTTAAACCCCTTGACTTCGACTGACTTGCCTTTTTGCTGTTGCAGGGCAAGGACTTTCGTTTATGCGTTTTACTGGGTTAGTTAACTTCGACGTTTTGGTGCTCTCTATCCTAAATAGCTTGCAACCCCTCTCAACAACACACGGACTCTCCCTTTTCCATCCTTGGTTGGGAGTTCTTTTATCAAGCACACCAGCGTTTTTTGTTTCAGTTCTTCCTTGGGCAAGCCCCAGTAGGTGCCTTTTCATCTTTCTGGAGCAGATCCCCCTATGAGAGAGTTGATTCCTCCCCCTTTTTAAAGCTTCTAGGTTTTCAAGGTGTTGGCCCTTTTCAGCTTTGAAAGGGAATTGAGCCGGAGTTTTTGGAATGACTTGCTTCTCCCACTTTATCCGGTTTTGAGGCTGTGGAAGTTAAATGATCCTGTGCTCGTTAGGTTTTCTGTTTTTGTGAAATCTTATTCTTCGGTGATCCTTGACGAGCATTTCGATGCAGATTCTTTTTCTACTTTCGCACGCTTTCGTCAAGTTTTCTTTTTCCCTTTTTTCGGCGTTGCTTTCCTGTTTTTTCTTGTCGATCCTTTCGGGATCTGGTCCTTCTGGCTTTTTAGCTAGTCTTTCCCTTGTCGATTTTAAGTTGATGGGGTGATTCGTTGGTGATCTTTTCTGACATTCCGTCTTTTCCTCCTTTGTTGGCTATATCGAAGTTTCGTCTTTTTGCGGCTTTGTATGATGTTTTTTTTGATGCAGTCGGTTTTTCGACTTTGACTTGTTTGCTTTCGGTGTAGGCATACAAGAGTTGATTCCCTTCTTCTTAGGTTTGAAGTACTGTCTTTCAGAGTCTCCTCTTCTCGCTTAGAGTGGGTGTGAGTAGGCCAGCGCGTTTGTTTTGGCTCCTCCCCCCCGCATTTTTTATCGTCGGGCTCAAAGGAGAAATAGGGGACTCTCACTTCCTCTTCCCTCTTTTCAAGTGGTTTTGTACTCTCTCCCCCCTTCGACGTGTATGTTACCCGTTTCCTTCTTTCTACTTTTCTCCCGGCGAGTCCCCCTTCCTTCCGACCCACGGCAACAGACGTCTTTTGGCCTCCAACCTAAGATTTCTAGTTTTCGCGTAGCTCGTCATCAGAATTCAGAATTGCCCCACCCAGCCCTTCTCGCCACTAGTGATCCTCGAATTCCTCCCCACCCCCTTTTTTTACGGTATCCAGTACAGTGCTTAGCATCCCTCTTACCGACCTCCGCCGTCCCGATTTTCCCTTCCTCTCCCCCCCTTTATGAGATGTGGAAGATGATAACCCCCCCCTCCAATTCCAAGAACCTTCCTCCCGACTCTCGCTGAGACCTCCGTCTACCCCCCCCCCGCCCCCGACTCCACGTCATCGAAGACCGCAGTTTCCCCCCCCCCCCCTCGTTTCGAAACGCCCATTCCAAAGCTTTTCTCCCCCCCCTGAAGCCCCCGTAACGAGGGTACCCCCCCTCCCCGCGTCCAACACAAAAGCCTCAACCTCCCCCCCGTGATGTCAACCCCAGCCTTTTCCAGCTATCTGTAACAATTGCCCCGTCCTTTGACCGCGATTTCCTTTCCACTTCGTAACAAAGATTCTCTCCTAGCTTAATCCTGCCGGCAATTCCACTGTCAATAAACCGGAGAGTTCCGACGTTGGGTATATAAACGCGTGCGGGATCTTGTTCAGCTCGGACCTGTAGCACCCAAGAAGAGTGGCCCTTTGACCCTTAACGAGACCGATACCACCGCTTTGGTGGATTCCGAAGAACCGCCCCCCCCCCCCCTCCTGGTGGGTTTCACGGAGATTGTGACTTTTGTCCCTGAGTAATGACTCGTTTGACCTGGTCCCGTATCTCCTCTCTCACACCCCTTGGCACTAAAGTAAAGCCCCTTCCGGCGGTCTGGAAAGATAATATAATTTTCCTTTTCCTTTATTCTTTTTCACCAATTAGGAGATGTTGCCTTCCTCCCAATTTCGCAATGCGAATGTCCTCTTGGAAAGTGAGAACCCTTAACTTTCCGATTTTCCCAATGTAGAGAAAGAGGCCTCCTGATCCCTTCTATGGTGTGGCGTGAGAAAATTAGTAATGCAACCCTCCTTAATATTTTTTCGTTGCATGGAGAAGTACCCCTTCAGGTGAACCTTTTCCCTTTGAGTGGTTTCAGGGTCCGGTAAAGGTTACTCAACGCGTCTGGATTCTCCCGCCCTTTCCGTGCTCCGCAGTCTCTGGCGTCTTACCTTCATGTCCAGACATGCATATCCTTAGCAAGTTGATGGTCTTTCTTCCCCGTAACCTCCTTGCTGCTTTTGTAATACTGCTCAGGTTCACCTGGCTGCTCCTATTGCCCTAGTCGGAACTGCTGCCCTTTGTGGATTTACCGGGCCACCAACAGAAGATTTACCTCTTGCACTTTCTTTCTGTGCTCTCGACTTTGTAAAGGCTTTAAGAGTATATTTACCGTCCTTGGTTACTATAAGCATTATTTCCCCGTAATATGCTAGCCAACTCTCCTTCCCCATTTCAAGAGCGTGAATAACTTGTCTTTTTCTCCCCCCCTTCAATGAGTTGGGGGTAGTGTTTCAGTCGCAACGAGCTCTCTGGGGAAAATGTGTAAAGCCCCAGGAGAGTTTTGCTCATTTTTTCTACTTCCCTCGGAACCCTTACCCACCTTCCACAGTCTCTCTTTCTTCTCCCCCCCGCGGTTATAGAACGGGGCTTTGAGCCTCGGGAGAAATAGACTTTCCCGTTTTTTGATGGTTTTCGTGCCGGTTTGCCCGTCTATCCGGTTCCTCTTGTGCGAAGGTTTGCTTTTTCTTTCCCCCATTTTCAGATGAGAGAAGTTTCTCTCCTTCCTCATTCCAATCGTCTGGACGAGACTTCGTCGAGTTGATGTACTTCTTTTGGGACTTTTCTGGGATTTCAAAGCAGGCCTCATAGTTCCCCCTTTCCTCAGCTTGATTGTCCGCCTTTGGGTTTTCCCTGTGGTAGAAGTTTATTTTTTATCTTAATACAATTTTGTGAACATATGAGATAACCGGCCAGATTAGAGATTCCCCCCAACCCCCATTTCTTTCTGTATCTAACGGACTGCAAAGTTTTTTTTCGCCCGGCTGCCACCATGTTTCCGGCCCCAATTCCCCCCCGAATTTTAGGCCGCACGATGCTTCTTGCTTCTTATCAGATGCCCCAGGGCTGAGTTTTCTTCTACGACCCCCCCCTTGCCTCCGAAATCGAGACCTTTGCCTTTCAAGAAACTACCCCCCTTTCAAGTTTTTCAAGTTTCTTCCCCCATAAGCTTGCGCAAGTCAAAAGCTGACTTTCTGTGTCCCTGTTCCCCCATCCCCCCCCCCCCCCCCCCCCGATTACTAAGCCTCCCTTCTTCCATGGACCCTTGCTCCCCGGGACTTCCACTAACCCTGCATTCTGCCTGGCGTCCCGTCCAACTTTTCTTTGGGTCTCCCAAGTGTCAACCCCCCTCTTCCCTTCCCCCCAATGCCTCACGCTCTGCTTTTGCCCGAATCAAGTCCCCCCCAGCCGCTGCTTCCTCATGCTCCTCTTCACCACCTGCAGGTATCCCTCGCCCCTTAAGCCTGGATTCGTTCCCCCCATAAATCGTCTTTCTCATATTTTTTTTCTTAATCCGCCTTTTTAGTCTCCCATCAAGCAGGATTTAAGTCCTGGCATCTTTTTTTCCCCGGCGTCCTCTCCTCCGCCCTCCAAATTGCGTCGAGATCTCCCCCCCCCCCCCCCCCCCAGCAGGTGCTAGTCAGCTCTTTCCCGCCAGTCTTCCTGTCATGCGGTCTCTTTATTTGATCCCCCTTTCACCCAGTGAGTAGTCCTCCCTCTTTTTGTTAACGCTTACCGAGATTTCCTGGACTTCCCCCAGGCTTTCCTTGCCAAATTTTGGTCGGTTACCCACTTCCTTGGTCTCCCCCATTTCCCCACTCGTCCCCGCCGCGGTCACTCCCCTGCTTCCCCTTTTCATTTCCCTTCTTCTTTTCACTTTGCTAAATGGTCCAGTCCTTCGCGTCTTCCTCCTCCCCCCCCTCCCGCCGAAGTGGAAAAAGACTTCGTCTCTTCGCAGAGGACCTTCCATTATTCCGTTATCTTTTCGCTCTCTTGTTTAGTTTGAACTGTTCAGTCGCCTCCCTCTACCGCAGCAAACCCCTTACCTTTTCACCCCCCTGATCATGTCTTTTTCTTTTTTTTAGTTTTGGTTCGCACGAATCCATACCGGGGTTCCTCGCTTTCTCATGGCCATTACACTCGATTTTTGTCCTCTCCAGCCGGCAGAGAGGAAGGCGTTTTCTCCTTCCCCAGTTTCTCCTATCTGGTAGGCCAGAGTTCTTTTTCCTCTTACATGACCTTCATTAGAATCGGGAATGGTGCCCTTGGAGCCCCTTTCTCCTTTTTTAGTTTAGTTATTTTTTTCCTGTAGACTGCTCTTTTTCGGTGGTGACTTCTGGTCCGTTTTTTTTCCCTCGTACGGTGTCCTTGAGGTCTTTTTTTTCTTTCTTTTTTTTGTGCGCCGTTTTTCTTTTTCGCTTTCGAGAATTAATGAGTTAGTGTCTCTTTATTCGATGCGTGTTTTTTCTGTTATCTTCTTTTCCCTTCGAGGACTTTAACGGGTTCCCGAGGTGTGAATTTGTTTTTTGGTAGCTCCCTCTCCAGAGTCTAAACTGCAGAGTACCGCGGAAGACCGTAGTGTTTCAGTGTGGCTTTCCAGGTCGCTGTTTTTCTTTCTTTTGCCGGACCGCGATAAGGTGTGGTCTTCGTCTTTCCCTCTTTCTCGAATGGTCGAATGTTGTTTTCTCCCTCGTTCGAGTTACTATAGACCTTTTTGCGCGCTTTTTCGCGTATGGCCCGGTGGGGTCATGGACCCGCTTTTCTTTCGTAGTTTGGGTCAAGGACGTTTTCTCCTCCCAATAACTATTTCTTCCCCGATCCGCGGTCACGTGTTTGTTGTGCTTCTCTGTTTTTTTGGGCTTTACCGAAACAAGATCAAATTTTTCACAAAGACCTTGCCGCAACACCCCTTATCAAATACAGATATTTTGCCAGGAGCCTCACGTCAACCTTCGCTAGCTGAGACTTTCTGACCTCGAAGAAGCAAACAAAAACATGTCCCCTTTTCCTTGGGAGGGTTTGTTTTGTTGTTGATATTTCATTTCCCGAATGCAACAAAACGTCAATTGTCCTACCCCGTCCCTGCCTGTATTCCTGCAGAATCCGCGACTAGCCCCCGTGACTCCTCCACAGGAAACATCCAGTACCCTTGTCCCACAGTTAATAGGGAACATTCCCTTCCAGCTGGAAGATTGCCCATCCTCAGGACAAACCCATAAATCTCCCCCCGAAACAGTTAAATTGGATCGCTTGCCCCTTTTCCCCTGCTACCCTATACAATTTTGTCCCCCTTCGCCTGAATCTCTCATTATCCCCTCCGCCTTTCCCGTCTCAAGAGACAAATGTCTGATTAGCATAGCCAAATCCTCTAATTAAAACAACGCTTTTTACCCCGTGCCCGCCCACCGGACCGCGTTCAACACTTGATACCAGCCCGTATATTAGACTTCCTCCTTCACCCCACTTCCTTTTCCTTCTTCCCGGGTGCAACCCTCCTAGAAGCATCCCTGTTCCCTTTTTTCGCACCTTAGTCACCCCATGCCTTTCCCTTCCGGTTGGTAATGTCTTACAGGTTTTCCCGCTCCCCAATACAAGGCTGTTCCCCTGGACCCCCCCCCCCCCTTAATCCCATTTTACTTGGCTTTCCGGCAGTTCTCCGATTGTACACTTGTTATTATTGGACGACGAGTGGTTTTCCAACCTCACTCGCACCGAAAACAACCCATTTTTTGTGGCATCCTCCAATGCCACAATGATTACCCCTTTTTTGGTTATGATTCAGCTTTTTTGTGTTGTTTTGGAGGCGGCCAGTGATACTTCTCTATGACTGGAGAGTTCATTCCCCCCGGGAACCACCCAAACCTCTCCCTCCCCGTTAGGAGGTCCATGGCGAGACTTACTTATCTCGCCTCCTCTTTTCACCACATTAGGATGGAGTCCCTTCCCTTCGCTTTATTCTTTTACAATTTGAGAAAAGTCCAACCTTGCTTTCTTCCCCGGCAATCAGCCTCCCCTTTTGGGATCCACGGCTTGGTTGGTTATTGGGATTGATACTTTTTTTTGATTCCCCGCCCCCAGGGCCCCCCCTCTTTTTTGGGGCATTGCTGCCGTTTTCCCCTGGTAGGTTACCCCTTTGCCTTCTGGTGTCCTTTGATCTTCGCGCAGGGTCATCACCCGCATTCAGCGTTGACTTTTTTTTCTTTGTTACAGGTCCACTCTTCCAGACTGATCCTAGCCCTTTTCACTTCTCTACGTTTTCCTTCTTACATTCCTTGCGATTTGGTATCCAGGCCTTTTAATTCGTATTTTGGGCTTTCGGCTGGCGGACAGACTGCTTTCCCCACCTTTGTCTTGGATTCCCCGGGCGGGTTCAATCTATACTTTTGACTTATTTTGTCCTAGCTCTTTTCTTCCAAAGGGGTGCGGTTTACAGGCATTCTCTCGGTTTCCGCATTTGTTGGCCCACTCCTCTTGTCCCATATTTCCCCTTTCTTTGATACCCTGTTCCCCGCGGCCGGTTCCCTCTTCCTGAGCGTGGGTTGGTTGTTTTCTCCATTGGTAACGACACTGTTCACCCCCCTGAGACTGGCCTTTAACGATAGAACGTTTTGACAGCACTTTTTTAACACCGTCCCCGCGTCCGTCTTTGTTCTTTTCCAGGGATCGACTTTTTTTGTCCGGCCTCCGCGGGTCGGTGGAAGGACATTTTTCTCCTCTTCCCCGTTTAGATCCACTGTGGATATTTTTCATCAGCATCAAGGACCATGCCCTCTCTTCTTTTGGTTCGGTTGCTGTCCTAGCTTTTCCTCCCTCTTTCTTGAGTCTTTCGATCCTTTTCCTGCTCTCCTTTCGTCAACGATTCAGGAGGGTAGCGGACCATCTTTTCACTTTGAAAAGGGCCCGGACTATGCCCCAGTTGTACTCTGAAGTTTTGAAGGCTTTTGCCCCCCTTACTTGTGTGCAGATCGGTCATTTCTGAATGGGATATAGTCTTCCTCCACCCTTTTCTGGAAATCTAAACTTTTGCCCCCTTCTTTCCCCGTCAACCCCTTTCTCGCCCTGAATTCTTTTTTTAACCAAGGTCTCTGACCGCGTTCCTTATATCCCGGCTGCCACCGTACAGTAGGTAACCCCCCATCAGTTTCCGCGCTGGCCTTCCCTCCGGGAGATAATGACAGATGTCATCCCTCTCGTGCTATTGTTTTATACTCTCCAACCTGGGAGAGACGACATTACACTGGGTAGTCGGACAAATGAACACTAACCCATCTCCTTTAGGACAATGGTCCGTCCACACCTCCTCCCCTTTTTTCCGGATACCATATTACCTCTGGTACGCACCCGCCCTCGGCTCCCCCTCCGCGGGGCTTGTGTTCCTGGAAGTTAGTTCTTCCTATGGAAAGGACTTGCCAACGGCGTCTTTCCCCCTGTAGCCTTTCCCTAGACTTATCAAACGCCCCCCCCCCCCCCCCACGATAAGGAAATTTCTGCTTTTGCCGGGACCCATTGCTCTTTTCCCAATGATTCTTTCCCATGCTGCTTCCCAAACATGAGGTACGCTCTCTTTCTCCGCCTTGCGCCAAATTTATCTCTTTCAGGGTGAATCACTTTTCCATGCCCCTCTTTCCACTTTCGTTCTCTTAGGCACAACCAAGAAGCCAGTGTTCATCTTTTTTCTTGACCCCAGGCGACTCGCAGGCTGTTACCATTTTACTGCGTAACCTGTCACTTTGAGATATCCGGACGGTATAGGCGCCGTACCTCCCATGATTCAAAAGCAAGATCCGGATGACCACCCTCAGTTTTGAACCTGTTCCAGTCCCCCTCCCTTTCAAGGGTCCCCCCTTACGCAATGAGGCTTCATGCTCCCAAGATCTTTCACTCAGCAGGTGTAATGCTTTTCCTAATTCCGATAAGCATCTTTCCCCTTCGTACTCCCCCTTTTACTTTGAATGATTCATGGTGCCATTTCATATTCCTTTCGAATATAGGTAGTGTATTCCGCCCCTTTTATCCTCCTTCCTGAGGTGCAGACTGATTAATCCCCTCCTTCCGATGGAAACATTTCGACCCGTGTAGAAAGGACTTTCCCCATTCCCCCTCCGGAAGGATAGACGTATGTTACTCCTTGTGTCTGAACTACTTCATACACCCTCTACTTTCTATCCAGAAAAATTTCACCCCCGCCCTCACCCCCTGATGCCCCAAGTGGAAATACCCCATTTTTTGGGACCCTTCCGACACACCCCAAGCGTCGTTTTTTTCTTTTTATCTTTGGTCCTGGAAAGCGTCATTTCCCAACTTCCTTATAATTGCTTCGAGCCGTAAGATGAACCTTTCCTCCTTTAACTAACCCCCCCCCCAGGTCCACCTTGGGCCCCTTCCCACCTGAGGGGGCAGAGAGGTACGAGTTTTCTCATTCAAGATTCATTGTTAGTAGGGAATCTGGTGTTGAAGGGCTGTGTCACCCCTCCCCGGCCTTCTTTTCGAGGGATTGTGGAAGCCTGTTCAATGGTTGTAGACTGGCAGTAGGTAGGTTTTGTACCCCTAGGATGCCCCCCTATCGTCCCTTTGTTAGTTTGAAGCTTACGGTTTTTTCCTTGCGTTGCGCCCCCTCTGATGTGTAGAGTCCTTCTTTTTTCCCCTGCTTTTCCAAGGAATGAGTTCTTATGTTTTTCTCCCCGATGTCTTTTTTTTTCTGGTTATCCCTTGGTTTCGCAGCTCTTTGGACTTTTCCCTTTTACACGCATGCTTTTGATGGTTGGTGAGGCTTTCCGTATTAGTACCCCCTTTTCCAGTTACCCTTTCAAGAAGTAGTGTTTAATCAGGGCTCGGCTTTTTTATTCTGGCTTCTCTGATGTAGGGGTACCCATCTTGCTTCCCCAGGTGTTGTCTAGTTCCCCGTTCTCTGGTGTAGCAGTTGGGTTCCATCCTGTTTCCGATGCTACTCCACTATTGCGTGGACGAGTCTGGACAGAGCTCGCTGACTTTGGAAAAGATCCCCTTTCCCGGATGAGGCCCTTTCTCCCTAGGCTACCGTCTAAAGAACCCCCCCCCCTATTTCCCCTGTGTTTGTTTGAGGCTTCCTTTTTAGAGTTTCGTACGGTCTCCGACTTTCCTCCCCCCCCCATTCTCTCCACTTAATATAGGACCCCCCAGTCACCCCAGTCCGTACACCGGATATAGGCCGCCAATTCTCTTCCTTCTTCTCGAACTATCAGGAGAAACTTTCCACCAATCCATGCTTTTTTCCTCTGCGAAATTCTTTTTCGCCTGCTTCGAGAAACCCCCCCGCCCCTGTTCCTTCCCCGTACCCCGTAAGATAAGCAGACCCCATCTCCTGCTCCTCTTTTGGGGTGAAACCCATTATTACCCCGATTCCCTCGAAGCCCTTTTCCTGCATGACCCAATATCAACCCCCCCCCAATTCCTCCCAACCACATGCCCTGGCCAACGCACTTCCCCATTTACCTACTCTTGAGCAATAATCCTCCCCCGTCCCTGACCCCCCTATAGAGAACTCCCCACATACGACGCCTTCCCGACCTTGTACAACTTTCGTCTTTACATCCTTGCACAAATTCATCGACGACCCCCCAAGACCTGCAGTCCCCAATCCAAACCTTCGTTGCCGTCGAGAGTCAAAACTTACTCTTTTAACTTTGCCCGATTCTCACAAACTATAGTCGACGCTCACATTTTTCAACCTTCCCCAATACTCGAAACGCCTTTTCCGACTGTCCCCTGTGAGTGAGACCCTTTAGTCAACGACAGAACTTCTCTTTCCCCATTCCTTTATTGAATGACATTTGGCCCACCTCGGACGCCCCCCCTCCCCTGAGTCGGAATGGAAGGTCCCCAGAGTCTTTTTCTACGTCTTCCGATACGTTCAGATTATGAGTGGCACCTCCTTTCGTGGCCTTCCAGAGAGAACTACCACACAGCGTGGGGTTTCAGACCACAATTTATTGCACTTTCCTTGGTCTTTTCTTTACGGTGGCATGAGGAGCCCTATTTTCTCCTTTAGAGTTTTTCCCAATCCTCCCCCAGTTCGTCATACAATTCTTGCACTCCCCCGGCTGGTCCGGCGGACTTTCTTTCTACTCTCCGGATCGTCGGATTCCCCCTTCGGATGTAATGGTGACGTAGTGACCCGCTCTCTTTGCGTACAGGTGAGCCCATTCCTTCAGATTAGCCTTAGACTTAAATGGCGCCTGCGTTTTTGATTTTCCCTTTTCCTGTGGCGGTCTTCTTTAGCCCCCTCTACGCCACCCAGTGTTTGCACAATTTTGTTTGGCTCCTTCGCCCTTTCCCCCTCCTTTTTCTTTGAAATTTTCACTTGTTTCAACTTGTTCCCCAGCCAGATAGGGGATCTCCGGACCCCTTTTAGTGTAATTCATGAAATGGATTTTCGCCCTTCCTTCCTGAGGTTATCTGCAACCCTCCTGACGTTTCTAGTAAAAAGCACTTGCGATTTTTTTATGCGTTCCCCCAGTTCCTTTTTTCCCCTCAGGGTGCTTTTTTTGAGCTTACCCCCTTCCCAAATGACTGCACCCATCAGAGGTGGGCTAAAGTGAGTGCACCCTCTCTTTACGCCGCCCCCAGACGATGTATTTTTTGCGCCGTTGCCCTTTCTCCGGGTCAGTACCCGAATGGTGGTTCTCTCTCGAATTTCTCTAAGAATGTGACTTCCTTTTGTAATCCACCTCTACAAGCGAGGACTTTTTCTTCTGCTTTCGTGCACTTTGAGAGTGTGTTCTTTGGTAGTCTCCTTTGTTCTTTTCTCTTTTCGAGAGTCCTTTTCGTCCGGGACTCAGTGAAGTCCGCCGCCGACATCCCTTCCCTCCGGAACAGACAGTAGTTTTTTTCACTGTAGTACTCTGAATGCGAGGTTTCTGCTCCCCTCCGAACATCCTTCCTCCGTTGTCCCCCTCCGAATATTTCCCGGTTTTGTTCTTTTCCCCCCCGCGCTTTTCCCCGGCTGTTCGGATGCTTTTTTTCAGGAGAACCACTCCGACCCGTTTCCCTGTCAGCTTTTGAGATAAGCTCAGCCTTCTTTTTTCCGTTCCCGGCGTCCCGTGATGTTTTGAACGGGGCCTGGATCATCCCGCCCTTTTCCCATTTTGATTTGCTGGCTTGAAATGTGGGTGTTTGGAATCTCTTTAGACTGGATTTATTTTTCCTCCTCTTTTGTTTTTTTTTTTCTTCAGCTTTCTCCAGCTATTTTCAGAGTAAACCATTTCTTCCGACACACGCCCACGGTTTTCTCTTCCCGCGACTTTCACCCCTTGCAAGCGTCACCCGCGATTTTTTTTTCCCCTCTGCACCCTCGCAATTTATGATATAATGCTCCTCCCTCTGACCGGGCTGATTTTCATGCCACAGGACGCATTTTTTTTCCTGTGCAGGGAGATCAGGTTGAACCGGACAGGACCATCCATCCGCAAGTTCTTTCCCCGTGAAAAATATTCCGTTGCTTGATATTTTTTTTTTATTTTAGTATTTTCTGGAGATTTTGAGTATTCTTTTTAAGCCAGACGGGCCGGGTTTTTGTTTGTTTTGTTTTTGTGTCTTCTTTTTGACAAAAACCTTGCCTCTTTCTACCGTCCCCGTGCTTCTTTTTCCTCGCCGGGATCCCCCTCCTCCCCCCCCCCGCTTCCGGCACGCGTTATTCCCCGCGCGCTTGGGCAAGGTTTGTCCCTCTCGCGATTTTTTGTAATTAGTAGAGGATGCGTCCTTTGCATCTCCTCCTTACGATAGCAAGTGTGTTAATTCCTTTTTGATTTTTCAATTTTTTGGTTTTTTCGTTTCTTTTTGCGCCTTCCCCAAGAGGGCTGGCAGCAATTCCCTCCCTCCTGTCGTTCCTCGCCTCAGGTCTTCAAAAATCAAGGCTTACTGCTTGGCCATAACGTGCGACTCTTTTATATAGTCAATCCCTGTTCATTCCTGGTCCCTCCTATTGTCCTCTTCGGACTCGGTATAAACGAGGACTCTTTTGCTTTATCCTCAAGTGACAATATGGTTCCCACTCTGGTTTATACGGCTCCCACGTTCCACGGCTGCATTATTTTTCGCCCCCCCCCTTCCCCCCTATTTCTCCCCCTTTTCGGCGGGTTTACACTACAGCCGTTCCGACTAAGGGGTTGCGTTTGCCCTGGCGGACTTTGCTCTCTTTCTTTTCTAAATGCTCCCCCACACCGCATCGCAGAGCTTACTCTTCTCGAATTTTGCAACCTTCCCTCCTTTGAGCTCTGTCTGCGATGTCAGAGTGGTTAGTGTGTTATGCGTAGATGTTCGTTGTGTTTCTTGCTTTGTGGTTTTTGTGTCGTTTTTGCCCTCCGTTTTTTTTGTATGTGGTTGACGATTCCACGCGCGCAAGGGACCTGCCTCTTTCTTTTATCATTCGCCGATGAAACCGTCTAAAAAAACCTTTCTTCTTAAGTGGACAATCATGTTTGCGAGTTTTACTGCACCCCCCCCCCCTCCGTTTTGGTTAGGTACTCCTTTTTTACTTTCTTAGTGAGTTAAGCATTCCCTCGTTTTCCCTTTCTAGTTAAGAGAGCCTTCCGGCCGCCTCCTTGATCTATCCCCACTTCCATTGAACTTCTCTTTTAGTTTTGCGGGGTTTCTGTAATTTCCCCCTTACCGGACGTGGAGATCGGGCTGGAATGTGTCTCATTTTCGGTAATTTCTTTTTTTCGTTCGAGATTCCGTTCAATTGCGGTTCCGCGCTTATTTTCCCTCCTTCTTTCCATCGTTTTGAGTGTGATATTATGTTGGTTGCTCGTCTCCCCAAGATTCAGCTTTTTTGTGATTTTTTTTTAAGAGATTAGTAGAGGGTCTCTTTACCCACTTTATCTTTTCCGGTGTTCCCTTCGTGTTAGGGTTCTATTTCGTGCGGCTTACTCATTCTAGACTTTATCTAGTGCCTTTTGCTGTTTTTTCTTTGGGATATTCTTCAGTCTGCCCCCATATATTATTTTTCCCCTTGGTGCCGTCTCTAATCCGCCACCATTGCTTCTTTTGTAGCCGGATGGTCTCGATTTGACTCCACAGCTACGGTTGGGTCTGTTTCGCCTCGAGATGTGTTATTATAGTTTTCGCCTTAGTTCCGCACCTAGCACTGAATTCTTTGGTTCTCGGTGTGTTCCTTTCCATCTGATGCGGTGGGCGGAATCCCGCAAGCTCGCCTTTTCGGTCCTTCCCCGGTGCTCAAGGGACGCCTCCCCCTCCTCGTTCCTCATTTTTTTGTTTTCTTTTTCTTTTTTAGTTTCCTTCCCCGGGACTCTTGAAAAGCCAAGCCCTATCTCCCTTCACGTTTCCCCTATTAATTTCCCCCCCCCCGGAAACCCCTATGGCGCGAAACCTTCTCCCTTTGGATTTCCCCCCGCTGCATTCTCGAAGGCCTCATCGGAGAGTCCCCCCCTCAACTGAAAGATATATTCTCCAAGGAGAACTTCAACAAAGAGCAATCCCTTCCATATTGAGCCCCAGTCCCTCTCAATTATCGCCCAGTAACCAACGACATATCCATACCTTATAAAGCACCCCCCACGCCGAAACCCTTCCTCACGATACTTCTGTATTTTTTTTAGATCCTTTCTTTGATTCAAGTCAGAAACAAACGCCTCCCCCCCCCCCCCCCACCCCTCCCAGCGTTTACATTTCTCCCTCTCGAGGCGACCAATCCGCTACCCCTTCCTCCAGCACTTTTTCCTCCTTTCCATGAATGAAGCCCCAATTAACGCGACGGCCCCCCCCTGAATTTCGCATCGACAGAACAAAGACCCCTCCTACCCTTTTTCGTCCGTCGTCAACCCCCAGAGCTTCAGGAAATAGGTCAGCTTACACCCCTCGCCCGCTACTACCCCCCCGCCCTCTCCCACTGCCTTTCGGATTCCTTTTCGACACTTCAAAATGTACCCGCCCACCTTTTCTGTTTCAATGGACAGGGCCCTTTTCCCCCTCCATACCCCCGGCCATTTTGGTCTTCTTCCCCCCGAGTAAGCACTGGCATCGTCGCCCACGCAGAAGGAAACCGCATGTCGACGTGGCAAAGAAAGTGGTTGGACTCCTTTCCGTTCCACACTAACCCCCACCGAGGTTTTTGGGATCTCCCTTTTTGAAAAATCACCTGATGTATACTTTTTGTGGTTTTTACCAGTACCGGATAACGGCTGCTGAGGGCGATTTATTCTGCCTTCCAGTTATGCCTTTTCCCGTTGAAAATCAAGTCTACCCTCCTTTCAGCCGTACTCGGCCTTAAGCTCGATCATGATTTCTCGCCCCTTTTTTCTAGCTCGTGCTTCAGATGGACCCCTTTTTCGCGGATTTTCCCCAGGTTGTGAAAGTACACGCCCGCTCTCGTTTTTTCTAAGTCCTTTTGCTTGATAATCGCCAAGTAGCATTCCCCCTGGAAGGTAGTACGAACCGTCGTAAACACTTGCCCTGCGGCCCGGAAGAAGTAATTTTCCTCTTTTAACCGTGCACTTGTTTTTGGTAGGGGTCAAGCCGGCCTTTTTTCTTTGTTGTAAGCTTTTCCCCAAGACGTGATCTTGTTTCCCTTCTACTTGAGCATCCTTTTGAGACGACCGTGGATGATTTCGCAGTTGATGCTCTCAAATCATTGCGATTTGTCCTCCCATGCGGCCCTTTTTCCCCTTTTTCGTCTGTTTTATGCCTTTGACCAGCGGCGTGTGTTTACTTTCCCCTGATATAAGCAGCCCCGATTCTGTTTTTTATGCGTTCATAGCCTTTTCATGGTCGTCAGATTCTTTTTTTTCAGTTAGTCAATTCTTTTTTTCCCCCAGTCAGAGGGCCCCCTCATTCCGCCTGTCGGTGATGAACGATATGATGAGTTCGTGGGGTGTTATTCTGGCAGCTTGTTATTGGTGAGAAGCGTTGCTCCCCCTTTCGGTCGCCCGGCAATGAAGGTCCAGCCCTAATTTTTTCCAGAGTAAAACACCACTCGCCCGTCTGTTGCGTTTTTTTTTTTTTCGCTTCTCAGTCTTCCTTTCGGTCCTCCTGCGACTGGAGTGGTCTTCCCCTATGGACTTCTCCGTCTTTTTGCCCACTTATTGTACGGCGGCCAGGCCCCGCGATGCTTGCTCCTTCTTTGGTTTTTTCTTAGAGACCCCCGCAGCCCGCCCCGATGAGCCGTTTATAAGCATCATACACCTCCCCTTCGGTCTAGCCCGCGGATCGTCTTTTTTTTCAAGGGGAAGAAGGTCTTCCCAAGCCAGGTTTGCTGTTGATACTCCGTGATTCAGCCCTTTTGTTATGCAGCGCGTCTACGGGGGATCCATACCTTTGGTGTTTTGTAGAGACTTCAAGCATCCTTGGATTTTTTTTTCCCATTGGATTCCCCTCAAGGCGATCAAACGGCCGAACCCTTCGATCCAGCTGTCCCCATTCAAAACTCCTACGCAGCCGACGGGCTGCTGGCCGTGCAAGTCTGAATCTCTCATGTCTAGCGGCTGAAAGGCTTCGCTCCCGACGAACCTGCCCACATCCCTTCTCACCTTTTTGAGAGCTTTGGAAAAGGAAAACTCCCATTCCACGCTCTCCTTTTGTCCAAATCCCTGGCGCAGGCTGCACCGCCCTGATGAGACATGTGCCCCCTTCGCCCTCCCTCCCCCGAAGCCCCTCTTTTTTTTGGAAGAGACGGGCGGGCTGGTTGTTTCCTTGCTTTTCTTCCACATTGTTCCGCGGAACCAGCTCCTTTTACCCCAAAGGATTCACCACCCCCGCATGTCGCGTTATAAACGAAGGTCAGTAGTGCTTGGTCTCATCCGCGGGGTCCAATTGTGGATGACGTCACTCCGATGAATTCGACCCCCCTGAGTCTCCCAGAGCCTTGGAAGAGTGAGTACCGTTTTTTCCCCACCTCCTACGTTTCTCTGCCGGATATTCCTTGGTGCCCTGCCCGGAATCACTCCGCTTAAGACACAGCCGCCCAGGCGGACCAGACCTTCGCATAAAATCCTCATGCTGTTATAAGATCGCGACCCCCTTTGATCAGCTCTTGTGCCTCCGCATCTTCTAAGTTAATGAACCTTTTTCCCCTCCTCTGCCCAGGTTTTTCCCAGATGAAGTTAGCAGATCGACCTTCCCCTTCAAGCCAATGGCAAGGGTAACTCCGATCTTGAACTTGAAAATTGTTTGGTTAAGAAGTTCTCTCCCTGCCCCGGGCACTAGCACGCGGTACCTCCCCTCCCTGTCTCAGGGCCGCATAGCGTCTTTTACGTGGACCGTCCACGCTGTAAGCCACGATTCGGGATGAACGCCCATTTCCTTAGCCGAATAGTCAGTCCCCAGTAAGGGCCGGATTTGGCCTTTGTCCCCCTCTTTAGTGACGTCCACTTTCCTCCTCTGACGATTCCCTCCTCTTCAGCAGCCCTCCCGACAAACCACAAAGGATTGAGAACCTTTTCCCTCGTGAGGGCATTTCTTCGCCCTCACCTTGATGGTGGTTAGATCGCAGGTAGGAAGTGCCTCCTTCTGTTTCATAATTTTCGTGAGAGACCGGTTGCCACGCGCTGAAAAGATTTCCTCAAAGGATTTTTTCTGACTATATCATGGAGGTGTTTTTTTTCGCCCGACATTGAACGGGGGTCCTGCCTACTCATGATGGTTTATCTGGAGTTTTTCTATGGTTGGTGTTTTTATTTGACTACTTGGATCATGTCTTCGGTTCTTCGTTTTCGATGTTTTTCTTTTTATCGTGCCGCTGTATGTGGTTATTTTCTTATTTTTTTGATCGTTGTCCGAGGACGGTGTACTCCTTCCCCTTTCTGTCTATGATTGTTTTCTCTTTTCGAAGATTCGACTACCCCACCACCCCCTGCCCCCAACCCCCCCCCCCCCCCGGATGTTTGATGCTCCCGTTCTTCTATCTGTCGGGATCTTCTCGATTTCTTGACCGGTAGATTGGACGTGGATGGTTTTTAGCAGCCTGATTAGCTGCACACTCCCCCAGTCGAGTACCAGCCGATTTCGTTTTCTCCTTTTCAGGCGGTTTATGGATGGTGTACTGATAGGTGTGTTTCCGGTTACATTCCCGGTGTGGTATCGCTGGATCCGTTAGCGCGTGTGAGTTTTTGGTTTTTTCAGTTTTCGCGATGTCCAGTTTTTTTTTTGTTAGGCCAGCGAGTCTTGTTCCGGTGGCCTTACGGTGGCACAGTCCCCCGCTTTTTGGGGTCTCTGCACGTCAGTACTGCTTTCCCTTTGTCTTTTTTTAATCCACTCCTGGTGGTTGTTTACTATCTAGTGCTGTGTTAACGGCGTTCGCCCCAGAAAGACGATCCCCGTCCCCTTCCCCAACAGGCACCAGACTCTCTTCGGCGCTCACCACGAACTCCCCCTCGATCGTGCCGCAGAACACTCGAATATCACCCCATGCCTCCCTCAATCGTGAGACGACTCTCACACCCGAGTCGTCCTCATATTTCAGACTACCGCAAAGCACTCGCAACCCTCCCAGGACAAATCCATCTTCCCGGTACTCGGCCTGCGATCTGGCTCTGTCCTCCCCCACACCCCCCCGCCCAATCCAGTCACCTCGAAAACGTTCCTATCCCCTCGCTTCACAGCCCCCGAACACGGCATCGACTCCGCGCCCCCCTCTCCTTCCTTTTACGTCCTCCCCTGACGTCAAAATCATCGCGCCACGTAACTGGCCCACCACGTTCCTATGAAACCCCCACGAGCTCCCCTCCCCCACTCTAGCACCTAAGCGGACCTCAATGTTAACCCCTTTCCTCCCCCCCCCCCGCACACGGAAGACCCGAAATTTTGGACCCTTTCTCACCCTATGCGATTTTTTAATGCAGTTCATGGACTGACCTTCCCCCTTTCCTCCTTCAACCCCCCAATATGGTTCCCTTGGCCTTCCGTCTCAGCTTTCCATCTTTTTCTAGTTCCTCACTGCTTAAGGCAACCTATTTTTTCTTTGCAACTTGGCCTGACATTTCGACCGCGTATCAGCACCCACCCCCCACGCGGGGGAGTTGAGCAGACACTTTGTTTCCCGTTATTCCTGTTTTCGGACGGGGCTTCGGCGTCCTTTTTTATCTTTGCCACTCGGCGCCTGTCGAACTTCCCTCCTCACCGTCCAGCCCCTTCGGCTTTCCCCCCTAACTAAATGCTCGCCTCGTCCTTTTTTTTCCGCTGCTTCGCTGAAAGCTGCGTCGTTTCCAGTTTCGTACCAAGACCTAGATGAGACTTTATTCCCCCTTTGGGCTTTTGAACAGCCGCGTTCGGGCCGTCGGACTTGGTAAACTCAACAAGTGTTTGCAAAGAATTTTTTAAGGCCAGTACCTTTCCTTGTAAGTTTACTGCTTCCGTCACTGTTCACCTTTTGTTCCCCCCCGCCCCGGGGATGACCTATACCAATCCGGATCTTTAGTGTCAAGGCTGACCTTGTTCCTATGCGCCCATCACGGAGTATTCTTTCACGTTGATTTTATCTTTTCAGCTTTTTCAGATTTCTTTGAAAGGCTGTCCCGACTGGGCTGTGATTGCTAGGCGTGCCCATGCTTCCTTCCTTCGTCTGCACACTGGACCTCGTATTAGCAAGCGATTTGTGTTCTCCTGTAAATACGGGAGACGGTTTTTCCTCCTGGTTGGTTTCGTTCCCGGCGGGAAGAACTGACATTCTATTCATATGCTGCGGACCCCGTCTTCAGAGAGGAGTTTTTATTGGTCTTCATGAAAGGATGGACTTTCGCTTGTTTGTTCTTGTTCCTTTCTACCCAGACTGTCCAGAGTTTGATTCCCGAAGCGCCGTGAAGTTTCAGCCTCCTCGCCTACTTACCATGGCCAGATCCCTTATGTGAGTTAGATAGGCCAGGCTGTTAGACGTTGCGAGGCGACTGTTTCTTGCTGTTCCCCCACTGTTATTTTATTTTTTTTCTTCTTTCCCAGGCCCAGGTCCCCGATTTTCTCTTTTCGTAGAAAAGCCTGCAAGTTCCCCGCGCTTTCTGAATTAGATAAGCCAGGCTTCAAGAGTGTCCTGACGACCTTCCGGTTTTTTGTGAAAGGGAACGTCCCCAGCAGTGATCATCCCCCTTCCCGTTTTGCCATGATGACACTAGAGTTCATGGAATCAATTGGGGTGTGGTTTCTTCCCTTTTTTTAGATCGGGCTAGAGGAGAATGGGATCCTCTTCTCTTTTGTTGTTCTCTGATATTATCAAACAGAGAGATGTGTATAAAGCTCCCCCCCCCCCATTCCCTAGATACCTTCCCTGATGAAACCCCGGAAAGGAGGTTTATCCCTGGATGTCTAGTTTCAAAGGTCACCGGACCTCGGTACTTTATATTACCCGCCGCTTTCTATGACTCCCTCAGATGAAGGTTCTGAGGGTTGACAAGACTTGCTCCCCCATAGGTTCCATTTCCTCGGGGGCTCCAAGCAAAATCACAGAACTTGGGAGCCCCCGTCTAAACGAGAGGACGCCCGGTCGATCTTACTCAGATGCACCGACCCCCCCCCTTGTAATGGCGACCCGGAGGTAGTGGACTCAGGGGGAGGCTCCACCTTCGGCCCAGATGCATCCCCACAACCAAGACGGACACGTATCACCCCCAGCCTTCTCTCTTCGACGCTAGTCGATGTTCACCCCCCCAGATGCCCTTCAGAACCCCCCCCATGCTGTACTGTAACGAGACCGTCGGACCGTCCCACATATTTTCTCGCCGTGTCGGTGTTTCACCGCCTCATGGAAGCAGTTTTAGACACTCACAGGCTACATCCATGGCCGCAAGAACAAACTCCTCCCGTTTTAGATCTCCTCACGTTCCGAGAACTTTTCTTTGAGCAGTTTTTTTTTTTCCCCCTTCCCTCATGAAACTGGGCCCCTCCCGCACTCAATTTTCCCCTGAGCTGAATTTTTCCCTCGGGACATGCTATTTGACTTCCCACCTGTTTCCCCCCGTGCATCAATGGAAAAGGGTTTTAACCCCCTCCCCAGGTGAAATGAAGCAATAAATTCTTTCATGTACCCGTTTCCTCGTTATCCCCCCGACAGAAGACCGAAGCGGTCCCCCAGATGCTCATTGGACTTCTTCTAGAGATGTAATTGGCTCACCTTTTCCCCCCTAGATCCTTTCAGAGTTCAGACTCGCCGCCGTTTAGATTCAAGAGATATAAGAATTTCTTCGCTGGCCCTCGATGATAATTGTGTGAGCCTTTCTTTATAAATGGATTTCGGCCCCTTCTCGCAGGTGCATAAATAATCTCTTCATTCATAGCCTCCAAAACGGATGCCTCGTTCCTCCTGGTTGGCATTTTAAATAACACCAATTTGGTTGTTTACTTGTAGAGGTCTTGCCTACACTTCTCGTGACCGTTTTCCATTTCTGCCTTGGTCCCCCCTTCTTTGTGTAGCCAGCTTATGACCGGACAAGCAAGGTGGCTTTCTCTCCCCCGGCTTTTGGCTCTTTGTCGGGTTTAATGAAATTTAACTTCCTGTCAGGGCTCCCCTAATTGCGCATCCGTCTCCCTCTCAGTTCATTGGTGATACACAGCGTTTCTGTGGTGAATCCGGAAGTCCCTATTTCGTCTCTAGTGGGTCTGCGGACGCTTTCGCTCTCGTTTCCCCCTTTTGCTTGTTTCTGTCGAGTACGTCAGTTTTTTTCTCTCCCCTGTCGGCTTTTTTGCAGCCCTGTCTTAGATGCAGTGCACCTTACCGGCACTTCGTATTGTTGCTGAGGATCCTTTTTAGATTTACGTGGCTGGGGTGCTGTAGTGTGATCTCTGCCTCCCGGCGGTCCGTGGAAGTCATTCGTGGCGTCCTCTTTTATTCCTTTTTCGTCGATATGGTCTTGCTGACCCCCCTTTTCATTTGAGAAATTTCCCTGTTGTTTGCTTCGTTTGGCTTGGGCTGAATGTTTGGGCCTGGTTTCTCGCTCTCTCTCGAGATTTTTTTCAGTTCAGGCCAGATGTTTTTTGGTGACTGTGGTAGTCTGGAGTGGGCCTGCGCAGGGTCCGCTTTGGTGGTTTTTACGGCGCCTTTGTCCGAGAAC
>Ga0179593_1731019_pt1 | contig 24166 bp, 26 predicted proteins | sample CZODoug2_1_08_16_FD_185931 | JGI IMG/M metagenome (GOLD analysis project Ga0179593, IMG submission 185931) | Vadose zone soil fungal communities from Angelo Coast Range Reserve, California, USA - CZODoug2_1_08_16fungal (PacBio error correction) | ecosystem: Environmental > Terrestrial > Soil >... | reverse complement strand
ATCCAGGAGCACATTCTCGACGCAGATTGTGATCGTGACAGTCGCCGTTGTTTCTTTTTTCCCGGTGAATCCCTTTTTTGGCCTCCTCCCTTGTTTTGCATTTTCCCCTTCCCGCCATATGCTGCTTGAAGCCGCTGTCGGTAAATTAGAATTATGTCCCTATTTTTGGGTTATGCTCCCTCCTTTTTCTTCATTTTTATCCTTTTGAGTTCTCCTCTTTGAATTTTCCCCTCTTTTTTCTTTGGTGTCCCGCCAGGTCTCGTTCAACCTCCCCGGCGCCCCACCCTCTTTTTTTTCTGTCTGATGTGCTTTAATCTTCTTCTCGTGTTCCGAGGCGCAGGGGACATTTCGAATTCGTTCCGTTCCCTTCTTGAACTACCGGTCGTCTTTTTCTTTTTTACTTTTCCCCCACATCGCATCAACCTTCTGTTGTTTTCCCTTGCCCAATTCCACGGCTCTCATCCCCCCTCTTTCTATTCGGTCGTCGGGATCCTCCGTGGTTTCCCTCGTTCATCTCTTCCCCCAGGTTAATCCAGAGTGAATTCTCTCGCCCGTGCTTACACTTTTTTTAAGAGTCTGAGTATCGCATTTCCGCACGCTTCTCTCCCCCTTCCCTTCCCCTTTCGGTGGCGGCGCGTATCCGGACATACCGGTCTTTGCAGGCGTGATGCTGATGAGGTTTGGTAGTCGTGAATCTGAACGATTGGCGGCGTTCTGTTTAGTTTTATTTTGATATCTCCGTTCGCTCCCTTTTCTTTTCTCTCTAAGGGTCGCTGTCTCTCCTTCTCGCGAGTTTTTGCGCGATCGCGGTCCTTCTCTTGAACGTTCTACTTAGTTTGTGCTGGCTGATCAGTTTTTCTGGCGTTTATTGGGCGTTCGTCATTTTTTGCATCTAAATTCATCAAGGCCTTTTTTCGCCGACTGACTGATCCCTTTTTTTTTCCCCCCCCCGTTTTGCCTATCGTTTCTTCCCCGACTTTGATTTCGCACGTAGTTAAGCTTTCCTGGAACTTTTTTCGTTATTGCGTTTTCCGAATTGCGGGCTCGCCCCCTCAGACGATCAGGCCTTTATTCTGGAATATTTCTTTTTCTATGGTGCCTGTCTTTTTTCGGGAGCGCGCCATAATGAGCTCTGATTTGGAATATTGTCCTGCGTTCTGTTTTTCATTCACATTTCACCTTTTTGTTTACTTTCGTAGGTCCGTTACCGTTTTTCTCCCCTCTCCCCCCCACTTTGAAGTCATACGGGAGCGCAGAATGGTTCACCATATCTTTTCTCTTCCCTACCCCGAGGTTTCGTTTAGTTTTTCCTGCCACCTCTTTGCTAGGTACCGATTCCCTTCGCGGTCCAATTGATGGGCACTGTTCTTTTTTTCTCCTATCCTTCTCCTCCGTCTGAGAGTTCCGTGTCACGCGTTGGAACGTCGCCGGACCTTCTTCTCTCTCCTCGGCCTTTGTTGTCTCTTCGCCGCTCCCGAGTCTTTTCTTATTGAAAAACCTGGCCCCCCCCACCACGCCCCCACAGCCACCCCCCCTTCGTTGGACATTTATTGATCCCAACTGCGGTTGCTGCGTTTAGAGTTGGCACCCGCTTACCCTTTGGTTCCTTATTCCGTTCAGCAATTACATTCACTCCGCGTCTTGTTTCCGGGGGCTCCCGAGCATCCGTTCATGCAAGTTCCGTTGTAACCCCCGCAGACTTACACGGATAGCGTTATTCATCCTCCCTTCCGGGATGTTACGCCAGTCTTGTCTTCCCCTCTACGGGCCCACTACAGGTCGTTTTTCCGGAATCCCGTCCGATTTCTGTCTGTTTCCTTCAAACCACTAGTTTTCTCCCCTAAAATGGTATTCCCCAGGATTCAATGCTGCCAGACGTGTGCCCTTGTTTCGCTTTATTTCGTGCTGCTTATTTCCTTTTTTGCTTTTCGTCGGACTAAGTAACTTTTCTGGCATGGCTTCGTATGGGAGTTCCGCCCATTTACGTTAGCTGTGCGGCTTCGTTGGGTTTTCTCGCGGGCTATTGTGGCGAGATAAGATTTTTACCTCGTTCACGGTTTTTATTTAAACCATTTCTGAGCCTTTTTTTCTGCGTGCGTGTTGATTTTCAACCATCAAAATCGCAATTTGCGGTGATTTCCCCCTTTCTTTCTTCTAGTTTCGGCCTTTGTTTTTTTCCTGGTCGCAGTAGAGACGTACTTTTTAGATTCCCCTTCCTTGGGGGGGCCCTCCTTGGTGGTTATCCCCTGAGATCGTTCTCTATTCTTTCAGAGTCCTCGATAACTCCCCCGAGTACGAACGAGTGTTAGACTTGCGGAGTGTTCCGTTTTCTCCCCCTTTTAAGTCGTTCCCCTTCGTTTTCCTACTAAGATACACCTCGTCCAACGGCTTCGGCCGACGTCAATTGGATAATGTCGCCGTCCGATTCCCTTTTTTTTCTGAGTTCCCTTCATCACATGTCTAGACTCTTCCTCTCGGTTTCACCTTTACGTAGACGCTTCGCCCGGGGCCGTATCAAGACAGTGTCTTTTCTCCAACTTCCTTGTCTTTTTGCTCGTTTGATCGGGCCATCCCTTCCCTCCTACGGTCCACCCAACCCGATCCATCTATGGTCAGCACGGGATCGCCCCCTTTTTTCCCCCTTACGACGTGTTCTTTTGAGGAAGGCACCTCCTTCCTCCTATCCTTTGCGTTGGTACCACATTTCTCACTAAGCCGCGGGCTCGTTTTTTACCCCCATTGTTCCTTGTTTTTTCTCTCTTTGCATAGCCCTTTCTCTGGTGATAGAGACCCCCATCGATCTGGCGATTTCGTATCCCCCCCCATTTCTTTCTGCACGTTATGGCTCCTGTACATGTCGCCCATTCGTTTTTCCCTCTATAGACGGCAGCCCTCGGTACAAACTTTTTGTTAACCCTCATGTGGGGCAATTCTACCCGTTTTTAGCCAAGCAACGTGATTTTCCTTCCTTTTCGAGCGTACGGAATTCTTTTTCCGTTCAACTCGACTGGTGCCTCTTTCCGAATCTCTTCCTTTTCCTAGCATGATCGTTGGGATATGGTACCTGTCGGAGCCCAATCGCTTACCTTTTTGTCTGAATCTTGACTGTTCTTTGTTTTCTTTTCGATCGTGACTTTCCATTACGCCGTTAGGGATATGTGGCTTATGTCTTTCCCTTCTTTTTAGTAGGCTCCCTTTTTCAATTTCCTCTTAGATGTTCGTCGCTTTTCTCCCGAGAGACGATTTTCCGTCTCCTTTTTTTCGCCCACTATCCCCCCGGACTCCATTGTTTCCTCCAGCCGTAAGAGGGACACTGGGTTTCTGGATACTATCACGGCAATTATCCTCCAGACTAACCTTCTCCCTTAATCCTTTTTGTTTGTAGTTCATTCATCGTCTTCCTTAGTAGAGCTTTTCCCCCTTTATCGTCCCCCTCAGGAACCATACGTTTTTGCACGCTCTGATACTTATTTTTCCTCCAATATTTCTTCGCGTAGTCTCTTTTCCCTCTCTCCCCCCGGCCTGTCGAACCTCTTATCTCGCCAACTTTTCCGGTTTTCTTGTTTACCCCCACTTTTTTTCGCCCCTCCCCTCCCCGCAACATCCACCCCTATCCCTACGTGCCGCGCATTTGGCTCGACAAGCCCTTCCCTGCGTTCCTTCAGTCGTATGACCGCCCGGAATATGCATGCGCCGCGTCTCGGGTTCCCTCACCAATGACTCCTGCGGTGCGTTTTCTCTCTCTCCCCTTCGCTCCCCCCTCCGTCAACTCTGTCCACGGCTCACAACCTCAGCTGATCTATGCGGTCATACGCCCCGTTGTGCCCCAAATCTTGCATCACCCCCCGTTGATTTCCCCCCCCCCCGGCCAACCCCTGGGGTTCTGTAAGCTCCCCACACTGCGCCTTTACCCTTCCCCCCTCTCGCCAGTTCTCCCTTTCTTCGGACGACGCGGAAAATCGTCACGACATGTACGGCCCATCCCCTTGAAGATTTACTTCCTTACATAGAATGACTTCCCGATTTTGGCTATGCCCAGTTCCGTCCCCATTCCCTCCCCCTCCCTAGGAGGTGGCTCCGTGCTTCCCGTCGACCTCCCCATCCCCCCACACAACCTGACTCCCAACAGATTCCCTCCTTGTTTCCTTTTCCCTCCACTTGTGTCCTTGCTACCCCCGCACCTTCATGATTCGACCATTTTGCCTTTTTCTCGCTGCCGTTCCTTTTCATCGAGGATGGCGATTTCGTCCCCGGTTTTCCCTCTTTGGACGTTGTTTTTGACCCGAGGCCTGGTCTCCCACACCCCATCGCCAACAACGGACAGCGGACGTTCCCTTTTTCACTCCCGCATTTCCTCGATATTTTCTTAAATGACCCTTAAACGGCATGTGAAATTTTCCCTTTTTTTTCTTTTGCTCCTTTCGCCCCAGACTGAACACCGCGTCGATTTCAACCCCTTTTTTTTTATTACCCTAGACTGGCCCGCTTTTCTCTGATCCACCTGACGGATTCACTTCCCTGAGACATTTGAAATCACCCAATTCCGTTACGCGTTTCAGTTCGCCACACTCGGTTTGATGGCTCCTCGGTTTTTTCTTTTTTTGGAATCGTCGCATGCGCTCCCCGTTCTCCGCCGATCCTGTATTGATCCCTTCCCCACGCCAGCCAGCGCCAAAGACCAAGCATACACCCCCCCTGCAATCGCATTCCCCAAGCCCCCGCGTGACTTTTCCCCCCTCCTCCATATCATCATCTTTCGTCCTTGTTGAAACACGCTCCGCGCCAGCACTTTGCGGTCTTAGATCCTATACACCTGTAAGCCACCTCTCCCTTATACTTCGCAGATCCCCGGCCCTGACCCCTCCTCCAAAAACCTCCCCCCGTCCCTTCTCTTTCTTTGTTGCAGGACTTCCCCGCACCTCCGCGATCAAGCCGAAACATCATCCGTCCCCCCCCCCTACTCGCCCCAACCCTTTGTCCCTCCCCCTCCAGAGCATAGAACATAACTGCTGTCTGCTTTTCCAGGCTTTGCAATCTGCGACCCTCCACCTTCTTTGCCATTTCACCTTGATGAATAGTGCGACCCTGACGCGCGCCGGCTCTTCCCACCCTTCCCCTCCGGTCCGTGGCCGGCTCCTGAACAAGACTCGTAACGCACCGAATGGATTCGGGGGGCACTCCCCTTCTCCTTCCTGCAAGTCCCTTGGTTTCTGAAAGTTCACGTCAACCTAGACTACGATTTGATTTCATGTTATTATGAGGATCGCAAACCTGTTCTTGTAGTTATTCATTTAAACTCTCAAAACCCCCTCAAACTGTTTTTCTCCCGGTAGCCATTAGTGAACTTTCCGTCTCCCTCTCGTCAATGCTTACCCCCCCCTTCCCAGGAATCTCCTCGATCCCGTCACTACTTTCCTTTCGTAATAGTTTGCGGCGACCCCAGCCTTTTTTCAGCTCCCCCCCAACCGACCCTTTTCCCGTGTGCGCCGCCGGTAAGCGTCTGCATAGTTTCCCTCCCAACAGCCACCCTTCCCCTACTCTGCATCTTCCCCTCCCGGGGTTACATAAGATGAACCCGTGCTGGATACTTTCGACCTTACTTCAGCTCCGCCGGCCCCCAACTTGTTTAGAGAACAACCACACGTCTCACCTTCCCCCATTCCGACATATTGCGATTGGAGTTCTCCCCCTTTCACCCTACCGAGCCCGCACCCGGCAAATTCTCTTGCACCTCACCCGCCGTTGAAAGTCATTGTTTTGAGATTTCGATGCCCCCCCAGATAACGACATTTCTTTTCTATAGATGCCAACCTTACCTTACGCCCCAGAGCTTTCCCATTCTTGAAAAGTCCCACATCCAACCGGAGCTTGCACCTACAGATGCCATGCACCAACTTTTCACACACAACACAGTAGAGTGGGTTCCGACCACGTATTTTTCCTCCTTTTTTTCAGTTCTTGTGTCCCGTCATACAGATAGACTACCTATCCCCCACCATTCGCCAAAATTACACGACCCAAATGCCCACCCCCTTTAGCCACCTCGGATTTTTCTTCCCTCTTCCCCTATAGTAAACAACTATGCTCGCCCCCAACTCCTAGCAGCCTCACTGTTTTCTGTCAGCTACCCCCCGTTTTTTCCTTTTCACTTGCACAACCAATCCATTCCCCCTCTAGAGAGAGCACGTGACTCCACCTTTCCGTGCCACAATCAGCGGCCTTCTAGTTATTTCCCCATTCTCTTCCTAACATTTCGCCACTCTTTCCACCTTATCGTTCTATTCCTTTACCCCCTCTCAATGCGTAGCCCGCCGTGTGTTGTTTTTGGCTCCCCCCCTCCTCGACGAACGTTTTTTTTTTTTTGCGCCTTTTTCGGCTTCCTTCTTTTGACCCCACTAAACGCCACGTCGCCTGCGCCGTCCACAGCGTATCTCTTGTCCTCTGGGTCAAAGGTGCCCTTGGGGCGCTTCGCTGCACTAACGGTTTGATAGACCTTTTTGTGTGAAATCTAGTTCGTTTTCGTCCGTTTTAGATTGACCCCTTCTTTTCACACGCTGGATCTAATAGAATTTGGTTTGCCCGATAAGATCTTTCACCTTTGGTGATGGCCTTTTTTCTGCTTATATATGGCTTTTCCCCCCAGAACGTCCGGCCCTTAAGCTTCAATAGTAATACTCGAAACTCGATTCCCCCCATCCCGACTCTCCGGGGTTTTTAAGCCTTTCTTCTCCCTCTCACCAATGCCAGCCCGTTCCTTTGACTTCCGCCGCCAATCTTCCAGAGCGCGATCAGTCCCCGATCAAATTTGCGAGTCTTGTGCTTTCATGACCCCCCACCCTAGATAGACATTCCCTCCTATCTAATCTTTTTTTTGAATGCCCGTCTTCTCCCTCCGACAGTTTCCGTTGCTAACCCATCTGCGAATCCCCCCTCCCACCACCCCCTCCCCCCCTCCTCTTTCAGGAGCCGGTGAACCCCCCGAGATCCCGCAAGCGCAAGATCTAATGTCCTGGATCTCGTATCTTTTTTTTTTCCTCCTGGCTTTTTTTTTCTTCTTTTTTCCCCCAAATTCCCTTCACTACTTGTGTCATTTTCCTTTCAGTCCCGGGTTTCATTGGAGAGGCGTTGACGGTTCGTTTTCTGTCAGGCTACATGCCGCGATGTCCTTTCTTCAACTCCTTTGCTGCTGGCCTCTCCAGTTTTTCCCCCCACATTTTAATGATGTTTCTTTCTTTTCTACTTAGCGCGCCTCTCCCCCTTCTTATTCAGTCGGCCTCTTTTTTCATTTTCTCTCCTGTACCGCATCGTTTTCTCCAGGGTTTTTGTGTCTCAGAGCGAGAAGCACCTCCCCGGCACGCGCGAAACACACCGACGTCGTTCTTTCTTTTTCCTGTTTGAATTATTTCTTTTACGGTGGCGCTCTCAGCCCGTTCCCCTTTCTTCCTTTTCCTCAGCGGTCCAGAACTCAACCGCGTTTTCCCTTCTTCTGAGCTTGGCCAACCACCCATTAGAGTTGATACTCCGTTGTTCGGCAAGGTGTCAAATCCCTATCTACCCCCTGCTTTTCTATTTGCGAGTTTCACGTGTCCTGTTCTTGAAGTGAGTCCCCCCTCTACGTCCTAGGGGATCGCAGGCCTCGGTTATTTTTGCGAGGATGCCCATTTCTTTATTAAGCCGGTCGAGACAATTTGTAAAGGCTTATCTATTTTGTTTCCCCCTCAGAGAGTGCTTTTTCTTGCCCATGGGCACGTGCAGGCGTTTGTTTCGATACAGTGACCTTTCTTTCTTTGCATGGGACCTGTGCGGGCGCAGTGGATTCTTTTTCCCCGGTGCGCGAATGGGTTTTCTCGATTTTCATTCTCTTTCCCCGTGCGGCGGCTGGGATCTCTTTTTTACCCCAACTGATCTCGAGACAGTGAAGCGTTGGTGCTGTTGATAAGTGTCAGCGGGGATTTTATTTTCTTCTTGTTTGGCTCTTTTTCTAGCCCAAGCGGTATCACTGACGTTGTGCCCCTCCGTTGACGTGGCCACTGTGTGGCTTGTCATTTTGTCCCCTTTTTTTTCCTGTTGATTTTTGATTCCTAGTTCTGATTCATTCTTTTTTTTGATTGTTGCACAGACTATTCGGGGTGACTGGATTTTTCGCTCCTTTATTTCGGGTTACTTTCTGAAATCTCATCGCGTTGATGCCCTGTCAGTCGCTGCCAGAGGTTCCTTTTTGATGATAGGGTTCCAGAGCCTGATTGGAAAGAGGTCCAGGTGTTTTCGTCCGACTTATATTTGTTGCCTGAAAGTACCGATGCGATCCAAGCGACGTCGAGAACAGTTCCACACCTCGAGTTTATATTCAAGCTCTCCAGTGCGGGCGTTTGTTTTGCGCCCTTTTTTTTTTCTCGTAAAGCTGCGGGCAACTGAGCCTTTTGGCGGTGGTTTCATTTCCAGGGAAGGTTCCTCGCGTACTTTCCTTTCCCTTTCTTACACGCGCCCCCCATTTCTTTTTCGACAATGCGTTTGTTTTAGTCTTTTCTTCTTTTCACTGCATGATAGGTCGACAGTGTAGCGTTGATCCACCCCGTTCCCGGCCGAAGTTTTTACGTGGCGAACTACCCCCCCCTAGATGGTTTTTGGTTTAGCTAGTTTGCCCGACCGCCTGCCAGCTCCTCGGTCGGAGTAGGGAGGGAATCCCCTTTCCCCCCAGAATTTGGTTTGCATAGATCTAGTTTGTTTTTCGCCAGAATCCATTCGTTGGAGCTGTTTTTTTTTTTTTTTTCCGCGCACACCCGTTCCTCTGGTGATGCGGCTCCTGCGGGTCTTCGTGTTCGAAACCAAACCTCTTTTCCTTCTCTAAAGGCGGTTTATGTTGCGCATACATCTTGGTTTAGTGTTTGCGTGACTTGCTTGGGATTTTCTGTCCTCCATCGTTGATTTTCGTGCGTAACGTTTTTTTGAGCCAGAGGACAGCTTCTCGGAGTTGGATGTCGCTTGGTTCGTCGACGTGAGAGGTGGCGTTTTCCTCCTTTGCTTGTTCTTGGATTGACTTCTTAGGGGCGGCGTTTTTTGGGGCTCCCTCCCTTTTTAATTGCAAGCGGGAGTTGTATGCGATTGTCCTTGGGTGCGTGGTGGTGGAGCTGAGTGGCTTTTTTGATTTCCTTTATTCTTCGTCTTTTTTGATTTTTTCTTTTCTCACGTAGGTCCCGAGCCAAGATCCCTCCTCCTACGAGTGTCGACCCGCAGGAGGGTCGTGCTCCCTTTCTCAAGTGAAGTTTCTTTCATCACCTTTCTTCTCCCCTCCTTCGGAATCGCACAGTTTTTACCCAAGCTGAACTTTTCTTCTTCTCGGTATGGATCGAACCCTTCACTTCGCCAGAAAGCATAGGAACATGATTTTTAACTCTTTCAAGGGTTTTTCCCTTTCAGATTAATTCCGTAGGGTCATCCTTTCCCTTCCGCGGGATTACGACTACGTCCTTTCCGTTTTTCCTTTTATTCACGATGTGCGGTCACTCCCTTTAATAGTGTCAGATGTCGCACCAAGAAAAGGTCGATTCCCCTTTCTTTGTGCAACCTCTCACATTCACCTTTTCCTAGTCCGTTTTACGTTTGGTGACTTACCGATTCCCCCGCTGTTGCTTCTTATCTAGCCCGAAGCTGTTTGGTTCCGTTTGTATGTCTCCAACCCCACTACCTGTTTTGGTGTCATCTTGCCCGTATCCCGTTCTTTTTCCCCTCTACTTCCCCGGTTATTGTGTACCCTCTATGACGCATCAACTTACCTCCTAGCGCCCGCCTTTTCGTCTGGCACCTTTCAGCATAATGTAGTCTTGTTAATCTCCCATTTGAAGCGCGGAATTCGATTTTCTTTTCTTCGAGGACGAAGCCTGGAACGTGCGAACCCTAGGTGACCTCGCGCATTTTTGGGCCTTTTTCCACCGTTCTGGTAGCAAGTCCCACCCGTGTTTGGTTCTATTCACAGTTCTAATTTCCGAACGGCGCGCGTCATACAGACCTCCCGTCCTCCTCTTTTGAGAAGGTACAAAAGATTCTTCTATCGGGGCTATGTGTTCAATCGAAGTTCCTACATTCCCCTTTTGCCTTGGATGTGGACCTTCTTAAGAAATTCTCACTTTGGTGACTGAATTAGGCCGTGTTCTTGTGTGCTGGGCGCCTGTCGACCCCATAGTTTCGCATTGTAGCGAGTTTTTCCATCGGGAGGATGCGCCGCATATTTAAGGCCTGGACGACATCCCTGTTACTTATACTTGAGTTAGTCTACCCTTCCCCTTTATATGCCTGGACCTCCCCAACTTGTTGCCTGCCAAATTTCTCTTTTAAATAGCGGGAGCCGCTATTGGTAATCAATTTCGTTCCTTCTCAGACGATCTTTCCTCTTCACTCTCCACATGCCGTGTTGTTGAGAGGCTTTAAGTACATAAATGTTCTACAGTTTCTTCCTCCTTCCCCACACCCCCTACCTTCTCGAGCACTATTACCCCACCCCTTTAATCGCTTCCGTTCCTCCCTTCCGCCCCCCCCTTAAGCCGTAGTCCTTGAAACCTGTATAGTCTAAACCCATCCTGCATTCGAACTGCGGATCCAACCTTCCGGAAAACTCTCCCCACCCCGATCCGCTAAGTATAAAGATTCACCTTCCCTTTTTGGTATAGTATCGATGCCGAAACCACCCTCCCTCCCTTTTCGGACTTCATCCCCTTTCCTCTGAGTGCCCCCTCTTCCTATCCACACTATACAACCTTGAGGGTAGTATTAATCCGATTCTTAATCAACATCGCTTGTTTCACCCCGGTTTTCACATGACAGCGCACCCTGAGTCATCGTCTTACTTCATCAGACGCACCCTTTTCCCGGCTATTCACCTATGAACTGTTTCGTCCTTTCGTTCCCCCAAAATTCTCTTCACGCCCCTTTTAACTACCCTCCCTCATCGGCACTGGGGTGCACGCACACCCATCTCCTCACGCCCCCTCGATCTCTCGCTTTTCAACCTCCTCTAGGAAGGGTTGGCGGTGTACCTGTACTTTATCTCTCACATAACCTCTTTTTCCTCCGTGCCGAAACTTCCTCCTTTCTTGTAATTCCCTCTCGACAACCCGCGTGCCACACATGGTTATTGGATAACAACTTGTCTACCCGTAGTTTTCGGTAACTTCTCTTCGCCCCACCTGCTGATGATCCCGGATGCCTTCTTCCTTTGGACCCGTTTGAATGTCGAGCCTGTATTTGCCCTTTCACCCCTTTTTTATTTCCTTCATTGTGGACTCCCCGAATTGTTTCCTTCTTTCCCTCCTTGCAGCATAGCAAACAGGATCCCGGCTGACTATCCGTTCTTACCTTCTTATTCTTATGTGTTGGGTTTCGAGAGTTTTCTCCTAGTTGACGGGTCTTAGAACCGCAGCTCCAGGAGTCTTCTGTGCGAATGTTGCCTCCCCTCCGCATCCCCTACCCACAGTCCCCCTTGAAGTACACCTGTTTTTGCGCGTCTCCCCCATTGAGTATCCACCTGATTCTTTCTGTACAGTGGCGTCATCGTGAGGAGAATGATGGTGAGCCAATTTCTCCCCGCCAATGTCTCCTTTTAAAGCCACCCGCGTTGCCACTCGGTCTTTTTCCTTCTATTCTCGGGACTACTTTTTCCTTAAGCACTGTTTTCTCACCGTACAACCTTTTTGCATAACATTACTGTCTCTTACCACACCCATTACTATCACCCTCCCCCAGGACCCCCAATGACCCCATCCTCCAACTACCAGCGTGATCATCCAGTTCCCTCTTAGGACCCTTGTCACCCAAACCTACCTACATATCCCCTCTCCTATTCCACCACCTTGTGAAACTGCTCCCTCATTTCTCTCCGCCGATCAATCGACCTCCCGCCCCTCGCCCGCAGCCTATCTCTTTTTGATCACCTCCCGCTCGCGCTCCGTCCTACTCCACCCCCCCACCCCTCCCTCGACTACTCCCCACGCTATATAGTCCCGTCGCTACACCGCCCAGCCTCCTACACCCACCCACCTTTCTGAGGACTTCCTCCGCCCCCATCAGTTCCCCGTAGCATCGCCCACCCAGATCTGGTGTCCCAATCTGCGAAATTCCTTTTCCCAGGGATCCCACTCCTTGGTGGCCCTTACCTGCCACTCTCGCACAAGGGAGTCCCTCCCTTCCCTCCGTCCGTGAGAATCTGCGGAGTCACCCGTTCTGCTTTTGCGACATTTTTTTTTTCTCACACTCCGACGTCTTCGCGTCCGGTTTTTATTCGCGCTGCTTCGTCATGTCACCCTTTTCTCGGGCGTCTTTGCCCCCCCGCAACAACCTGCCGAGGTTGCCCCGCCTGTCCGAAACGTACTTGCTTTTCCCATTCTCGTTACCCCCTAACTTACCTTGCGCTTGGTAAGACTACTTTTCTTTCCAAACTCCTTTCTTTCTCATTGGTTCGCTCTGCCGCCTGGTTTTTTCATTTCAAGGCCCCCCCGCCCCCCCAGTTCCTTTTCCGCTTTCCTCTGCCAACGCACCTTCGCCCCTCACCCCCCTCGGCCCACCCTTCTTTGATCTCTTCCTATCTTACATGAAACTTCCCATCTTGCGCACGTCGCTGGTTCCTCTTCGCCTTCGACCCCCCATCCTATCCTTTCGAACCCTCAAAGACCTTCGAGCCCCCCCCCCGTCTTTCCGCGTCCCAATTTCACATGCGCTCAATTGGATCTCGTGTAGACAAAGAGCCAGATAACTGTAAGCACCATCCATCCTTCAGTGATTAACGTCGGGAGCGATCTTTGGTATTGGGTGCTTTGCTTTTCTTTCAGCCCCGCGCCTATGAGCACATCCGACTAGGTCTTGCACCCCTCTCCACCCCCTCCCCTGAATGCTTTAGATTTTCATCCTCACCTTCAGCGCCCAGAACGCTGTCACCCTAAGTGCTTTATTGCCCCCCCTTCTAGACATTTTGTCTCCCGATAGGTTCCCACTTCCCACGTCCACGATGTTCATATTTCTTGCCGAGATTCCCCAGCCGCCCCCAAACCCTCCCCGAGCCACTGATAACACCGCCATCCCCCCGCTTCCTGATTTCTACATTTTCTTTCACGCCAGACCGCACGTTGCGCGCTATAGTTCCCCTGCTAGCAAACAAACTCCAATTCGCGCAGTGTCTTACTCAGCATGATCCTCCCCCTCCCCAGCGACCGGAGGTATTTCTCTCACCCACATTTCCTTGCCTCCCGTTCCTTGTCTTTTCGTTACGACCCACCGCAATTCTGCCTTCCTTGGAAGCGACCCCTCCTCCCTTTATTTGCGAATGATTGTTCATCCTCATACTTCCCACGCCCCACTAATCAATAATTCTCCATGCCCGGCGATCCACAGGTTTCTTGGTAGTACCCCCCCCGCTAATTTTTTGCCCCCTCCTTCCCGTCTGTTGCCTCGACCAGTCGACTCTCTCTCTTTACGGTTAGCCGTTGAATTTTCGACCCCCCACCCCCGCTTGGATCCCCGATTTAATTTGGTGTGCCCCTATTCCCCACGATTTGATGAGGAGTGTCCCTGCCCCTATTTTGCAATTCCCTGCTCCTCTTCCCATCTCCTTCCCCCCCCCTCCTCCGCGCGAATCGCGATACCGGTCGGTATGTTTTTTTTGACGCCGGTGAGGCTCTTTTCGCCCCCCCCCACTACCTGCCTTTCCCCCCTTTTCTCTGACTCTCCCCCCTTTTCGCCATGGTTTTGCGCCGCGATGGCCCACACTCGCCAGCTTAACTCGCAATTTCTTGATTTTCCGCGGCATCAGCTTAACTTTAACTCCCGTGTTCACGCACACATCCCCAACGCCGTGCAGCGCCCACCGTGACAACCCGCGATTTCCACTTCCGCAAAACGCGTACATCGTGGTTTCCCCCTCTTTTTCAACATGCTCTCTCCTTTCAATCTGCTCACCTTTTTTTTTTCTTATTAGATAAAAGGAAATTCGATACGTTGCGTACGCTTGCGGACTTCGCCTCCGGGACGTTCCTCCCCCTGGTTTTCTTTATGTGGGATTCTTAGACTCCTCCTAAGTTGAGACATCCTCAGATTTCAGAATTGGCCTCCCTCGTTTGTTTCGATTTTTGGAGGCCTCCGAAGTAGAGTCACCCACTCCTTTGTAGAGTGGAGCGCGTCGAAAATACTCAGGTCTGTCAGGGATGGTGGCTCCTGATTTTCCTCACGGAGGAGGACCCCCTTCCCCGGCTCGTCTTTGCTGACTTAGGTCCGTTATTACTCTTCCCCTTTCATTCATTTCACATTTTCGACATCGAGAGAAGTCATCGCCCCCTCCTTTTATCGTCTGGCACGAACCTCTCCATCGTGTTGTTACGCCCACGTTCCCCTTTAGGCGTAACCTTACCACGATCGTCGCAATCTTCCTTCTCTGTTTAGTTGCCTGGGGTGCTTAGAGTTACCGGATTTCATGTGTTTTCCTACGTTTTTTATGTTCCTCGATTCCTTTCGCGGATGGGCGGGAGTTACATCTGTCTTGGCGCCAGCGGGATTGTCCTTCGATTCAACTCGTTTTTTTCCGGCGGTTCCCTTCCCTCTCAAAGGTTTCCCCCCCTTTTATTATGTTTTCCTTTGGTTTTTTAACTGATACCGTGGCGGCGGCTCCGTGGGATTTCCTTTGCAATGTCTCTTGTTACGCGTCAGCGCATGGTGATCTCTCGATTCGCTCCGTTCTCTTGAGTTGGGTTTCCCCTTTCCTCTTCCCCCTTCTTCGAACGTGTTCTTTTAGTTTAAGTGGCCTCCCCTTTTGGGATTGGCTGTCGTTGGATATCCCTTATTCACCCCCTCGCGTCGCAAAGTCGGCGGGAGCCGACGTGACGATGTCAACTTTTTCCACCGCGGTGCGTTTAGGTTTTTTGAATCCTCGATTTTTGCCGAACTTAGGGCTTTTTTTTTTTCCTACGGAGACGAAGTCAGCGCTGGTCGAAGCAAATCTCATTCCTCGTTAGGTCCTTCATCCGCTCTCTTTCTTTCTACCGAAGAAGAGGGAGAATGAAGTCCTCTCCTTCGTGACCCTTCGAGCACGGTCACTCGACGAAGTGGTTCCTTTCTCCTCACTTTTGCCTTTGATTAGTTACTACTATCCCTCCAAGCCCTTCGCGCATCTGAGTTCAAAGCTTTCATGCCTGCGTTCCCGACATAGGTTCTTCCGCTTTACCGATGAGTCCATTTTCTTTCACGGTTCTGCCCCGGCTCCCCTTCTTGCTCTATGCCTCTGATTTCCATTCTTTGGCCCCATGCTTCGTTGTTGTAGTTTATTCAATCAAGACTCTGTTTGTCCTTATCTTCGGACACAGTGAGGGTTTTCCTTCCCTCCTCGGCGCTTAGTAGGCCCCTCTCCTGTTCCCGCTGTTCCGGCCCCTATTCTCCCATGACAGAGCCCTCCCTCGAGTCTTTTTCGCCGTAGAACTTCATATCTGGCCCAACAGACAGCCCCGTTTTTTCTTTCTAGTTCCGTCCCTATTAATTTTTTCCCTGCTCCGCTCTGCGCGTCCCCGTCACAACTGAGTTTAGATTGCGCGCGGTATATTGGACAAAGATCCCTCGTTTTTTTTGCTGATGGAACTGCTTCTTTTTCCGGCTCCCAAGACTCCGAAGAACATTTTTTTTTCTTTTTTGGGGGTATGCGGGATTGGGATTTCATTTCTCCTTTTCTTTAGGCGTGATCTCGTACCAGAGCGAGCTATGCAGCCGGTTCTCTTCGGTCTTTTCTTCTTGCGATGAGGAGGTCGGCCTCTTTCCCCCTCAGCTACTTTCTTCAGCCCCGGTGGATCGTTTATCTTCCCACCTTGGTCTTAGTCTTGTTTTTCTTGGTCTTTTCCTTTTCCAAAATCCTTTGTACTGTGAGCCCACGCTGGAAGAGAGTTTTTATTTGGCCGAAACTTTTTTTTTTTTTTCTGGTTTGTGCGTGGTGTTTTTCACTCTGCTCTGATTCGTTTGAGAATCCACCCCCCAGGTGACCATTGCGGCACGATAGGCTAGTCAAGATGCAATACTCGTGACGTTCTACACACGAGTGTCGATCCTTCCCGAGGAGTGCGGGCAGATCTTACCTTTTCCCTTCTCTTCCATTTTGCCTCCAGATCCGCCACTCTCCTTGATCTTTTTATCCCCTTCGACGTTTTTCACGATTCCTCGCCGCACGATGAGTACCTGATTTCTCATGCGGGTTTTTAACAGGGTCACCCTAGAGTTCTTTCTCGCTGGTTCCTTTCCCCCCTTAGACGGTGGTCCCCCTCTTCTTCGTGTCTTTTTTTGCGATATATCTTTCCTTCAGGAACAATCGACCACACAAGTAAACTCTCTCCAGGATGTAGCACACTACCGGAACGTATTCTCTCCCTCCAACTTTCTTGAAGAGGAAAGTTGACCACTCCTCCTTTCGGTGTAGTTTGCGTACATTACGTATCGACTTCCTTTTACTCGTCCCCCCCCCCCACCACTTAAGGTGGCTCGCCTTTCATTGGAGGCCTAAACGGGGCTTTGGCGTGATTCCCCTATCCCCCCCCAAGAGTCTCTTTTCTTAGATCATCCCCTTTACGCGGGTCCTTCGTAGCCGTTTCTTAGCTTCTTCTATATTTCAACATGGACGTCGCGTGATCCAGCTTCAACCCGGTGAACTCGCGCATTTTTTCCTGGGAACCGTGCGTGTGACACTTTGCCCTTTTCTGCTGCGTCATGGGAGCCCCTCTTTTCCTTTTTGGTTGCCAAGTTTTCTCCTGGTGGTGTCGCTTTGACTCCCTGCCTACGCACGCCTTGTCGGTGTCTATGGGAAAGGAGGGATAATTCTTCTTTGTTTGACTGAATCGGCGGGCGTCTGGGTGTCTTTGCTTTTCCGTATGACAAGTACTTCTTCGGTGATCGTGGTGTAGTTTTTGGGCTGGGAGGGCGTCCCAGTGGTCGATATGGATCTTCTTTTTTTCGAATTATCTTTGTCTACGGTAGTCTTTTGTGCACTCGATCACAGGTTCAGAGTCAGTGGCGAGAGCAATCTGACTTGGGGTCGGACGATCATTCCCCTCAGAGTATGCTCCCCCTCCCTCTATCTTGGTGACCCGTGTGTTGTTGATGAGAATATCTGTGGCCCTTGCTGATCGTAAGATCCAACCCAGTTTCCCCTGAATGTGTTTTTTTACACCAAGTTTTTTTAAACACTGACTAAGTTTCCGGCGCGCCGAACATTTATAGTCTTTCCCCCATCTCGTCTTGGACCACTGCGGGCGCCCGCCGCCCAAGCAGAAGAAAACTATCCAATCTATTTGAGTCTATAGAAAGACCCCCACCTCGCCTGCCTTACAAATCTTCGCGAAGAATTTTGTTTGTCCCCCCAAACATATCCCCCCCTTGAATACTTCTTCCCGTATGGCGATTTACTTTCCCCCGTCGAAACGGGGCCGAACGGCCAGAGAATCGTATTTTGCTTTCTAACCTCTTCCTCTCTAACCCTTTCCCCCCTTTTAACCGACAACTGTACCTGCCCCACCCATGAGCGAGTTCACCGTTATTTTTACGCACTCCCCTTCTTAAGGAATCGAATACCTCTCCATCTGTAGACTTTACGGATCGTGACTCTTTACTTTTCTTTGCACGCTCTGATCTCTTTCTCTCTTTTTTGTCTCTCTGTACATCCCCCTACGCATCTGTACAGTGATGATTCCCCCCTCCCTCTACCCCAGCCATTCCATTTTATTCCCCCTCTCTACTTATTCAGAGTCGTTGTACGAGCACCCGAGGAGTGACTGACCCGGGCGTGAATTTTACTTCTGCACCCCTCTCCACTGTTAATGTCCCCCGTTTCCAGTGCACCCCCAGCTTCTGGTAATCGCCATTTGCCTCGATTGTTGCTGGCTTGCATAAGCCACCTTTTCCAACGGGTCCGGAGTTACGATCCAGTTGTTAAGCTTTCTTCTTCCTGACCACTCTTTTCCTTCCCATTGTGAGACAACCTGAAGCTTTTCCCTCTTTTTCTTTAAACACTCTCGCCGACCTTTTGAAACTGCGTAGGCTCCCCTTTATTCTACTTTTCCTCGGACTTTTTTCCACTGCCATGTGTGCCGCACTTTCTCTTCGACCCTTGGCGACATGCTTATTGGCTCTCGAATACTCGTGCACAGAATGCTCCCCCTTCCCAAGCCATCTCCCCCCTTTTTACTCAACACGCCGCACGCCCAGACCCCTCTTTCGCCAACCGCCAATTCAAAGTGCCCGCATACAATTTTTTTTCTGGCCCTGAGTAAACAGCCAGAATATCTTCCAAGGTAATTCCCCCCCCTCCCACCCGCCCAACCCTTTTCAGATCGAATTAGACACCATCGCCTCTACGAAAAGAGAAACGCCGATCTCCGTTCCTAGTTCCAACGGAAGAATGATTCCCTCCTCATCCCCTATCCAGCCTCCAGTGCGCAACATACCACTACCCAGCACGGAAGAAACCACCAAACTGCTGCGGCTGTCCCCAATGGAAAGTTTCCCCTTTATCCTGTCAGATTTGTCTCCCACGCCCACCGCGCCTCGGATCTCCGCATAACGGGATTGTCTCCCCAGAAACTTCGTCGATGTCGACAGGGACTCCTAGATTTCCTCACAGGTCCCTGGTTTTTTATTTTCGTCCCTCCCCCTTCCGAAATGCTCTTCATTTTCCGATCTTTGCCGGGGTAGGTGAACATTAAAACTTCGCCGCTCCTTTTTTTGATAACCGCTAATTGCCTCCCCCTTTCAACGATCACTCTTCATAGTCTCCCCCAACCTGAACCGCATGGAGTCTCCTCCGAACGGTCGAGCGACGTTCCCCCGCTTGGGGCTCGGTCTAAGGAGTTTTCAGGACTCTCCCCACACCTGACCCCCCCCCCCAGTGCTACCCCTCCGTCGCTCTTTCTCATAACGCCGCCTGAGGATTTTCCCTATTCACGTTGTTCCCACTCATTGGCTTGCAGCCTCTTTGATACTCTCAGAACCACATTCTTCTTTTCCCCCCACCGTAGCGCGCACATTCCAATCAGGATATTTCGTAACAGGACAATTCCTGAACTCAGCCTCGACGATCCCTGCCGCCGTTATTCTGATTTCCGATTAAAGACGCCTTTTCTGCCTCGCTCAAACATAACATAAGTATGAAATGACTGCTCCGCGATCACCCCCCGCTCCCTTCCGATAGCCATTGTACGTTCCGCAACACAGTTGGATCAGAGTCACGTCGGCTCCGCCGCTTTGTCTTTTTCTTTCCCGCTTTACTCCCCCGATATTAAAGCCGCCCCCATCCGGCTCGATGTACACCGGTTCACCAGCTTAATGCACGGTCTATGCTCAGTGTCCGCGGAGATCCCAACGAAACTGAAGCTGCGATCCCTCTTACCCCAATCGACCAGAAATTAGATACGCCTTCTGCATAAACTCGTTCACCCTGACCAGGTCACTTTTCCTCCCTTTTCTCGACTACCCAAGTAATTCCGAATCACTCCTGCACGGTCCTTGTTCCAGTTTTTTCTCCGACGATTCCCTTTCGAAGCAATATAAGTCTCGCTTTTCTCCTGCAATCCGCGCCCCTACATCATTCTCCTCTTTCCCCCAGAGAATTCGGAGATCTTCATCGGCAGGAAAAAAGCTTTATCCCCTTTCTTTTCCACCGAGATTCCTCAGAAGATGTCCTTTATTTCTTCTGTTCATTGCACTTCGACCCACTCTTGGTCGAACGAATTTGCCCCTGAGCTGTCAAAAGTTTTGATTTTCCTTTTCCCTTTTCTTTCGAACCTTAGCCCCTTGCTGACGTCCACTTTCTTCATCCTCTCAGTCGCCTCCCCCTCCCCCGGAAGATCGGTTAGCCGCCGTTGCCCCTCCTTCTCCACCATCCCCTGCAAGAAGCTAGAAGCTTTTGCAGAACCCCCCCTCCTGAGCCTCCGCTGCGGCGGGCTCAAACGCCATCATTCGCCATTGTGAAGGCTAGTTGCATCACACCGTAACCATCGCAGCATTCGACACCCATCACACATCCCCGTCAACGTCCTACCGTGAAAACGGAGACGACACCTCTCCCCGTCTCTTAGACTTTTCGGATTTTTTTCCCCTTTTTTTGTCCCATCTTTTTAGCGTCCGCTCCGTTGTTTTTTTTCTGCCAAGATTATTCCGGACCCTTCTATACCTTTTCCTTTTAGCTCTTTTTGTCATGCGACGGCTCCTCTTGGGTTATGGGGGCGAATTACCGCTCTTGTTTTCTTCGACCTCCCCCCCTTAGCCGAGTCAAGTCTGCTTGGGGGAAGAGCCGCCCGGGCATTGCCAATTTCTCGCGCTTTCTTTGCGCCGTACGGAAAATATTAGGGTTATGGATTTTTTCGCCTTGAAACTCAAAGGCGGAGAACCCCCCCTCCCTTTTGTCTTTGCTCGTCTCCTCCCTCTGTTCCTGCCTTCTCTTTCCTGTGCCGTTTTCGAGCGACCAGATAAGTCCTCACCGCGTTTGACGATCGGAATTAAAACCAATCGCTGCATTCCCAGCGTTTTTTAGTCAGGTGCAATTAAACAGGCCAAACCCTCCCCCCCTCTCGTTAATCTTGCCGGTCTTATCCGTGGATGTCCCCCCTAAGCGTTCCTGCTCTCCCCAAGTAACGAATACGCTGGCTCGATGTATCCGGTATGCGCGGATGAGGGTTCCTGCGCACATGCGAGCGGAGATTTCTAGACAAGGAGCGGATTGAGGCGGAGTGGACCCCCTCCACCTTGCCAGGTTCCTTTTTGCTTCTTCCTCGTAGTATCTCATCTGAAACGACCGTTCGGTTTTCGTGCCCAGTGGGATTCCTGTAATCTGGCGTCGACTTCTTTTTTCGCGGTGGGATGCTTCCGCGCTCCCTTGATGTTCTTTGGGAGGATTTAGAGTGCCCCCTTTCCTAAATTTCGGTTTGGCTTTTTCAGTTTCTGCGGCTGTTATGCTGCGTTTGGATTTCTTTCTTTCCTCAAAGGTATCCCTCCGGCGGAGCGACCTTTAAGTTCTTTTTACACATGTTTTTTTTTCCCCTTTTGATGGCGTTCTTTCGCGATACCGCTTTTCGGGCGTTGGGTTGCGCCTTTTGGCCGACACCCGCCCTTTTTGGCACCCCCCAGCTGGCGCCGAAGATCGCTTCCTCCACGCTAAGCTCGTCTAGTACCGTAGTCTCGCAGTCAGATGGTGACTGGCTCCCCTGGAGGGGAGTCCCTTCAATGATTGTTCCATGTTTCTTCCTGGGGAGCAGCCTTTGTTTCGTTCGCCCGCCCAAGCGCCTTATCTCGACGCCGTCCTGACTTCGAGTTCCTCTTCATCGTGAAGAGTCGATCTTCGTGATCGGGGACTAGGTAGGCTTTTTTAAAGCTGCACGGATGCTTGGCGTGGTCTGTTTGACTTCTTCTCTCCCGGCTGTCAGAGAGTCCGAAATTATCTCCCTTCACCTACCTCTGTTTTCTGCTTTTTTGGCTCTTGTTGTCGATCAACGAGTGATCCGGCTTCTTAGTACCTTCTTTTTGATCAGTTCTGCTCACTTTCCTATTGTGGGCCCCAAGACCCCCTTCTCCCTTGATCCGGCGAGCGCCCCACCTACATTAGCTCTTCGAGATCGTGTATGTTGCTTCGATTCCCTCTTTTTCGACCCCAAAACCTCTTTCGTTTCCCTCATAATTTAGGAGTCCCTGTCTGAGCATCAAGTGTCCTTCTCTAGCTGGTCGGTGCTTCCCCCTTTTGACGCGGAGCCTCTGCGGTATTTGTCACAAGATTCCCGATTTGCTTTATGCGAAGGTTGATTTGGCAATTTTCCACTCCAGCTCTTTTTTGCCGCTTCCTTTGTGGTATTACTGATTTCTCTGCCTCCTTTCGTCTTAATTTCCCGGAGCGTTCACGTCATTTTTCCTCCATCGGACAGAATTACCTGTGTTTTTCAGAGCGCGTTCTCCGTGCCGAATGTTCCCCAAGTTCGATTTCGGGATGAGTTTGTTTTGCTTTTTCCTATTTTCCGTGAGATTCGTTTTGGTCAATCCGTGCCTTGTGCGTGGTGAATAAATTACCAAGTGTTGACTTCCTGCTTTAGAATTCGTTTATGCTCTTTTTAGCGGGCTTTGCTGAGTGTCCCTTCCGATGTTCATTTCTTTTTTTGGACAGGATCCATGCGCTATGGGGGTACCAGGATAGATGCTTGCACTATGTCTGCCCCTTACGTAAAGATTTGTTTTTTTTCTTTTTTTTTTTGTTTTTTTTTTTTTTTTTTTTGTTTTTTTTTTTTTTTTTTTTCCATAGCAAGATTCGACCCTCGTGGTCCTAAGCAGGAGCGTTCTTTTTTCTTGGCGCGTTGCTTCGTTCTGATTCCTACCTTTGCAGCTTGACCCATAGTCCAACGCGGACACGTTCCTAGGGTTCCTCCCTCCCTCTATCATCCTTCTGTTTTCTTTCTGCCCTATTCCCTCTTCTCCTCTACCTGTCATTACGACCCCGGTCACATGTTCTCCTATCATCCATCGCGGATACACGGATCTTGTTGGGAGTCCGTTGTTGAGATGCGATGTCCATCCCGCACAATTCTCTCCCATGACTGCAACACGGCGATGTTATTCTTTTTGTCAGTGCCATTTCTTTAACTGTCCGGAGCCTTTGCATCCTTTTCAGGTGGCGACGTTTACCTTTCGTACCCCGACTCCTCTGGGGTTCACGTTCTCCCCACCATGGTATTTAAGCGAGCACTTCACTTTCCCCGGTCGTGATCCCTAGACCTGACCTTCTGCGCGCGATTGATGACTTTCACCTGCCGCTGCACCCCTTTTGGTTCCGTACCTGTCGAATCTCGCTTTCGGAGATATAGATGACGTTCTTGACCCTTTAACCCGCGCTTGGTGAATGGAACTTCTGGGACCCGGGGCAAGTTTAGCTTCTTTTCTGTTTTTCTTCCGAAAGTTGACTCCCTTCCCTCCTGCGCTTCTGTTGACCCAAACTTTCTTTTTTGTCCGCGGTCATCTCTTGCCCAATGTCGAGTGGAGCTGTGAACGGCGGAGTTTCCTTTTCTGCCGTTTTTTACTGTCCTGATCCCTTTTCCTTTTCTTTGGGCCACTACCCGTACTGTGTAGGGATCTTTTGTTTTATGTTGTGAGTCTCCTTGGTCGACGCCGTTGACTCTTTTTTTCTACCCGATTTTTCGCAGACTACTCGCTTCGATGCGCACTCGCTTCTTTGCCAGCCAAAGTCGCGGGCCTGGGTGTGATAATTTGACTTCCAACGGTACAGGATTCAGCCCCGAGCCTGTTATCCGCTTTCCCCCCCCCGTTTTATTTTGTTGATCGTTTCCTTTACCTCCTTGATCTTCAATGCACACAGCGATTGCTACTCTCCCTCCCCTTATTTCTCCCACACAAGTGGACTGAGCTGTCCCATTTCCCCTTCCTCTCCCCTGCTTTTCCGCGTTTCCCACAGGGGGGACCTAGGTTAAACACCATCTAGGCTTCGCGAACAAATGTCGGCGTCTTTCCCCTCCATAAGTCACACTCAATGAGCTTACTTTTTCACCTTTTTGCCCATACACCTAATTCTCTTCCCCTTTTAATCCTGTCACACCCTTCGACTTTCCCCGAATCGTTTTCCCCCAATCAACTCTCGATTGTTCTTCCTCGTCAGGGCCAAAGTTTAAATTCCGGCATACGCCTTCAGCAGTCTTCGTATCGTTAGTCGTTCGACTTCCTTGCTGGCAGTCAGTGTAGATTTCCCCCCCTTCTCCCACTCCCAATCTTTCGCCTTTTCCCAAACTCCTTCCGAGTTCCCCTTTCCCCCTTGTGCGCCTCAAGTCTTGCATTTTTACGCCTCATAACGTCGCCTCGGAAGTTGCTTCTCCTCTTCCCATACATTTTCCTGTCCCTCCTCCCCCGTCACACGGATTTTGGCAGCGTGTCCCTCCCCTCCGCTCACTGTTTCTACCGATTTTTCCCCCCCCCTTTGCCCCCTCCCCCCTTCCCTTGCTCGCATGCTTCTCATCTCTCGGGAAGAATGTGTCACCCGACCACCGCTATTTTTTTTTTTTTAATCTACTCTTCTCTCACAGCGGTGCGGTACTTCGCCTCTTCTCGCATCCTATGACTTGTATATCTCACGATGTACATTGACCTACTTGTTTCCTTGTCAGTCGCTCTCTGT
>Ga0179593_1338501_pt1 | contig 24166 bp, 23 predicted proteins | sample CZODoug2_1_08_16_FD_185931 | JGI IMG/M metagenome (GOLD analysis project Ga0179593, IMG submission 185931) | Vadose zone soil fungal communities from Angelo Coast Range Reserve, California, USA - CZODoug2_1_08_16fungal (PacBio error correction) | ecosystem: Environmental > Terrestrial > Soil >... | reverse complement strand
CTTTTGTCTCACCCCCCACCCTTTCTTGTTAAGCAAGCCGTCTGAAAAAAGCCATGTCTTCGCCTTTTTTCTCTTCTAGCTATGGTTCAACACTTTGAGGGTTCGGGCTTACTATAAGCACCCCTCTGCCAGGCTTTCGGTATCCCCCCACAGGTTTCGCTCTGGGGTGGTTACCCCCCAAAAAAGCTTTTTTGCCCCCCGATCGGGGCTTTCCTCGTCTCTTCCCGGATTACATACCACGTTTTATAGTTTTGGTTCATAGGCTAGCGTTGTACCATCAGGCTTCGACCCCGCACCCAATGCCTCACGGGCTTGCAAGGCTCAAATTCCCCGATAATAGCCTGAATGATTCGGAACCTATGAATGCGCTTGTGGTCCCAAGTGTTGAAAGGTTCGGCCATTCGGATTCAATGCTTTTTTTCCTAGACGCCCGCGGGGCGACGCCTTAATCTTTGTTCTAGTCGCTCGCTGACTTTTTATCCCCCCTTTTTCTCCTTTCAGATTTCTTTTTATGAAGCGGCCGAGATAGATTTTCTCCTACTTTATAGGCTTTCCCCTACCACCTAATCCCACTCTACATCCTCCGCCCCCCCTTTCTGGTACGATTATAGGTCCCCCAGGATTGACCGCCTCATCCTCTCGTCTTGTCCCTCCACCTTTTCCAATCGCAAAACACTGACTTTCAGTTTCCAGTCGGTTCGTTCCCTATAAATGGATAGGAGCTCCAGCTGTGTCGCTGAATTCTCTCCCCCCCCCCTCACGTAAATTCCCACCCGAGCTCTCCTCTGTAATATAGTCTCCAACATTGAGCCATCCCTTCCCAAGAAGATACCCATTTGGAATCCTCTAACTCTTCTGCCCCCGCCAGAATACTTGTTCAGGGGTCTCTCCGTGTGTTGTGGCTTACTCTAATACCCCCACCTAGAGGCCCTTTTTTCCGCCTAAGAGGGCGCATTATAGCAGCTCGTTTACGTCATATACTCTACCCCCCGCCCGAAGTGACCCGGAGACTTCCTCCTCCACCTCCCCTTCTTCTGTAGAGGTGCTCAATCTTCACAACCTTTCTATGTCTACATTCGAGGAACTCTTCTATCCCACAATTCCTTAATTGAGCGGCTTCCCCTACCCAACTCCCTGGTGCGGGGATGCGCTTTTTCCTTTCTTTAAACCGCTTGGGATTTCCCTTTCTAATCTTCCCACCTTTTTTATCAATGTTACGCTTCCTTCCCCTCCCCCGCATCTCTACCCCCTTTTTTGGTTATCAAGAGGGTTTGTCCCATTCGTTAAGGACCCCCTTTCCGGATTCGACCCCCAGTATGTGCGTATGATTGACAACTCGTCATCTGCTCCATATCACGAACTTTCGAGTGGGTGAAACCCCCCTCCTACCCCGTCCTGTCTGTGCTCCGGGCCCTATTTTTTGACTTTTTTAGCACGGCCCCTTTCCCTTCTATCTCAACCCTGTTAATCTTGCACCCATTGTGCATGCCTCTTCAAATACCCCCCCCCCCATTTCCAGTCACCCCAATCCTTGCCCCCCGATCTTTCCCTTCCACAAATGTGTAGATAGCAATACCCTTTCCTTCCCCTCCGTGATGTGATACGGCATCCCTCTCCCTCTTTTTCCCTCCCCCTCAGCCTCCCTGCATACCCCCCGGCATCATTTTTACCAGAAACCGCGAATAGAACCGCCTCCTTCCCCGATGTGTCAGCATTTCAACAAATAGTCACACCTTGTCCACCCCGAATTTTCATTCTTCCTTCCTGGTTCTTTTTTGACCGATGGGCCTCAGAGGCACTATATTCCTCCCAACCGGATTATCCTCAATCCTTCTCACGGTTTCCCGCCCCTTAAATTGCTCCGCTTTATTCCGAGCCCGCATTCCCCCGGTCCTCTCCTTCCATGTCTCTTCCCACCCAATAAGCCCCGGTTCGACGGGGGGTGATGGATCTTCTGTCGCCCCCATACTTCCTTCTTTCTATTCCTTTTTTTCTGTGGACGAGTTTGTATTTTGATTCGGCGCTCCCCCCCCCCTTTATTCTTGCCTCTTGGGTGGAAATCCTCCCAATTGACTGCTAGGGTTTATGAAACTTAAAAACGACACCCTCTCCCTCGCCTTCTCACTTGCGCCCGTCGTAGTTACTTTCCGTCGACCCCCCCCATCATAAAAAAGCATCACTCCCTGTAAACCATCTAAGTGCCCCATGTCCCCACTCTTCTTTTCGATCTTCAGAAGGCGGCACCTTTCCCCTCTTCCCATTTCCTCTTTGAAGGATACCATTGATTTCTTTTTACTCCAAGCTTTCGCCGAAGATCCACCTGACGGTCGTTCGACCCCAAGACTTGACCCCCCCCAAATTTGCGTACCATTTCTTTACACCGATTTCCGAGTCGCCAAGGAGCGCCAGCGACCTCTCCATCCTCGCTTTCGGTGTAAGCTCCAGCTGACATCGACAAACGCCTCTTTCGTTCGTGGACGTAGAAGTCTCTGCCTACCCCCCATATAGCACCCTTCGATTCGGATTTATAATAACGCTTGATTCCTGGCGAGACCGTCCGTGCGTCCCCTCTTTCTTGCCCTACTCTTGAATTTAGGACACGGTAGCTAGTTCCTACACCGCCTGAGAAAGTTTTAGGATTCTCTCTATTTCGTCTCCTGATGTGGGGTGACTTTTGATTCGTTAAAAAGTGCGCTTGTGGTCTGGAGCTAAGCCTCTCCGGCGCTTGTAGGGTTCCACAGTCATAGGCCCGGTCTCCACCACCACGTACCCTCCCCCTCCACTACTAACGGGCTGTATAGATTATCTCCTGGCTTCTCCCTCCTTTTTTCACTTCTGCCTTAGCTGCACTTCCCCCTCAACATATTGTCCATAGAATCCTTCACTTTTCCCTTAGTCTCTTATCATGTTCCGTCGATAAGGCTTGGCGTTCTCCTCTTTCTTCTTAGCTTCCACCGATGGTCGGAAATTTCGCGGCTTATGTTCCAAGTTTTTTAGCTACGGCTCCCCACGATCCATGGATGAATGTGTGTTCGGATTTTTCCTAGCGCTTTTTCCTATAAGCTCTGTTAGTATTTACCGCGTCCTCTTGTTACTCTTTACTCCTTTTGTTCTTAGTCTACGCCCTGAAACCCAGAGCTCCTGCCGACACCTCCTCCTCCCACCATTCTCCTGTCTCGAGATGGCGATTACCCTCTTTCCGTTCCCCTTTGACCACCCCTCTCCCCCGCTACATCTCTCCCATTCCACTCATGCCCACGCTCCTGACGACGGCGATCCTTTCCTCCCCCATGGCCTTTCCTGAATGCTTTCATCTTGACTTATTTTATGGCAACGATGTTTGTTGGACGATGTCTTTTGCGCCTTTCGCCTTTTTTAAAGCTTTCCGCCAATGTGAGCGGAACCGAATCTCGCCTTCCGTTTCTTTCGGGCTGACTGGTGTTGTCGCAGGAAACCCGACCACCTTCTTCCACCACTGTTCCCCGTAGCGGATGACCTCCCTTCTTCCTCTCCACTCACGCCTTTTCTCTAACTTGACCCACCCCAAGTTCCCTCAAAGGCCCGAGCAAACTCCCTCCCTTTTCCCTTGCGCCCCTTCCCCTCTTTCAAAAATGCATTTCTACCTTCCCGACATGCCATCTATCGTGATCCAGCGCGCCCCAGGCCCCCAACAACGTCCTCTACTCCCCTTGGCTTGTATTCATTCCATTCCCCTCGCTTTCATCTTCCCCCCCTATTGTTAGCTTTGCGAATTTTCCTTTGTCGAGCCGATCCGCCCCGTTTTTTATGGACGCAGGGAGTTATTGTTTACTCTTGTATTCTAATTCCAGATGGATCCGTTTTCGACCTGTCCCTGTTTCCCCGATCGTGGAGTCGAATGCTTCCTGAATCGTGGTTATTTCCCTAAGGCCCTCTTTGATATTAGGGCCAATTTCGTTCGTTACATCCCGCCAAGAGAATCCCAGCCCTCGCCTTGATTCTCGCCATGTTTCGCCTATGAGGCCGTTCGAATGAAGACTTCCCGTTTTACCTTTTTATACATGTTGTGCTGTCCCATTATTCCCCCTTTTCTCACCGGAGTGTTTTGTTGCCTCCTCAGGGTTTTCCCTCTAGAAGTCTCCGTGATCCGCGGGTGCGTTGCGGTGTTTTTGGGTGAACCTTCTTCGCGATTGTTCGATCCCCGCCCCCCTTCCCCCTCGATGGCGCTCCGCCCTTTCCCATGGGAAACCTGACCTTCCAACCAGCCCAACCGGGAATAGTCCCTTCCCTTAGGCTCCAGACCAGGATCACCCCTCCCTTTCCCGGCCCTTTACCCATTTGTTTAGCCCCAGACTGGGCTTGATCTGCGGCCCGATGTGTTCTCGGAATTATAATGGAGAGTCCTTTCCATTTTCAAGTTCCATTCTCTCCAAGCTTTCCTCCTTCGCCCAGGCATTTTTTACCAGTCAGATCCTGAATTGTCCCCTCTTCCCCCCCAAAGAAACGCCTGACCTCTTTCATGCAGCCTTTTTTTCCCCACACTTAGACTATTACGTTTCTTTCGGAGCCCCTTACGTGCGTAGAGGTTTCTGAGTTTTCTTCCTGAGAAGGTATCCCCTCGTGTTGCGCTTTTTCTATCGTACTTTTCTTTCAGTTCTCTGCGCAGCGATCGTCCTTCTGATTGGCCCTCCCCCTAATTGTGGCCGGGTCTTCGAGGAAAGATTTATTTCCCCCTTTTTTTTTTGCCTTTCTTGCAGCAACCCACCTTAATGCCCTATGATTTCATTTATGATTAATGGACCGCTACCCAACCCAAGTTCACCAAGAGCCCCCCCATTCGACATACCCGAACTTCCCTTATGGCCCCAACATTCGTCACCTTTCCGTTCTATTCCCATCTGAAGATCGATTTCTGTAGAATGACGCGACACATTTCGGTCCTGCACTTTCTGAAGTGTAATTTCAAACCCCTTCCAACTGCTAAAAAAATTCTGCTCCGTCTGCAGGCAATTGCCTGGAGCTTTGTGCCCCTCGTCTTTTTCCGAGGTGTTCGATGAGTTTGCCCTTCCATGCCTCTTCTTCCGGATCGACAGAGTATCTTCCAAACTTCCCCTTATTTTTTTTAGTGGACATAATCACTTGGTCCCCACGTTCTCTCCTGTTTCATACCCCCAAGCGGCTTTCCTTCTAAGTAAGAATATACTTATCTTTGGTCTTGAATTTCCCAGTAGTTAGCTTGTAGTTTAGAGCTAATTCCCTGCGATTGGCTTTGGGAGCCTATTTAAGAAAAGCTGGACACCCCCCCCCGAGTTCGCCCTTAGGACCCCTATCCACCTCCCATCCCTTCTTAATCCGGTTTATGGTATTCCCTCCCTCAACAGGTTTTCGTTCCCCCCCCCACAACCCCCCCCCCAAAAAAAATGAACCCCGTCTCAGGGTTCTTCTCTTTTTTTGATTTCTTCTCTCATTTTCTCTTTTTCCTTTTTCAGTGCGCTTGTCGGACAGAACTTCTCGACTCTCTTTGGTGATTCTAGGTGGTTATCCCTGCCTTTCCTAGCCCTCGAGCGAGAGGATCCCTTATCCCCGCCAGTTACTCTCTTTCCGACGCCTTCACCGTCATTGTCTTACAGGTGTCGATTTCCTGTGGTTTGGTTTAGCAGAACTCTCTTTATCTTTCTCAATCCTTCTCCAACTCTCGAAGATAGTACCGCCGTTTGCAGGAGTCTGTCCCCCCTTTGCTTTTCTTTTTGATTTTCCATCTTTGTCGCGATAATTTCTCCCTTCCACAAAATACGCTTGTGCCCCTTCCATTGAACCCATCTCACGAACCGATGAAACCCCTTTCGCCATCGCTCTCCCGATCACCAGATGTTGCCCCCGCGACTTTTCTGAAAAAATTTCTTTTATCTCTCCGCCCCCGACCTCCCATGTACAGTCCCCCCCCCACAGCTAAGAATCAATTCTCTATTAGCGGGTTCCTGGATGCGAATGGTGCAGTCCCCCTTTTTTTTTCCTTTTTTCCCATCGATTTTACAGGACTGTTCCCGCTACTAGTCTAATATCATGCTTTTCTTTCTAATCGATGACGCATATTTCCCGCGTCCTTGAAGGCCTGTTGGGGAAATTTCTTTGCCACCTCTCGTACTTTTTTCAGAAGGAATCCATTCTTTTCCCTTGTTTCTTCTCTGAACTCCAGACCCGAAATGAACCAGCGCGCCCCTCCCTACCCTAATAACCTCTGGTTTAGGTTTCGTTTTTTTTCGACCCAACGGGTGTTTGATTCATCCGATCTTTTTTATCTTCCCCTCTCCCTCCCCGTTTTGTTTCTCTTTTCATTCCGTTGCAAAACACGCTTTTTATTGATTCAAGAACGACCCCCCCCCCCACCTCCAAAAAGTAGAATTATTGATGGTAGCTTCGCTCTGTGGTTCCCATCTGCGATTGTCCCCGCATTTATTCACTTCGACAATATCCTTCCAACCTTTGGCTTCGGGGCCCCAGCCAAAGGGGGGCCTGGGGGTGGTTCCCCAAGCTGACCCCCCCCCCCCCCCCCAGTCTATTCCGGAGGAATTTTTCCCAGCGTCTATAGATCTTTTACCCTCCCACACCAGGTACATTCTCTTGTTCGGTATGCGTTCCTTTGATTCTGGAATTTCGAATTCCAGTTTCCCCATTCCAGAAACGTGACGGCCCGTCTCTTCCCTTCCTCATGAGAACTACTACCACAATTCTATTCTCCCGTTTACAGGATGCCGGCTTGCTTTTGCTTCCCCACTTGATTTTTCTACGATTTGGGGCTCTTTCCTCTTTTTTTCTTTCTCTAGATGGTCCGCATTTTGTCCTTATTATTCTCCGGTTTTATTGCTAGTTAGCTTTTTTCCTTTCTGCCTACCCTTTCACCGTCGATCTAAATTAATCCCAACGCTCCTCATCCTTTCTTATTGAGGGAAGCTTTTTCCTGGTCAGGCTTCGCCTACTAGCGCTAAGGTCTGCTAAGACCCTTGGACAATCGCCACCTGTTGAAGTCATTTCGGGTAGACTTTTCGCGATGATCGCCAGCACCTCGGATTGTTTCTGGCTGCATGATCTCCCAACCCCCGACGAAATCCTTTCCCAAACGATCTCTTCTGAGTCGTTATTTCTACAACCTTCTCCGTTAACAAAATTCTCCTCCCACTCCTCCCCATTTCTAGACGCACTGCACGTCCTCCCCGTGGTAAGGGTTTGTTCTTACTCTGTGGAAGGGAGAATTCAATTGCACGCTCCACGTTCCTTTGTTTGCTTTAGGCATAGTCCTTCCGTTCCCTTCCCTCCCCAACGGCAATAAGCTTGGTCCGTGCCTTTCCTACTTAGCCTCGATGACTCTCCAATCCTTCCCTATTCCGCTCCTATGTAATTAGATGTCCGATGTCTCTCCCCCCGTTCGCCCACCGTACCCAGAAAGCGAGGCTTCTTACCTCCCCCCAGAATGGATTTGTTAGCATTCTTCTTTTCCAGAACTTGAAAAAAGTAGTTTTTCCTGCGCATCTTACACATCCGGATCAGAAGATGTCGTAGCCTGAAAGCAGACCAGCCTCTCTCAAATGTGTCCCATCCCCCTATTCGGGCATTGTAAGTCACCCGGCTTTCTATCCCCCACTTCCTGTTGGGAATAGGATTGCAGGACCGAATCCTTTACTCTGCCCCTCGACTCAACTTTCGTTTTTTTTAAACCACCTCCTTCCCCCGTTCTGTTTCCTCTTTCCTTTGATCGTTGAGTTTTGTGCGTCTACTCTTCAATAGACTCAATTTTCCTCTCCCTTGTTTTCCAAGGAGTCACCCCCTGAAGCCTAAACCCTCTTGAGCGATAAAACTCCAACAATTCTCTCTTTCCCCCAACTTTTTTAAGAAACTTTCGGCTCCGTCTGATATCCCCACCGGCCCAGACCCGAACTCCGGACGCTCTGTTATTATAGGATAAGGACAGCCCCAAACCATTCGCCCCGAGCCCGCATCGCGTCACTCGAACAGAGAATACTCAAAGGAAATAGCCTATTGAACAACAAGGTTTTAAAAGTGCGTTTTCTCTCTTCCGGGTTTGTATTTTGTTTTATGCTCTTTTGGAATTTGGCACTCAGCAGGCGCTATATTCCGTGTATTAACATCTTGCTCCCTCGACCCGATTGACTCCATGGACTGAAACGTCACTATCTCCCTCCCTGCTTGACCGAGACAAACGTTTCCCACCTTCGAGTTCCCAAGAAGTCTTGGAGATAACCCAAACTTGTCCTTTCCGGAGTCTCATTGGAACTTTTTATTTATTCATTGATGGATAAGAAGGTTATGATGGTCCGATTCCCCCTTGGTGTGCTGTCCTCGTCCCAATTAGGATTCCATTTCATTGGACGGTGTCAGACATCCTGCTAGCGGGGTTTCCCCTCAACCCCGCCACCCCCCTACTCTTTTCCAAGTTGCCAAATGCGACCCTTTTTTCGTCTCCCCCCCTTCCCGGTCGCCCACCCTCTGCTACGACTATGTCGCCCCGATCTCCCTTGAACACTTTTAACAGATTATTCTTTTTTTATTTGACGTAGCCCTTGGATTTCCCCTTCCCCCTAATCCATTCGCGTTTTTGTTCCTTTCTTTCGAGGGTGAGGTTCGCCCAATGCGTTCCCCGCCGCGACAATCTGATCCTTTGAGGACAAACACGATTCGGCACCTACCAAATTCGTAGTCCCCCCCTTTTAGACCCCAAGTGAAACTCTTTGAACCTGTACGCTAAGCTACTCCCCCTTCTTTATATCGCGCTATACTCTCCCGGCTGAACCAAAGATTTTTTATCTCTCTCCTGCCTCTTTCTCCTCCCTCAATCATCTGGCCCAAGAGGTAGTTCCTTCTCGTAACTAAATCCACCCCCCCCCCAGAGTTCACGGCGATTACGCCCCCCTTTTTTCTTTCTTTTGCGCTTCCCCGATTGGGGAATGATTCTTCTTCCGGTTTTAGGAGAATTTGTAATACTTTCTCCTCTTCTCCCGCTTCTTGAGAGGAGCATACTGTCTTCTCTTCTTTTTGTTTGCTTGCCCCGGTGATTCTTACACCTTGATGCCCGTGTTCGAGATTTCTCTCCCCGACCTGTTCCGCATCTGGAGACCTCCCGTTCACCCTGTTTGGCCTCCCCCCAAAACGTCCCCAATAACGACAATACAGTCAGGCGTCTCGTCCGCCAAATTTTCTTCTCAGAGTTGAAGCGACCGCCTGAAATCTGGTCCCACATCGTTCCCCCCCCATCTTCCCCCCCACATTTCCCGACCCTTTCCAGATATCAATTGTCGTTTTTTTCCCCTACTCTCTTCTCTCGACTATTAATTTAGCTTTCGGATGGTAGATCCATGCTGAGCTTATCCTTTTCTTTCTACTTCCCATCGCCCTCCCTAGACTGGCTGCCCATGTTGCGTAGCTTGTCCTTCCCCCTCTCTCCTTTTGCGATGTTTCGTTTGTGACCCCATATCTATTCTCCTCCCCCTTTTTTTTTTTCTATAGGTCCGCACTTTCAAAAAGCGCCTGCGGCACCAGTCTCCGCCACCCAAATGCAGTCTCAGTCTCTAGATTTTCGATTACATCAAGTCAACTTTGCACCCTAGACTCTCCATGGCGCGACCTTTAAACACGCCTCATTTCTTCTTTTTTTACCTCGCCCTAGCCCTTTCCCCCTTATCCCTGTCTATCTGACTATTAAGCGGGTGACTGCGGAATGGAACAATATGTGGGAGCACTCTGTCCTTTTGCCCGCGAAATTCGCTCACTTTTCCCCCCGCCGTGTTCTGAACGTATCTCGCCTTTCAGCTTTTTTTCGCGAGGAGGAGCGTGGTGTTCTTCTTCAACATCCTCCTCTTCCCCGGTCTCGAGCTGGTATGCGATCCCCCCTCCAATCGACTTTTCACACCCACTTTTCCGATAACACTCTTTGCGGTTTCAAAACCCACCATCCACGCATCACGCGGTCCCTTTTTTCTTTCCTTCCTCCCGCGGCTGTGCGATGATTCTTGACAACTGAATCCTTTACCCAGGCACTTATCGGGCGACCTCGCTCCTTCCCGCACATCTTTTCCCCGCCTCTTTCTGCGTGATGTTAGCCTCCTCCCTGATCTCCTTATTTCGCTACTGGGAGCAGTAGGATTTATTAAAACTCGACGATTCCCCTCTAGTTTGATGTCCGCGGGAGATTATAGAACGATCATAGAGGAGATCGGCGATTCTCTGCCCTTTTCCTTATCTTTTTTTGCATTGCGTGTGCGCTTCTTGTTCTTCCGACCTTTTTGTTCTCCGCATTCCATAGGCTCTTCGCTAGTGGCGTCTACCGGCTGAACTGAGCCGTAACGAACGAGAATTCTTTGATTTCTCCCCTCTTTCATTGCAGGTACGAGACTGCCCTTTCGAGACCGTGTCACCGGTCAAGATTATTTTGTATTGCTGAATTTTTTTTGTTTCTTCAGTTTTGGTACGAGGTGTCGCGACTGACTTCCGAAGGCCGAAGGCTTGGAGCCTTTCGGGTTTAGTTTTCACCCCCCTTGATGCTTCTTGACAGTTCCCACGACCAATAATGCTGGACCGATAGGTTCATAATGGGAAACCTGCCTGCCCCCCCCCACTACCCCACAAAAGACTCCACCCCACCACCCGGCCGGCGACAATCCCCAACTGAGACCCACATACCTCCATTCTTAGCACCCTTGCTAAACCTGTCGTTTATACCGTTAAACAGGGCGTTCTTCCCGCCTGCCTTCGGTCTCTCTGTGCCCCGAAAGCTTAATTACGTTCACGCCCCCCTTTTGACTGCAATGTTGCTCCAGTTCACTCTTGTAACTGAGGAAACTTCTCTTTATTCCCTACTTTTCCCCAAAACTCAATCCCCCCAGGAAGCCCAACTGCGAGTTGGTTCCCCCGTTCAGACTTCGGTTTAGAGGGGCTGGTGACAGGGGGTTTTTCTGTTATCTTTTTTTACTGAGGAAGCTGAGCCGGACCCTTCGTTTAGGGCTCTGTTAACGGGAGTCCATGACGTCTCCTGAGCCGGAGACAAGGACTGATCCCCCTACTACTACTATTGCCAGGGCATCGCGGCCCGCACCTTTTAGTGACTTCCTTTTTTGGTGCAATCATTCGGCCCCCCCCCCTTTACCCATTTCCGCTTGATTAAGTACCTTTCGTACTAGAGTGGCTGACCCCCCCCCAACCCTGACTTCCACAAATAGACAATCCATTAAAAAGTACCTTTGTCGTATTCTTTTAAACTCTCCACTCGTCTCTGAGCAGATGAAGTCGTTACTTTTAGGTACAGTCTCTCCTCACACCAGACTGGAGCCCTTTTATGTCCGTTTTACTTACCCCCCCTCCAGTCTTAATACAACCTTTGTGCCCTCGCGGTTGTTACTCGGTAACGCTCTGTGATACCGATTTTAGATGTTGAAGCAAGGTCGCTCCTGGTTTCCGTCTTTACAAAGCTACATCTCCTCCCCCCCACAGGCTCTGTAGTGACCCCCCTACCGTAGATTCCCCTTTTTAGTCTTGTAGAATTCAGCTTTCCGCCTTGTATTATCCCGGCCTAGCTATCCTCTACCCGAAAGGCAGCTTTGACGAGCTAGGCCTTTCGGATTCCAGTTCTGCTCTCTCCTGTTTTCCCGCCCCAACGTTTCGCTGCCTCACCGATCTGGGGGCACCCCCCTCCTCTATGTAGTTGAATGTTCGCTCCCCCCCCCCACTGACGTCGGACCAGTCTTAGAGTCCCGGCGCCTTCGATGTAATGTTCGACCAGTTGTCTTGATATTTGTAGTTTCCCCCTTCGCCCCTGTATCCCGATGACTGCTTCCTTGATCGGTGGTTGACTTTTTTTGGTGTTTGACTCCGCATTCAGCCGCCATCGAGGGATGTGCGCCCTTCGAGACATGTCTGTCCGGATCGAACGCGCCTTACCTCTTCTTCCAGGTTTTATTCTGGGCAGTACATTTCACTAGCGATTTTCCCCCGGGGCATCCCCCTCCTTTCCCACCGTGAAGCTCGTTTTCCCGCCTAAGAATGCTTGCCGTAGCGTTTTATTTTGCTATTTTTTAAAGCCTCGCCTAATTGTCGTCAGAGCTCGGATCCCTGAAGGCAAACGAGCGAACCTTGACTCTAGTTCCCAATTCGCTAGAACCACAGATAGTCCTTCCCTTCACCTCGCAGCTTCTACTTCAACCATACCCTGACTAAAGAGCCTGAAGACTTTTCCCGTCCCCCTCTTCACTCTCAGTATCGCTTTTTTTTGTCTTCTTCGGAGGATCTTCGAGGGATTTGATGAAGAACTTGCTTGTTGGGTGACTTCCCTTCTCCCCCAGGACCTTCCCCAAATTTCTAAAGATACACTCTTGGTTATTTAACGCTGATTCTCTATGTACCCCCCCCCTCCCTCCCTTCCTAACTCTTTGGTGGGGCTCTTTTTTTTCCACCCCATCTCTCCCTTTTCTTGCAAGAAGGAACGTCCCCTTGGGAGACCTGCGGAGGGGCCTGTACCGCCTGACCGACCTTCTTAACAGCGCGACGAAAGTTCACCCATTCTCTTTTTTTTCTCTTCTTCCCATCAAAAGTCCTTTGGTGTTCTGCACGATATCTTCTTTTTTTTATCTCCTCTGTTTTAGCTAGATCTCTTTCACAAAAACCCATGAGTTTTTATCTCTCCCCCGAAGACCCAGCCAAGAGCGTTGGAAACTTCGAATGGTTTTTCTTGCAGGTTCGCCCCCCCCCCCCCGGTTTCTTCCCGGTAAGTCTTTTTTTCTTGCCTTTCCTCCTCCGCCCCCCAAATAGAGGACCCTGGCTGGCGGTCCGTTGGAAAGAAAAGGTCCTTCGCGCGGCTTGGTGGCAAACGTCCAAACTTCTTCGGACTTCTGGTTTTGACATCCCTTCGAGTATCTTTTACATCCCCCCCCCAGGCATGATTGATTACTGAGCGTTTGTAACAGTCATGAATAGCAAGTAAACCTTTAAAGAAACGGTTTCCGCGCATCTTCGAGATACCTTCCAGCTGGAATTTCTGATTCTGCTGAGTTCCCCGGTGAAAGGACGAGGTGCTGTCGGGGAGTCCCCTCTTTTTTTTCCTTTACTTTTTAGACGTTTTTCTATCTCTTGTATATTTGAGCGTTTTCTGATTTAGCAAGGTTATAACTCCCCCCCTCTTCCCCTCTTAGCTGGTTTTCTCAGGGATCCAGACGAATTACGAAATGTCTTTCCGCTTTCACAAGATCAAGAATCAACCCAGTTCCCATCCTTCAATTCACTGCGTTGCTGATCTTTTCCATGTTCCTGAATGCTGCCTTCCCCGCCTAGCGAGTCGTTTACACACCCATCACAAACATCTAAAATTTCCCGTCTTTGACTTTCGCGGCTCCCCTCTTTTTCCAGCCAATGTGTTTCGGAATTTCCTCTACCAGCTATTATGAATCTCTCCTCCAACCCCTCCGAAAGCTTCCCCAAAGAGATATAGGAGATGTACTTTCCACACTTCTCGCTTCCAAGCGGAAACCCCCTGCCCCATTGCGCCGACCTTTTTATATAGACAGAGGCACCTAAGACTTGGTCCCTGGGTTCTGGTGTAGGGCTCCCGACCCTTCCCGTCTAACAGCGTCGTGATGAGATCCCTTATGTTTTTTCTTTTTTTCTCGTCCCTTCCTTGAACTACTCCTTTGGGGTGTCCTTCTCTTGTGGCGTCCATCTCCTCCCAACGTCCCCATTAGTTTTGCCGGATCTTGAGCCTACAAAGCCGGTTTCTTTGCAGCGTTTCTCAATAGCATACTCCGTTCCCCATGTACACGAGGAACCCCGCTTAGTATCCCGGCGATCCCCTTCATTAAGCGCCTAGGAGGATGCCACACCAAATCTTTCTTTGGCGCTGTCACTCCTTTTTAAAGCGGACAAAAAGCGAGGTTCGTCGCATCTCAAACCTCGGTTTCCCACTCCTCCCCCCCCCTTTTGCGCCTGCCCCCCTTTCCCGACTTACACAGGGTATATGGTGCGTTAATTCCCGAATCCCCGGATAGAAAACCGTCTTTTAGACCCCGTGATTAAGAATCTCTTCCCCCCCAGTGCCTTTTTTCCTGAAATTTTCTTCGGGTTTTTTGACCCCAACAAACACTCGACAATTCCTGTGTGAGCCTTTTGCTATTTGATCTTTTCCCTTTCTCCTTCGATCTCTTACTCCCTAGACTTCAATCGCCCTCTTTTCATATTGCCCCTTTTCTTTTTGGACACTGAACTTTCTTCCACCCCCCCCACCCCTCCACTGCGAGAAGCCGCACTTTTTTTTTTTATAGTTCAATAAAGAATTCTAAGATACGTTCCAGTTCCCCCTGTATCAGCAACTGGAAGAAGCGACCATCCTCCGAGAAGGCATAGCCAGAATGGAACCCCCCGATCGTCCCTCTCCCCAGGATCTCCGTAATCCAATGAACATTAAACCCACTGTGCACCCCTGGTCACGTATCCCGTGTGGTTTCTCTTATTGGGAAGATGGCCAATCATCGGGCCCACTCATTTTCTGCACCCCAATAGAAGTTGCGACCTTATTTCATGTTCAATTGTTCGGCGCGGGACTTACGCGCTCATCTTCGAGTCCAGCTACCCAAGAAGCCAGTTTCCTAGTCCGCCCTTTCGATGCTTCAAAACAACTGCAGCCGTCGGCAGGCGGACGTGAGATCTAATGGTTTTTGGCTCCGCCGCCTTCAGTAATGATGGGCCTCTTCGTTGGTATTTTGGCGAGTCCTGTTTTCCCCCTTCTATCATGCGTCTCACATCATCTTCGGGGTCAATTCCAATTTCCGACTATAGGTTTTGCCACATCCCCACTCCCCCATACCCCTCCTACTTCCGACGCGCGACGTCCGCTCCACCGGCGTCGAAACCCCCCTGAATGCTACAGACGTACTCTCAGCCATTTCCCTCGTTCTGTTAACACTCTTCTCCCCAGCGTAGGAGCCGCATAAGTTTACATTTGATTTCATCCTTTTCTCTTTTAAGGTCCATGCTCTTTTCCTTGATGCCTCTCCCTAACATTCTTGCGGAAGACTTCCCCCCCTCATTCCCTGGGGAGCCCCCACCAAAGTGGTCCCCTTCCCCCCAATTATTTAAAAATTCTCCAACTCTCGCCGAGTTGATCCCTCCCCTGAGTGTCCTCCGCGATCCGCCCCCGAAGAACGTCGATCAGCTCACCCGGCGTCTTTTCCCCCCCCCAACCTATTCGTGTATAGTCTCTCGGTCTTTCCACTTCCCTTCTCTGCCCATAGCTAAATAATTCTCGATTCGTAGAGGAACTCACTCTCCTGCGATTAAGCGGTCCCTTCTCTCTTCTAAAGATAGCGGGCACTTGCTCCGTCTATTTTGTATTAGCAGTTATCCGACTACCTCAAGGAGACTCTTCGGATTGCGCTCCGATCCTTTTTCTTTCCTTGTGGTTTGTTTCCCCGGCCTGTTCTAGGGAAAAGGGAGCGCCTATTGAGCAGGAGCAGGAGGAAAGGGTCGTGCGAATCCTTGATCTTTGTACGGGCTCCCCCAACCGACAACTCACGCCCTAACTTTTTCAGTCGAGATCTGATTCGCCCCATTTGGAGGACCGAAGCGTGAATACTCCTCTCGAAATCCTTCGCGCCCACATCTTTCCCATAGCCTCTCAACTCAACTACGCGATATACATGATTTTAGCTCCCTTTGATGATCGGTCTATCCGTAGATATCTTCCATGATCTTTTAAGATGGTTTCCCTTTTCTCCCTTTGATGTGTCTGCCCGGTGAGCTTTCCTTTCCTTCGACATATCTCGGTTGCTGAATGTTGGAGTTTTGTCTCATAGCGCTTTTTGAGAATCTGCTTTTCAATCCTATATACTTATCATCCCCTTTCTTTTGGTTGTTATAGATTTCAAAGACTCAGCTTGAAACACCCTCGCTTTCTTCCTCCCAGTTATACCGGTTTCCGCTCTCTCTGCGATTATCTGGCTGACCAATCGCCGCTCCCATGGCGCTCCCCATCTTTGACAAGATATGATGCAACCTCAAGCGACGCGAAGCCGCCCTCTTTCCTCCCCCAGGCCTTCGACTATTTCAAGGTTTTCCTTATGGCCTATTCAAATCTTTGAATCTTCTTTCGCCGAATTAGATTTACCGGTAGAAGCAACTTGCGCGGACCCTCTTTCTCCTTATGGCCGTATTTGTCGGGATTTAGTTTTGGTGGTATGGGAACAGTTTTTGATTCTCCTACACTTTTATCCCTCTCTGAGGAGAAGCTCATCGAACTCACTCCTTCCTCTACCTTTCACCCAAGCTCATCTTCCCCTCTGCATCGGCATCGCTTCAAGCGGAGCCGGTCTCTATTCTTGACCAACTGCTCTAACCCTTGCTACACAGCCTGATCTGGGACTCCTATCGAATCCGCCCCCCCTCTTTTTCACTTCTCCTCATCTGTTTTACCTTCCTTTTCAAAGAAGCCCATTCGCCGCATGTAGTCTCTGACGATCCAGAATCGTTTGATGTAATGAATTGAGCGTTATCTCTCTCATCTCGTCTCCTCGCACCGACACGGTTATAATAGTACTTTTGGCTGATGTGGCGACGAATTCTCTTTCCTCTGTTTCCCCCCATAAAATGTTCTCACGCCGGCACCGTTTCTTCTTACTTACAGCAGTAGTCAGTCATCTCTCAATAGACTTTCCCCTAACTCGATTATTGATTCCCCTTTGCTCCTTGCGCTTGAAACTCATACGCTGTCGACAGTTACTACGATACGGTGGCGGGCTGGAATAGGCTTTTTCCATTAGCTTGGGTCTCCTCACCTTTGTTACTAGACCCCGGCAGAAGGCTTCCTTACGACTGTCTATTGATGTGTTTTTTCCTTCTTAACCCCCTAAGCTCTTGCCGAATCTTTAAAAATGAAGGCTCAGGTTCGTCGCGCAATACTCTATGGCCCCCAGGACCTTCCCCAAGCCCCCAAGGTTTCGTGACCCACTCATTTTCCGGATTCGACCCCTCAAGTGAGACCCTTCCCCTCTCCCTTTTTCCCGGTTTACCACTGTGTTTCGCAGCAATGGAAAGAGGACGGTATATCAGTCTTAGTTTGTGTAGCGTTCTTTATCGAACGGCTGCGAATTGCAGTTCATACATTCGAATGGGTTCTTTCGCACTGCTCTGTTGTTTAACGGAATCAATATCTTGACGCTTTCTTTACATTTGCCCCCCAACTCCCCTCCACATTGGTTTCATGAGGAAGTTCTGCCAAAGTTGTTCTCCCATTCCTTTTCTAACTGGGCGGGATTATAGGAGCTTTTTCCATGGTGTTTTCTTCAGCTCTTGAGCCAAGGATAGAGGGTGCTTTAGAGGAGGCGGGGATTAGCTTGCGTCTCCCTGATCCCGACTTCTTCTTGCCTTTCTACCCTTTTCCTTTGTGGTCCTTGTGCGAGCGCGGCAGAAGTCTGTGACCATCTTGGTGACTACTATGGCCTGCAACAATGATGAACCTCTGGATTTGAAGTCTTTCAATTTCTTCACTCAAACCTTCCAAGATCAGCCACTTTCGCAGCCCCCCTGTTCTTCTGGTTTTTCCACCCCCAGAAAAACCCTCTTGCTGAAGAACTTCGGTCCCCTTCAATTTTTATTCCAAACTTCTTTTTCTATACGATCCAGTGGTACTTACACCCTTCCACCTCTTGATAATCACCCCCAACTTCCTTGGAGATGCGTCATTTCGGCGCTGGCAATCCTTCGTTTATCCCCTAGTTTGAGTTTCGATCCCTTTAAGTCCCGATTTGTCCTTCTTTGACCTCTTCGCCCGCCCCACATGCTTCTTTAATGTAACTACCCTTTCTGAAGAAGTGTAGTCGAGTGAGTCCTCAGCGTTCTCCGAACTTCACTGATATGGCGATTGATACTCTCAATCCATTCTCTCGCGTCGTAATGATTCCTGTCTTATGGATTGCCGTTTGCTCTCGTCGATGAAGCCCCCGATCTATGCGAACCTTATTTGCCAACCCTAGTTTTCTCTGCATGGTCGTCGCCCTCAACCCAGGTTTGACAGCCCCCCCTTGACCACGTGTCCTTCTTTCCCCCTTGACGTTTCTCGAGCAGTTCAGATACTTTTGATCTTGTCTTTTCCGGGCGCATGTCGCTTCTCGAAGAGCTCGGTGTTGTCCCTCTTCGGTTTTTGACCCCCTTCGCAGCGTTCACTTTGGATTGTTCGGTAGACCGTTCTGACCCCCGTCCATCCTTCGATCTTTACGTGGGGCGATCTAATGTGGCTATTAAGTTCACTCTCTTAGATTCTTAAAGACCTCTATAAATAGTAACTTCCGTTCCCTCATCTCCAGGAGGATGGACTGAGCTTTTCATCAAGCGGCTCCAGATCTCTTTTCTTAGTCCAACTCCTATTCGGTACCTCCAAACCGACCCCTGACTCTATCGAAATGTGAGAAAGCTCGATCTCACCATACCGTTCCTCGAACGCGCCATAGTACCTTAACCAAATTTCATATTTGAATCCCGAGAGGCATCAGGGCCCGGCCCGTCTCAGTCCCTCTCACTTGACTCGTTTCCTCTGAATCGAGGTTATCCTTGACCCCTTTCGGCAGGGTGCCTCGAAGGCGTCTTTTCATGATGTTTACTCTTAACGATCCTGACTCCTTCCTTTTTGAATTTCCCCTCTGACTCGCCGATGTCCCCACCGAAGAGTAAGAAACTTTTTTCTTAGATTTTGCCCACAACCCGGCCTCCCCTTTTTGTACGTGTCGACAGACTGACGTATTGGGCGGATTGCTTCACTTTCCGTACCCAAAGTAACAGAGAGTTTCCCCCTCTACCTTCATCCATTCTACTTGTTTTCGGCGGCGCCAAACAATTTTTGCTGCAGCCCCAGAGCCCTCTCCCCCTTTTCGACCTCTCCTTTTTTTGTTTTTTTTCTAGATTTCGTGCTTTCTCCCAACAAAATGATTCTATTATTAAGCCGCCGGGTCACACTTTTAGCTTGGATGCTGCTTTCTCGGTCAGGATGTAAAGTTAGTGCTTGAATTTAATTTCCTATCAAAACTTCGGAACCCAGTTGTTTCCTGCCGTTGAGCAACCTCCAAGACGTGCACAAGAGTTACGAGGATGTTTTTTAAAAAATCGGCCCCCAAAGTAACTGTACAGGCTCGGTTAATCCTTCTCTTACGTGATTACCCCAGCATGATAGGCCTCTTATACAGGAGGTTCTATGTTTGGAAACAAGTAGGACAGTCCCCTATACCCACAGAACCGCCCCCCCCTTGCAAGCCTCCCCCTCTCTGTAACGGACTCGGCAATTCGAGCTGAGATTGGACCGTTACCTCTCTTATCCCAGATGATTAGTTCCACTCTGATTTTTCCCCCTAGACGACGACGGGTTAGTTGAGCTTTTTTCTCGGCTCGCCCAGCGTCTTTGCTCCAATAGAACTCTCTCTCCCCTTTCTTTCCGCGTCTTTAGACCCCAGATGAGGTTAATTCTCTGCGCCGCTGTCTGATCAAGCTTTTAAAACGGACATAATACGTCGGGCTGCGTTGTCCCGACTTCTCGTTTTTTTTAGCTGACGTCTGCCCTCTCCTTCTAGATTTCTGATTAATACGACCCCCCATTTTGGCCATCTTTACATGGACCCTCCCCCCCCCCCCCAATTGCTGGGCGGCGACTTGCCGTCAATCCATGGTTTTCGCCCCTCCCTCCTATCACGATTTTCGTCTGCCTGCATGATCTACCCCCCCCCTTAACAGACTCGTTTCTTCTCGGCCTACAATTTCCCCCTTTCCCCCACTCCAAAGAGAGACAACGGCGTCGTCGTCTTTCTACGCGTCCGAAAGCGACCGTTGTCCTAGGTATTACAGAGGTCTGGGCTACTTTACATCCCCCTCACCTCTTTTTTTTTTTTCCCCAAATAGGGAGGCGTTCGTTGGTCCCCATCTACGATCCCACCGCAATAGGGAAAGGAGAGATCTACCCTCTTTCTCTGGCTTCCTTCCACCTCCCCCTATCACATCTTTCTTCCCTTTTCGGCCGATGATTATTAACAGGACCGACTACAAACGTTTCATCTCCGCCGGAGGATTTACAGCCCCCCCCTCCGCTGTGCTTTCGATTGTCTCTTTTTTAACGCCTTTCCCTCGCGGGATTTCCCTGTAGCAACCTCTCCCCAACCCCGGTTCACGACTCTTTCCCTCGCCCGCCCCCTGCCGCAAAAGCCCTACTTAGACCAATTTTGGGATTCTAGCGGTTGCCGTTTAAGGACAAGGCATCCGGATATCCTACCCGTTCCTTTTTCCCCCCTCATTGCTGCCCGACCGAGCTCCCCTAGAACGCCTTGGTAGTTTTTTTTTACCAAAAACCCCCCCCTTTTTTCCCTTTTCTTTGACTTTTTGCTATTTTTCGTGTCTTTTGCCGCATTTCCAATAGACCTTCCAGCTTTCATTTCATTTTTTACTATAGAGTAAAAACTCTCGTCCCCCTAAACACTTCTGCCTCCCCTATCTCCACCACCCTGCTTGTTAGAGTGCCCCCAAAATAATTACTCTCACTGTCTCAGGTAAGTCTTACCCCAATCACCGGTAAGATGCGAACCTCTCCCTCCTAGACGTATCTTAGGCAACCATACCAGCGAACGAGTCCTCCACGACGCCCCGAAATTTTTCCCCCTTCCCATTAGCTTCAAACGTGTTCACCCCCCCGTCTTCATGATCGGCCGGGTTTTCTTTTTTGAAGACTTTTCATCGGCCACGCCTCTTCTTTTCCACACATCTCTTGCGCCGAGCCCGCGGCCTTTCAATTTGCGGCGAAATTTCCCTGCGCTCCCCAGTTTCTCGCGCCCCCTAATGCCCCAACTTTCCCAGATCCTCACTTTTTCTCTGTGTAAAATGTGTCGAACCGGTGCCGGTTAAGGTGATTCTTCCTGTGTCTATGCTCCGTCATTAGTGGCCCCCTATTTTCCCTCTGGGTCTTTGGACGATCTAATGGTTAAAATTTCGCTTCGGAGCGCCATCCTTCTTGACTGTATGGTTATGCAATTCTCTCTTTGTGCAATCACCCCACAAGACCCCGCCCGGCTCAGAGCCTGCCTTCGCAGGAGGAGCCAACCACCCTCCTGATAACCTCCCATTCCCGCCGCCAAATTTTGATCAGTCGAACAGGTTCGACCCAGCGTCATGCTACTAAGGACTAAGGCTCCCCCGGATCATCATCGTCTGCTCTCTTCCCCTTTCGCCTGCGATGTGACGTTCAGAAAAGGGACGACGCTCCCCTTGATGCCGTGGATGCCCCCCACCGGCTTCCGGACCTCCCACTTTTTGCCCACCAGAAAAATGTGTGCGGAACCCTGGAGCTCAGCGAAGACGAAAGAGATTAGTCGTCTCTACTCACCGCTCATTTCCCCCCCCCCCCTCCTTATCGTTCGGGGCGCACCCCTCAGTCTCCACCTCTAACTTCATGCGCTTGATTTCTTATTAAATCGCAGATTAGATATTGCGGTTGCGGGCCTTCCTCCCTCGTCCCCCTTCTCATTGATGTCGGCACGGTAGGAGATTTGTTCCTATCACTCCACGGAGCCGGCCCTTCTGAGGAGGCGATGTCCGTTATGATAGAGTGCATATTCTTGTGGTGTTAATTGACTTCAAAGGCTCTTATTCTCTTCCTTCTTTCAGCCGCTCTTTTCCTGTAGATCTAATTCAGTTTTCGGGTCCGTCCCCTCACCACCACTAAATAATAAAAGCCCCCTGCTTGCTTCTCGATTAGCGAACATTGGTTTTTTTCCCACTCTTTTTTAATCCTCAATTTCGCGCCTGTTCCCCAATAGGGGACCCCCCATCATTCACCCTTTTTATTTAAATATCCCTCTCTCCATTCCTAGGACGCCTATTGATTTCTTTCGTTTTCAAGATTGGTCGCCATGTAGCGGAGATGAGTTGCTTGGGAGCTGATTGGTAATTTCATATCCGGCTCTGAGTTAATGTTTGGCTTATCTTTTTCCTTCTTCTCGCTGTTTGCTTTTTTGACATATTCATGTGCCCTTTTTGTTGTTGTTGAGAGATTCCCTCCTAAGTTCTCGCAAAAGCCCCCGATATGACCCTGAACCTTTTCTCGCCACAACATTTTTTCCATCTCTGTTCCTCTCTTTTCTTTCCCCTATCCGTCTAACTGGCTTCCACCCCCCAATAAAGCTAAAGGTTCTCATTATTACCTCTCATGAAGGACCTCCGAGCGACGTCGATTTGCTATAGTGATCAGATGACTATCGACTAGTCAATCGGATCATGTGCTTCTGTCCCTCTTGTTCGCCTAGGTCTTTTCTCTCATTCCCCTCTTGCAGAAAATTTCTCGGACTACGATATAGCCTGACTCGGTCTTTTCCCTTTTCTAGTTTCCGTTGTTGCCTTCCCCCCCTCCTTTCCGGATCCATATCGATTCGTCGATGCCGAGAGTCATCCAATCAAGATTTCCTCTTTTCCCCTTGCAACAAAAGATTTCTACTTAACGTTCATCGGCATAGCCCACCCACCCATATTCTCCTTCTCTTGCATTCTTGACCCAAACATGATATTTCGACGAAAAGGTGAAATATATCTTTCCCTCAGCCTCCGTCCTAACGCATTCCCTCCCCGTCATCATCGTTTTATCACGCATCCCTCATCCTAATTCTTTTATTTGTCTCCTGAGACCATAACCATCTATCTATTACGAATCTTTTTTGATTCACCTTTGAGATTATACTCTATTCTTCTTCTTCTACCCGCTTTTACTCCGTTTTACTCCTTCTGGCATCTTTGGAGATGTGGCGTCTACTTTTCCTGTCCGGTGTTTTATTTTGGGTGGGGTTTGTGCTGGTGGGTTGGGTTGTTGTATCGTGTTTTTTCTCCTGCAGTCTCTTTCTTCTTTTAAAGATTGTAGTTCCTTCCATCCCTTCTAATGATCCCTTTTATCCTATCTGTGATCTCCATTTTCTACTCCAGGAAGGATACCACTTCCCGTCCCTTTTTTGACCGTTTCCCTTGGCCTCCTTTTGCGGTATTAAAGTCTTTCTTCTCCTGGTGTTTTTCAGAAGCCTTGTCTCCCTGACCCTTCCGAGTCAGTCTCGGCGCTGGATTTTCGGTTTCTCGGTTTCAACATCGCTAGCGATTGCTTCCTTGAAAATCACCAGTCCCCCGAATCGGTTCTCTCCTCATTCTAATGGTCTTTAAAATGACATCGCAAAAGCAAAAAACGTTTTTTTTTTAATACGGACCCCCCTTACGTATCTCCCGACCAAGCTCCCCCCCACAATGAAAACTGCACCGGCTTACAAGTGTTTTAGTGGAAGACCGTTAGGTTTCTTCATGTGCAACGCTTTTTTGCGCTGGAAGCTAAATTTTAGCATTGCCTTTCAACAGTCTTTAAAGAGGTCGCGGCGCCGGATTCTTAACGACTATATAGTGAAGTCGAGCCCTCCCTTCCCCAACGCAATTTTACACCCTTCGATGGACGTCTATTTATTTTTTAACAGTCTGTTTTACTCTCCTGTTATACGGAGCGCTGCGGCTTCTTCTCGTTTCTCGTGTCGCTAGTCGATGAGTCGTCGTGCGCGTGCGGTGCGGCCTGTTTCCCGGAGCCGGCGCGTATTTCCTTCTTCTTGCACGTCCCATCTTCTTGCATGGACGAGCGACTTGAACTTCTTAGTGAATTTCATTTTTGGTGACTCAATGCCAGTCCACCCTTCCTTCACCTATCTTGAAGTTTTATTGCCACCTTCTCTCCTTCTCAACACTGCTCAAATAGACCCTTACCCCTGAAAACGTGTCTTAGGGGTTGTTTCCCCCCCCCCAGACCAGGTTTATAGGATGCTGAGAGGCCTTCCCCCTTCCGCCTGAGGCGACCCCCTTCCAGTGGTGTTTCCGATTGCAGGTGGTCCTTAACCTATGTCCGCATTGATTCCTACAAAATGTGTAGCCCGGTTTCGCGGTTCGCAGGGTCACATTTCTGTGAGTTCCTATGTTTGAGATAGGCGCTCCATCCCGAGATTGTTTCCACTTGCTGGAAACTCTAAGCCCTCACATGTTTGTCGGCCCCCCATCGGTTTTCTTCATGCCGTTTTACTTCTCCCGGTGAATCCGATCTTCCGCTCATTTCCATTAGATTTTTTCTTCTTGTCTTCCCTCCAGGCTATTTCTCTTATTG
>Ga0179593_1459028_pt1 | contig 24167 bp, 20 predicted proteins | sample CZODoug2_1_08_16_FD_185931 | JGI IMG/M metagenome (GOLD analysis project Ga0179593, IMG submission 185931) | Vadose zone soil fungal communities from Angelo Coast Range Reserve, California, USA - CZODoug2_1_08_16fungal (PacBio error correction) | ecosystem: Environmental > Terrestrial > Soil >... | reverse complement strand
TTCTTGTTTTCACTCTGCCCTTATAGTCTTTTCCCCCTAGCAGTTTCTAGTATCGTCATCACGTGATCGTATGGTGTGTCATCGAAGGCCGTCGCTCCCCCTTTGTTTTTCACCACAAACGGAAGATATACCTCTAGTCTCGGCCTTCTGAGATCGTCAATCCCAGTATGACTGAATGAATGCTATTTCTTTGCGATGCAATCTCGTAGTATTTCTCAACCCCTTTCTCGGCTTTGACCGCGGTGCTTGTGGCCCGTAGAGGTAGTACCTCCCTCGAGATGCGTTCTTGGAAGTTGAGAGGATCTTCGTAAATGTAGGTGTCCTCCATTCCCCCCCCAAATCTGTATCTGTGGCCCCCATTTGCGTTGTAGGAAGCTCCCGGGTTTTGGCCCTTGGTGGAAGACAGTCCACTCCCTCCAAGATCTCGGACTCCCCCTCTTATCTCTTGGTAAAGTTCCTTTGACGCCCTCCTTGTGTTCGATAGCCATAGATTTCTTGTAGAATGGGGCATTGTTTTCCTCTTTTAATACTTTCCGTTTTTCCGACCACCGAAAAGAATTGGTGCTTCCAGTTTCGACAATCTTTTGTCTTCACTGTCCATTTGCCCTACCATCTATTTTTTTCGAGTTCCCCCTTTTTCCATCACTTAGATGCCCTTCGCCACGGCCTCTTTTCCCGATCCACCATGGAACCTTTAATAATTTGACTTAATACTCTTTTCCCCTAGGAATTCTCTACCTTTTGGCGTTAATTCGGCCTTCCAAAACTAGTGTTTTTTTTCCCCCGAAGGCCTGTTGACTTTTGGATTGATTCTGTGAGGATCGCACCTTGTCCGACTTTATTATTCATGTTATGCTGTCCCTTTGATACCAGAACCTCCCTCTTTTCTTTTTTTTTTGGTGACTTTTTCGTTTTTTCGTCCTCCTTCTACCCCCCAAAAATAATGTGCAACCTTTTTTCACTGCTAATTTTTTTGATTTTCCAACCCTCCTCTAACGTTCCTGATGCTCATCTTCATCACGATTTGAACATGTCTCTTACTCTGCTCCTCCCTTCCCCCTGCGTAAGCCTGGCTTAATCTTTTTACCTGTATTCCCATTTCCCCGACCTGGTTTTTCCCACAGAATTTTCTTAATATGTAGTTGCGTTAGGACCCTTTTTTCTCCTCCAGGGTCCTCTTTTCACCGTCTAGCCGGATGTACGATCATCTTTTTTTCTCTAGTCATCGTTACCCTTTTTTTTTCAAAATTCTTCTCTTCCAATTAATCTAGAAAAGTTCTTTTGTCATCTGATGGAAATTGTTCTTTGATAGTTTATCCATGATACTCCTTCCTGCTAGCGTAGTACTCCCGCTGTAACTCTGCACAAATTTTTCTTGGCCACACACTTAGTCGATTTTGCAGGAATATTTTTTTTCTTTTTCTGACGACACTCACTTTGTCACGAAAGTAGCCGGACTTTTACTTTTGTTAGGATATTTCCTTTTCCGTTCGTTTAGAATCGTTCGGAGTTCTCGGAGCCCCAGCCGTGTTCTTTTGTGCAATGATTTTCATTACGGATTTGTTGGGCTGGACCGCTCTTTTAGACGCGAAACTTATCGTTTCACTTGTTTCTCTTGCATTCCGTTCTGGGGGGTGATGATGTTTTAGGTCTTCGTAGTATCGTTTTTTCTGGATTTTCGCCCTCGAGTAGACCTTTTCTTGCAAAACTCTTCCCCTCGACGGGCACCTTACAACCCCCCCCTTGTATTGATACGCTTCGTTCGCCTTCATCCGGCGCGTCGGTGTTCTATCAGGAAATAGGACGACCCTCACTCTCCTTGTTTTCTTTGCACCCATCTTTTATCTCCCGGCTTGTTTATTTCCAATGGAATCCCCCTTCCACCTTTAAAGTAGTCTGCCCCGTCCATAGTGCAGTGGGGCCTTCCAGGCTCTTTTATACCATTATTTTGGTTCACTCTGAGATATCCTGCCCCTTCTTATTTTTTCCTGTCTCAGAGACTAACCCACCTTCTTTCCGGCACATCATATTCAGGACAAAAAGCGCTTTTCTGGATACCGACCCCTTTCCCCCCAGCCTCGTCTTAAGGTCCTTTACTTCAGTTAACCTCTTTCATTTCTTGAAGGAATGCCTCTTTGAGTGCTTGGTCTGTTTACCATACTCAGGACCCTGGGCATTTCGACCTCAATTTGAGTAGTGCCGAGTACCGCATTTGTAAGTGTATCCAGTCGAGTTCATCCATTTTCCCCTAGTTCCTCCTTCTCGGGGGCGCTATCCCTAGTACCCCCAGCACCAGTTTTCGGTTGGTAAAAGTCTGCCAGCAGTAGAGTTTGTAGATTTGTTTTTAACTTACACTACGGGCCCACCTATTGAATGCAATCTTTTTATTTTAATCTTCTTACCCGAGTTCAACGTCACTGGGGCCTTCTTTTTCGTCCCACTCAAGTCCCCCCTTTCTTTCTTTCAGACGGCTTTAGTGTGGTTTTTTTTGACATTCCTACCATGCAAGAGACCCCCCCCCCTTGGCAGGTGTTTTAGGCACAGAAAGACCAGTCCCCTTTTTGGACTATGGTCTCTCGCCAAACGTTGCCACACCCCCCCCCCCCCTCTTTCTTATTTTTCTACCAACAAAGGACTTTCCCAGTTGTTTTAAGGAGAAGTTGGTCAAGTGTCCTTGCTTGGAGATTTTCCGCTTTTCTTTACTGTGGTCTGAGAGCCGAGCTCACATTGCCCATCTTCCGAGTCTTATATAATTTTCCCCCTTCAGTGTTGGTTTTAGATTTTTGCCCCGTGCGGGACCCCCTCGCTTCGATTCAAACTCTATAAGTCTCGGTCCCGTCGCCCCATACCAATTAACGCATTCCAATTCTCCCCCCGTGTCTTGAGAATTCGTCACTTTTTATTTCTGTGTGGAGTGACTTCCTTGCGTTTCTTTTCTTTTGGGTCCCTTACAAACCCCTTTATTGGAGTCTTGTTACGCGCATGTTTTGACAGGCGTTAAGACCCGCAAAGACTTTCGAAAGAAATGTGTGGCCCCCCTTTCTCAAATACACCCCCTTTAGTGTTTCAAGAGTTTTCCCCAATCCTTTTTTCTGGGTCACGTAGGGTATTTCTCTATGAATTCTGAGAATTTTGCCCTTGACACAATCCCCCCTTGAAACTAAGGGTCTTTTCAACTGAACCAGCGTCCCCTTACCCGGTCATTGACAGGTCCCTCCCGTTCCTATGGGATTTTTCAAGCCAGGCACGTAATCGCCCAAATCGATTTTTTATAGTCTTAACTTCCCCTTGAAGAGAACATCAGGATCTTTCTATCCCTAATATTTTCCTGAAAGGACTTTTTTTCCCTTTTGAGGTCATGTACCAGACCATTATCCGGCATGCATTATTTCTCTGTCATCCGTCGCCCCTCAAGGGAGCAGAAATTATGCCACGTTATTCTATACCTCCTACTATTCCCATTCTCCGGTGAAGTACCCGTGGACCCCCTGCCTTCTACCCAAATTCTTTTTTCCCAGTTCCCTTTTGGTTCGTTCAGTTCTTCCCAATTCGACCCAAGTCGTCATTGATTCTGCGCCGACACGCCTCGAATACCCCGTGCGTTGACCTCTGTGTGCGATTTAGACTTTCTCGCCGGCACTCCCTTTGTCCCCTTTCCCCTCAATAACCGCTGACCTCGTTGCCTGATTATTTTAGACCGTTCACCTGGATGATGCGACACGGCCCCCCCTGCACCCATGATCCCCCCTCACATTTCATTGGCGCGAACTAACGTCTTCCCGCTCACCGAAGTGAACCTCCGCAACAGGCGCCTTTGAAGTTTTCCTTAACACCGTTTTTCGGTTCCTAAAAGTACGCTAGCCCTTGCCGCAAAATCTAGGTTTCCCCCGACCCCTTGCGTAAGTTTACATTTTAGCCTAACGTTAGCCACGATTTTTTCGTTTCCCCTTGTAGAAGCTTCGATCTTTCCCTAACCTGCCCAACGCACGGGTCCCCTCCCATCGTGGTGTTTTAAACCGAGATACTTCTCTTCCCGCTTGAGTTACCCGAGTCTTGTCTATCCCCCTTTAGATTTATTTGATGGTGCGGTGCCCCCGTTTTTTGTCAGACGGATTCGAAGATTTGCCCCCCACCTTTTGTCCTGCGGGGTTTCCCCTCGCGAACCCTTTGATCTCCACCGTCATTAGCGCGCTGCTGCTCAGCTGCTCGGCTCAATTAAGGTACCTCTTCCCTGAGTTTTCCTAAGGAACTGGGTGCAGTTCAATCCCCCCAAGCCTTCGATTCCTTTCCCGACGCGAGTTGACACGGATGGTTCCATCTGATACGTCCCCCCAGCCCCGTGCCGCCCTAGATTTCGGTAGTTAACCTTCAAAGACATGAACGACTTGAACCATTCCTGATCCACCTCCCCCCTCTCCACTTAACTTAGGTTTTCTATGGACAGTTTCCCCTTACCTTCCACTCAAACCCCCCTACCCCCTTTCTTAGCATGGCTACCCCTTTTTACAGACAGCGTGGCTTGCCCTTTTTTTCTACCCCGACCCCATTTACTTTTTTCCCGACCCCCCTAGCGAAGATTTTTGACGACCCTATTGCGGGTTCCCTCTCCCACGAGGTCTTGTTCTTCCTTCCCCAGGCCCAAGGACACCTTCTACATCAACCCTCCCGCTGTTCCCCCACAATTTTTTTAATGTGACCCACGCTGCCATGTTCCCGAAGTTACACTCTTGATTCGACCTTTTTCAGTCCTGAAGATGGGACCGGCTGCTTGATCCTTGTCCCCCAAGAAACAAGGAGATTTTAGCGAATTTTCATAAGGCCTGGACTGTATGTAAGGCCCCCCCTCAACTCCTTGTCCGCGCCCCCAGGTTTTTTCCTTGAGTATTTTTCATAATTCATACTGTACAACCCTTGTCCTCCTCTCCGCTACCCTTGGAGAACTTCTTTTTCTGACCCAACGGCCTTCCCCATCCTCAGCATAAGCTAATTAATACTTTTGTGAATCCCTGCATCCTCTCTAAAAGAGATATCGTTTTCTTGTCGTTCTCCCCAACCTGCGAAAGGAAGATCGCCAGACTAATTTTTCCTCAGTAATAGTTTTTATGCTCTATGAAAAGGGATCGGGAGTGACACCCCTTTAGTTTTTCCTCCCCTTTCTATTTACATCTCCCTTTCAGTTTTTTTTTTTTTATTCATATTCAATGGCATATCTTCATAGTTCCCATCCGAGTCGCGTTTCCGTGACGTATGTCCGTCTTTCCCCAGTCTCGTTCAAAACACACGAGATCCTCCCGCATCTAGTATTTATAATGTCCTCCCCCCCCTAGAATTCCTTACCCCTGCCTATGCGAATTCCTGGAAATCCCTTTCTTCCCCCCCCTTTATCAGGCTTTCTTCCCGTCTGCTTGGCCGATAACTGTGAGACATCTACGCATTCGCCTGAATTTCTTCATGAATGGCAATTTCGGCCTGGCCAGACAAGCCACCCTCCGGAATGGATCAGATGCGCGAAGTTCTGGAGCGTACGAGTTTTTGATTTTCCCCGGGGCTCAGACGCCTCTGATTTTTTTCCCCTGCCCGATTATCGGTAAACCGTGTTCCGTCCCCCCTGACCCAGTGGCCCGGCACGTCTTTTTTTCCGCCGGTTTGATTGAGGAATGATCCTTCTATTCCCATAACAGTTTTGCTAGGGAACAGTTTTTTCCTTTAGGCGCATTAAATAGTTGTAGAGGTTTCAGCCCCTTGCCCCCATGGCCGTTCGCCACTTGCGTCCCTATCATTTTCCATCTCTTACTCTCTCGAATTTTCTTTTTTTTACCTGGATTTTCAAGTATGACCTTTCCCCAATTCTCCGTAATTTCGGTTTCGTCGGCTGGGGCAACAATTTTTCCTCGTTTGTATATGTTCATTTTGCCCATTACATAAATCTCGGGTCTTCTCGTTTTTTTGTTTCCCTATCCTGCCAACACGTTTCCCCAAGGGCCTACTGCCCTCGGGACGTTTTTCCCACTTTAGAGATTACTCCTGATTTTTCCAATCTTAATCGATGGCTTTTCTCACTGCTACTTTTACCGTCGAGGTCTTTTTTAATTTTTTGCATTGGTGCGATCACAGCAGAAGTTCACCTTTTTTTTCCATTTCTGTTTTCTGTCCTTCTTCTGACGCGTAAAGCGCCTCGTAGAGGCTTTTCTATTTTCGATCACGACTCTCTATCAAACCTTCCTCTCCCTTACCTTTTCCCCCCCTCTTTCTGGTATTGTTCATTTGGTGGATTGCCTTTCTCCATTCGAACGCTTTGCCCTGACATTAGTCTACTGTTCCTACCAGTTGAGTAAATATAGTCTTCACTTATCGTCGAATTTTTTGCACCTACCGGTGGAACTTATCGTTCCCCTTTTCTAATACTTGGGTTCGGACTTAGTCGTTTCCTTGATCGTTTTTCCGTTTGCACGTTCGATCCCGGGCTTCTTGCCGATTTCAGATCCATACAATGTGTGCATTTTATTCGTCTCCTTATTGTTGCTTTTTCTTTCGTTTTCGCTGATTTTTTCTTGTGAGTCGCATTTCTTTTTTGATAGACGTATCCCAGCGAGTTTCATCCCTAACTGGTATTCTCGTTGGTTCTCTTCCCTGATTTTTGGTTCCCGCCCCTCAGACCCCCCCCTGAAACTCGGTGGAGGACCCTCTTTGATTGAGCTTGATTTCCGGATTTTACAGGCCTTTTCTTGAATCGTAGGTCGTCGTGCACGTGATGGTTAGGTTTTATTCCCGGATCACCCATCCTCCCCTCCGCTCCGTGAAGCGCGTGGATTCCCTTTTACCATACCAGTTGATCTCTTCTTTACCCCCTTGCGGATAATTCCCTGACAATTGGACCCCGCCTGGAATACGCTTTCACTTCATTTTTGAACTCAGCCCCGATTCGGTCTTGCTTTGTATACCTTCTTTGGTTCTCCCTCCAATCTCGCGTTTAGCCGAGATCCTCCTTAGTTTTTTTTTTATTAGTTTGGCAAAAATTTTACCTTTCTTTTTCGGTTCGAGTTCCCCCCAAACCTCCTTTTCCCAACCTGCCGAATGCTTGAGTGTCAGATTCTCCTAGCCAATTTCCCCCAACGGGTCCTTTTTTCAAGTACACACCCTTCTTTCCCGTACAGGCCTTTTCGGAGCACACCTCCTGTCGCGCAAATGCCCCGAACACGACCCCCTGGGAATATTTTTTTTTTGTTTTTTGGCAAACCAGAACCACTCCAATTTTTTTTTGTTCAGTTCGATCATACACCAGTGTTCGACCCCCTCCCAAACTGGCTAACGTTTGCTGCCGGAAGTTGCTTTACCCTCCCTTTTCCTGCAGATTAGTATCGTTCTCTTTGCGGAGTTTTTGAACGCTCTCTCTCTTCTCCCGTGTTGTTTCTGAGTTCTCGGGCGGAAATGCTTTTCTCCCTCCCCTCAACACTCGCGGAGCACACTTCCTTTCAGACGTTGGTTCTCCCTCGCCGTATTTTGTTGAGCGTCATCCCTACAGGCCCCTGTTTTTTTTCTTGTGCCCCACACCCGGTCAGGTTCTTTTTTTTTGTTCGTTATTGGCAGATTTCCAGACCACCTCTGCCTTTTATTGTGTTTACGGCCCATCCCAATCCCCTTCCTTCGCAAGTTCTTACCCCTCCTTTCAACCCCATGGTCTAGTTGTCATTTCTCTCCCCGTTTTGACCTGCCTCGTGCCTTTTTGTCCGGTAACTGTATTTTTCCCTCTGAAACTTACTCTGCGCGCCAAGCCCTTTTTCCCCCACCAACGTTTCTCTGCATTTTTTTCCTTTGTTATATGTGCCCGAATCGTTTCCAAAATCCTATTTTCTCCCAGGTGTTTCCGGACGAGGCCTCGGCGTCGCTCGCCAGTCAGGGCCAAGCCCCAATTTTTTCGTATCTTTCCGGACAGGAAGTATGAGCGCTTTTTATCCTCCTAACAGATGCTTTTTTCTACACGTGCACGCGCTGCCGCCTTTGCCCATCTTGACTTTTTCCCTTCCTGGTTACACTCCCCGGCACACTTACGCGACCAAACGTTCGAGATGTCTCCGACGAGTCCTTTTGATTTCTGCGCGAACTCAGCTTGCCCCAATCCCGGGGGCTTTTCCGTTGCCCTCTGCCGAGGGTTTTTCTTTTCCGACGGCACTCCAAACCTTTTTTTAAATACGAAAAGAGAGGTCCAAATCCTTGAACAGGAAAGAATTTTCCTCTGGGGATATTTTTCCACCCCCGCGGTCCCCAAACAAAGCACACAAGGACTTCCCCCTTCAAGAACCGTAGGACCCGCATGAGCCGTCCCCCACTTTTCGTTCTCTCCGGACAAACCCCCCCCCCCCGGATAATCTTCTTTCAGCGGTATTATTACGTTACCGGTTTTCCATTTTTTCCTTCCCCCTGACGAAGAGCCCGAATGAGTTTTCAGAGTTAAAGACTTCGATTTTCCCATTCGCAGAGATGGTAGCATCACCATCCCCAGCCTAGTGCCCCCCGGCCCCCTCTTGTCGTTTTTTCCCATGCTCTACTTTTGATCTGATCGTGATCGACCAATCGATTGCGCGGTGCGTGCCAGTGCGCCAGTCTGACCGTTTCTGACAAGTCAAAACTTGGGAAAAGCTGTTTTTGACATCGCGAGTTGGCTCCACTGAGTCCAACGCTGGCTGGACAGAGTAGTAAGGCCCTACGGTCAGCGTAATTCTCATCCATGCCCGGACAGGCATCCACGGGTCGAAGACTCTCCTTTACGTTTCCACCGATGTCGGCTCGATCGTTGCATTTTCAACCTTTGCAAACTCCCTCGATTTTACCATTCCTCCAGACCTTTCCAAGGACGCTGGACCTCTTCTCAGAAGCCCCCTACCACCGAGTAGATGGAGTCTTTTTTGAAATTGATTTTAACTTGACCTTTTCCACTTTCACCATTCTAATTCAAGAGAAGTAGCCAACTTCTATTTTTACCCAGGTTCGTCCAGGCGTTTCCCGTTCACGGGACTACATTTATCCCGGTGCTCCCTTCAGTTATTTTTCTCCTTCCTCACCACTCTTTGCGCGCCGGATGCTTTGGCGCAGTCCCGCAGGCACATTCAGATCACATCCAGGCGATCACGCTATGACTCCATGACGTCAAAGAACCCCCCGCTGCATCTTTAAGGCCAATATGGGTTCGGTGTGTTTGCTTCCTTTTACTCTGCCATGCCCAAGCTGGCGCTCCCATCGATTCGGCGACTTCGGGGTGTTCACAACCCGACCTGGCATTTTGTTCCTGAGCCTCTCCCTCGAATGCGAGCATTCCCTCACGGGTCAGAAGTCTCGTTAAATTCAGATCCCGCCCTTGCTTTCATAATGACATTCTAATACGGAATCTGCTAATCGTGGATGATCGGTTCCACAACCGCTCCCTTTCTTTTTGTGCAACCCAGTGTTTCTGCCCTAGACGCGCGCTACAAATTTCAGATTTTTTCCAACAGATGATCTCTCTTTTTTCCTCTTTGTTAGCCTATTCCCCTCCTTTACTCCTTTCTTACATCCGGCTCGCCAGTCGTTTTTTTTCCACTTCTCGTTACACCAACTTATATACCATCTATCGATAGCTTGATAAGTTACGTTTCTCCCCCCCTTGCGAACCGACCCCTCTACGTCTTATCACTCTGACCGTTTGGCCCACTGATCTTAATCCATAGCGATGACTTTCTTCGCCTAATATGTCAATTGTCTGTTTCCCCTTACTGTCACCCCAATTTTTCCCTGGTTGTATCCGAATATTTTTTTCCCCGAAGCCACCTTAATTTTTATTGATTACGATACGAATCATCCGTTCTCCCTCGCAGTGTGTACCTTCTTCATTAATAGTCTTAAAGTTCTGACGGGAGGGCTGATGAATGTCTTGTTTTTCTTTCATTAAAAGAACTATGGCTGTAGCATCTTTGTAAATCTTCCCCCCTAAACTATGATTTTCCTGGGACTTATGAGATGCAACTTTCCTTTTTTTAATTCCCATTTTTCCAGCATTCTCCTTGGACATCATTGAATTTTTCACTTTATCCTTTCGTTTTCAACCTTTTTCTTCCTTAAGCGGTTTCGTGTGTTCTCCCCCCCCCTGAAATGCTGTCTTACTTTATGGAATTTGTGGACAGCAAAATTCGAGTTTTTTCAGGATTCCCTACCGATTTCTTTTTTTACGAGCGAATGTCGACGTCGGATGCCCCATCCAGTTCCCTGACCCACTCGCTGGAAAGTCCTTGCACTCAGAGCATTCGGTTTCTAGACTTGGCCCCCTGCGACCTTCTATCTGCTCCCGCTTTTTTTTTCAGACCTGCTTCTCCGCACGCGCGCACCGCTCTGTTGGTCATTTTCCTGAAGAACTAATTTTCAATTTTCTCGTCCCGCTTTGCCTCGGTTTTTTTGTGGTTCTTTTTGCCGGCTCAATTGTCGCTCGCTTTTCGGCACGGTAAGTAGCGTTGTTTGGTCAAACTCCAGTTTCGGCAGGCTCTTTGATTCTGCCCCTGCAATCGGCAGGCGCTCTCTTGGGTTTCTTTCAACTATTCTCTTTGCTCGCGCCACGCAAGGTTTTTTAATATCTTTTTTTTTGCTGGCCCGCTTTTTTTTCAATTTGTGCAACTTTTGCTCTGTCTTCGTGTTCGTGGGTGAGTTTCTGGTTGCTTTTCAGCGTTTTCCCGCCCCCTTTTGCCATTTCTTTTTGAGCCCGGATTTAAACCTGCGCTGTTTGCTTGCTCTTCCGCAGGCGATTTTACTTTCCGTGAGCCCCAATCTCTTTTTTTTTTTTCCCCCCTTCCTTGGCTGACAGAGTGATTTATTCAGGCACTTTTCCGATCGGAGAGTGCTCGCCAGGCACGTGTTTTTTTTCCCACCACGTTTACTTCTCGCTAAGACGTCCTTCCCTTTCTGCTTCGCGCTTTAGAGCCTCAATCGTAGATCTCTTCACCCTCTCTTTTTTTGCCGGACGACCTACCGGCGCCTGGATACCTGCCACCCTCTGCGTTGACGCGATTCGCTTTTTTAAACCTCGTTCACCCCTTTCGTTAGGGCCGCTGCGCTTCCTTTCTTGTTCATTACATTCCCAATTTTTCACGTGCAGCGCGGAGAGCTGGCCCCACCATGCCCACGAGATCCCCTGAGACCTTTTTCAACGTCAAAGGGTTTTTCCACTCCAGTAACCAAATGCTTTAGCACTTTTTGGGTGTGAGCGGGCCTCTGTTCAAAGCATGCAGACCGACTTAATCTTTCGTGTTGTGCGGCCCCCATATAACAACAACAGATCCGTCCCCCGAGCCCCCCGTCTGTGGATGCTCACCCCCCCCTGCGCTGCATCGGAAGTGATGCTGCACTACCCCCGTCTGGCTGAGTGCATGGTCCCCCGCGGAACGGTTTGCTTTTCCCCCCATATTTGTGTTGTTTAGAGGATCAGTTACTGAGTCTCTTGTACTCAACATTCCCAGGCGTGCAAGCCCATCACAATGTTGGCCAGTTTGGTATGTTCCTAGTATTTCTCTGGGACTCCCTCTCGACTGTTTTGATTGTTTTTTCTCTTTGGCCTTACACATTGTTTGAGTCGTGTCGTCATCCTCCGTTTTTTCCACCACTCCCCTCCTTTTATGCATATTTTTTGCAATTGTTGTGTAGTCTCACATCCACTTCCCCCGTTGTTTACTCGAATTATATTTTTACACTCCCAACTATCATCTGTGTGTTACCGCGGTTCTTTCCGGAAGTACTGCACTAAGAACGCAGCGTCCCCAGAAAGGTACCCTCGCTCATTTTTTTCCCGGTCTCTTTGTGCCCAGTCTCAATCAGATTGCGGTTTCTGCTTCAGATGTTTCTTAGTTATCTCTCGAAGATTCAGACTATGGTTGAAGCTTTATCACCTTGTTCAGGAAGCTCTGTTCACAGCCGCGTCGTTTGACCTGGACCTGAGCGAGCAGCAATGGCCTTTGACTTGCAATTTTCATGCTACACAAGAGTGTAACCGGGGTAATCCCCTGGACCGTCCCGTCCTCTTTCTTTTTGTGAAACTCGCCCGTTTCATCAGTGAGTTGGACTTGCTCTGATCGATTTCGTCGGAACTCATAACCCCGAACAGCCGAATAACCCGCGCCCGACCCGAGAGTTGACGGCCATCTTCCGGAATCTTTCCTTTTCAAAGATGTGGATAGACCCGCGTGGCCGCAAGCCCCGCGAGTCAATTCGCTCCTCCGACCCCCCAGATCATCTCAGCGGCAGAAGTCAGTTACACCCCTTGAAGGTGCCTTATCCTCTTAGATGCTCACGATCTTTTCCACCAGCCCCCAGAGTTCCACCGACGGTAGAGCTCACCGATCGAGCAGGGATACTGAGCAGAAGCACCGCCCTCCTCCAAATTGGCCATGAGATACCCTTTTGATTTCCGATCGGCCTACGACCCCCCCAACACAGATCTCAATAAGATAGGTCTTCTTGACTAGTCCGCAGTTCGAACGGCTTACGTATGAATCCCTGGATTTGCCGTGTCGGGGACAGTCTTTTCCCCGTGCTTGTGTTTCAAAGCCGCTGCGAAGTAGTAGCATTGTCTTCAAGAAATAACTGGTTGAGAGTACTGAGCCCTTACAAAACAGTATTCCAGTACGCTTTTGCTCCCCTTGCCCCCTGATGGTGCCTCGAGAGCCGCACGAATCCGGTGACTCCCCTTTTTTTTGATTGTATTCCCAGTCGACCTGTATCTCTCGCCATTTTGCCCTCCCGGAAAGTTCCAATTTTTGATAGGGGCTCCTTTACAAATTAAACTCAGTTCCTTCACTAACCTTAGAGGGCTCACCTGTTCCCCCCCATGTGATTCGCGCTTTTGGCTTTCACATACCCGGTGATCCTCGAGACCCCTCCCCTTGGCGCCACGATTGACGACGTTCCCCCTTCTTGAATGACACAATTTTATTGGGCGAGCAACGGGAAAGTCCATTCACTACATCACCCCCGGTCAACCTCGGGTCCTCTATTCCGACTTTCACCTACTGAATCCCCTTCGTTACGATCATCTGTCAGGCTCATAAGTTGGGCGTTTTGTTCCTTGGCCCTTCCCACATTAGTTGACCTCGGAAGAATATTTCCTTTGCCAAAGCGGCTTTGGTGGCTTGCCCCGAACAAAAATTTCTGCTACTAACTTCGAGGATAGAGATATCTCACAGCCCCAGTCCGGATAAAGTGGTTTTAGGAGTAATCCTCTTTTCCCAGCATCCTAATTCAGATCTGGAATAGAATATCTCATACTAAGCCAGAGTGGTTATTCTCCGAAAAACGCGACTGACAGATCGCCCCCCGTCCCCCGGGAGTACCCCACTAGGACGCGCTGCTATCACTGAGTATGGCCCGAGGTTGACTCTCTTTCATCCTCTGTGTTGTTTTTGAGATCCCTCCATGAGCGGCTTACTATAGCGGCCATGTTAGTCGCTTCTCCATGGACAAGTCTTTTTCTCTTTTTAACAACGCGATTACCCCCTATAATCTTATAGATGATATCATCCCTAGTCCTGCTGTATGAATGAAGTCTTATCCCCCTTTATCTCAATTGCTTGTCACCCCTGATAGTTTCTAGATTGCATTCTTTTTTCGCGTGACATCACCTCCAATGTCCGTGGGCCAGACCCCATCGAAGGGAGGCCGCCGCTATTTTTCCAGTTGCCTTTCTTGGCGTGCCTCTCAACGCCGCCCTTGGGCTACGATACCGTTTTCACTTCTGCCCTGTCATCTGTTTATATTCGTGATTTAGTGGCTTTTTCTCTCTCTTCCACCTTTTTTTGCTCCGGCACACATCATCTCCCCTGCTGCCCCCAGGCAATTTGAGCTTGCAATAAAAGTGCGGAGACTGACGGGAAATTTCGTATGCCACCCTTGCTTCAATTGCTTAGGCATTTCCCAGATCATTGCCTCCTCTCTGGAAGATTTAAGTGTTCCAGTGGAACTGATTCACGTTACTTTTACAACCCTTCGTCCCCCCCGGTTTCTTGTCTTTGATTTTCTTGAGAATTCCGCTCTAATATTAGCCTCCCGTCATCGAGGCCTCGTGCGGATGTTCCCTAGAGTCCCCCCCCTGTTTTACCCCCCCTGCCTTACGTACTGCCTCTGAGTCTGTTTTGATTGCCTTTGAGCCCGATTTTACAGTTCATGATTCACCTCTCCCTATTGAACTATCGCGACCTTTTCCGTTCACTCGTTACCCTCTTGGACGCCGGGTGCGCCCCAGCAGACCCAGTCATCTTTGTTTTTCCATTGCGCGGTTACGCTCAGGATGTCGGATTGGTTTCTTCATAGATCCCCTTTCCCCCCTTCCAAATTTTAAATAATTCTTTTCTTTTTACCCCCTTTGTCATTTAGTGTTTTCGTTTTTCCCATCGTCCCTCCCGGCTTGGCCCTTGGATCGCACAGTTTGCACTCGTTCGTCAGACGGATCTTTTTTGAGTTTTCCCTCCCCGCTTGTTTCCCCCGGCAGGGCGTGGGTTGTCAGTTTTTCAGCTCTTTCCCAGGAAGGTTCTTCCTTTGCAGGTTCGAATCCGGCCTTTTGTCTTCCCCGAGAAGAGACTCCAACGTGGGCTGGTCCCTTTGTATTCTGGAGGTTTCTTTATCTGGGCTTGCGTCGGCTGAGGACCCCTTCGCTTTTTATAGCTGACTCCACTGGACTGCCAATGCTTTCTGTCTTTACGATCAGTGAGAGAGTCCTATTTTTTCCCTAGGCATGTCAGTTTTTAGGATTGTGCAATTTCCTTTGTACAGCTTGCTTCGGGAACAAGCCCTCCGTAGCAATTATACCTTTCGGTCCCGCGGCATGTGATTGCGTTCCCCATTCCTAAGCCGGCTTTTCGCCCCGGTCTTGACTCTTCGAAACACCTGGGCACCCCCCCCTCGCACCATTGCTATACTTGCTCCACCTTCTGATATTTCATCCATATTCGGTTGGCGGTCAATCCTCGCTATTTCGACCTCAATCGCGTTTTCTACCGCTTTCTGTATTACCTTCACACCGTATCCTTCTTCGGGGTCCTCCCCATAAGAACACAGATGTCCCCTTTTAAGCTGAGCAAATGTCCCCGTTGGAAGTGTTTTTTTTTCTACCCCAGTTACAGCTATGGGACAGTCTTCTGTTGCGGGCACTCCTGCGCCGGATGCAGAGCATCAGGGCTTTTTAGGGGGGGGGGGGTTTGGCGCCCTCAAAATCACACAGGCAGCTGTTCATCCACGACTATTGGCGAATGCTCATCCCAACTGGGTTCACAATGCGTTCCCTTTTCTGCTACGCGCGTCCGCGACTTTTCCTCTCACTTGCGAGGAAGCATCCTCCTTCTCCTCCCTTTTTGTTTGATTTAGATGCTTTTATCGAGGGCCATGCGCTCGCGTCCCCAATCGCGGACAGCTTGCCAGCAATCCACTTGCTGATTTCTGCCAGTTTTGGATGCCCCCTATGTATTTTGTTGGCTTTCCCCACTTTCCCCCCTTTTTATTTGGTCCCACACATCCTTTTCCGTTGTCGTGCATTCGGTGGCCGGGTGTTCCGCTCCTGACCCCCCAAGATATTCCCCAGGGAAGCGTTGTGGAATCCTTCACCCCCAAAGTGTTGCTACAATCTTTCAATTCCCCATATTTTTCTGTGTCCCAGTGGTTTTTTTATCTCCAGTTCCGTACTTGGGACATACTGTGCCCCCCCGCAACATACCCCCGAAGCTCCCTAAGACATCACCTCCCCTGAGATTAAAACGGATGTGAACCCCCAGACCGAATCGTTTGCTCCACCACCGACTGCTTCTTCCAGGTTCGGTTTTGCTTTTCTTATCAGCGCTTTTGATTACCACCCTATCCTTGTAGTTTCCAGCTGTCGGCTTGAGCCTGCCTTTATCAGAAGGTGTTTTCCGACCAGGCACGATGTAGTCGCCCCCCCCCCCTCTCCCTTCTGATTTTATGCCGGATTTTCGCTTGCATGCTACATTTGCGCCGTGAAAACGTTGACTTACGCCGAACTAAGGTTCGCCTTGATTCGCCCCCCCTTTTCAGCGTTTTGAAATCCAGTTCCCGAGGCTTCCCCCTCTTTCCCTCCGTAAGGTTGCCGCGGTTTCCCTCCGCCAGCGACCCACCCCCGAACACGCCTAGATTTTCTGACGGTAGACTCCCCGTATTCCTGATGTTTACGTTCCCCACCCCCATGAATCACGACAGAGTGTGCCCTCCGCAGGATTGTGTCCGTTTCCATACCCTGTACGCGAGTGGTCAGCCCCTTTTTTTTTTCAGTTAGTGAATTGCCCTTGAAATGAGAGCCTCCCTGAACGACCCAACGTATGCATCAACTGGGCAGTTCAATGTGACGCGTGTTGACTCTTGTGATGGACCGTCGCTCCCCCAGCACATGCACCGATGCAAATCTTTACGAATTCTTTCGTATTGAAGTTTTCCCTATTCGATGCTCGTCCCACACCTATCGGCGCGGGTGCGCCCCCAAGTTCTGTTCCTCCGCTGACGAAATATTTGAAAAGTCCTTCGTCGACGGCGATCCCGATGTAATTTCTCCCCCCCCCCTTTTTTTCCCTCTGAAGTTTAGCATCTCAGCGTTTTTTCTTAGAGTGCCTTCTGAAATACCACGGCCCACCAAAGTCCCTCGCGGACATTTGGCCATAGGATACGAAACCCCCCCGAATCGCCAACGAACAGACCCTCGATTCTGCTCACCTACCTACCAGACGCGGACCCTTTCATACCTCCAACCCGCGAAAGACTTCGGGGGTATTTTGAGTGTTTGGACGCTGAACTTCCAGCCTCAATTATCCCCCTGAGGGAGCCATGTTTGTACCCATGTCAGGGACGTTCCCGGGAATACGACTTCCGCTGAACGAAATAGCTCCCCCGCCGCTTCCCTGACATCTTGCGACTAAGATCCCAGTTTTTTTTTATTTCAGGAATCGGTGCCTGCCTGTAAGTATCCCCCCATCAAACAGTGGGTTGGGATGGTGATCTTATGACATTGACCCCCCCTCCTCCCGTGACGACTCTCAGCGCTCTATGATTTCTTCTTCTCGGGCAACAGCCGCGTCTCCTTTTCCCCTCCGACCATTTCATCTCGAGGGTGGACTGTGTCCACAACCTCTTCCGACATTTATGGCTCGACTTGCGCACGATAGTGTTCCTGGCACTCGTCAGAATTCTCTGGGACCACCCTATATGTCTAGAGTAATCATTTTCACTTTTGAAGAAGGTACAATACTTTCCGCCCATATTCTCTAAGCGATCCTGTCTTGTTTTGTATATTTTTTTTTAACGTGACGAAGATGGGCCTAACCTTTTCCTTTTATCATAGACAGTAGGAGTTGGTCCGCCCGGTCCTTTCGTGAAACCAGACGATTTACCCTCATAAGTTGTTGGTTGGTTGGTGATCTGAGTCCTGGTTGCATTCCCCCTCATTTTATTCATAGTTTTACATTTCCTTGTAGTGTGTCAAGGTTTTGGTTTTTTTTTTAAGCTTTTTTATTTGGCTGTGGGGTTCCAAACCACGAATGCATAGCGTGCGGACGCTTATGCTAGCGCTGAGATCCTTGAAAGTGCGAAGATGAGGAATGTTCCGGCGGGCTCAGGAGCGCATGAACGATTTCGTGGAGTATCAGTAATCATGTGCTTCCTTCGCGCTGTTACCCTCGGGCGCAGCCATCCACCTCGGCCCCGGGTGCCGTTTAGGTCACGGGCGGGAAAGTAGGCCCTGCCCCCAAGCCCTCCCCCTAGATCGTCTTAACTGTCCCTTTTTTTTTTAAGGGATCGTGTAATAGGTCTCACGCGGGATTGATGCCTGGGGACTTCTCTGTTCATTTTCCTGCTTCCTTTGCAGTCACAGAATCGGGCGGGTCCCCGTTCCGATCGGTTTCGTTCGGAAAAAAGTATGTTGTCGCGGTCCGAATCCCCTGTAGTATTTTTTTCACCTGCCTGTCCCGATCGACTTAACAATTTACCATGCTTCTTGTTTGCAGTGGAAACTGGCAAACTTTAGGGCCTTTCCCCCACCACTTTCCCCGGGTCGTCGGCTAGTTTTAGATCCTCCTGTCGCTATTCCTTTCCTATCGGATGCGTCCGCTCGAGGGTTCTCTCTTGAGGATTCGTTTTCGTATCCTATCCTTCCCCACATCGTCCCGCGACTGCCACGCTTTTTGATTCTTTCCCCTCGGTTCTTCCAGTTGACTTCAACTCTTATTGACCTGACCCTATTCTCACCAAGAGAATCGGATTTCCCCTCTGTAGATTGTCCTCCCGCTGTCCCCGAGAAGTTTAAGGTTCCAAACTCCTACTTCGACTGCGGTCAGACCCTTTCCCCCGCACCAGCGCCGGTCGATAGGACTTTCATGGGACAACTTCAAACGAATACCCTTTTATTTTCTCCTGGAAAGTTTCCTTGCTCGTGTTTATTGCTTCCCATCGCGAATCGCTTGCTACCCGTACCGTCTTACATCTTTGCAAACTTCTCCCTTCCGGCTGTCCCTTCTCTTTTTTTTGACCCCACGTGTAACTCTTCGGCCAGGGCATCCTGTTGTCGTAGTGTCTAGAATGCGATCTTCGCTTTTCGAGACTCATTTTCTTTTTTACTTCAGGCATGGTCCCTTTGACCGCCCCCCTCTTTCCATCCCACTTGACGTGGATGGCCTTCGTCTTGCCGTCTGGTCCTGTGTTTGTTCCTTGGTTGGAGTGCCTTCGCTCGATCCTTTGGGAGACATCTGCAGGCCCTTCCCCCCCCCACTGCCAAACTGGCTTCTTTTCTCTTCAGATGATTTCCTTTGGGCTTGACGGTGAGACCCGCAATTGGTTTGTATGCAACTTATGTAGCCTTCCCAAGATTTCTGCGGACACAGGCTGATGCCTTTTTTCTTCGGATAAAGTGGCTGTCGTCCCGCTTTTTGGCCCTTTTTGTCCCCCCTCTTCAGCTTCCCTGCGCGAAGGGTAAGAGCCCCCCATGTCTTTTGACTCTTCGGACAGCGTTCTGTTTTTGCCCGTTCCCAATGGCCGTATTTCTGGAATACGTTTCCACTTCTAATCAGCGTTTTTCCTTCTGCAGGTCACCTATTCGCCAATCAATCTCGCGAAGGAAGCTTCTGACGTTTTTTTCAGTTGGGGGCCTTTCTTCTTTAACCGCAGCAGGTCGGGAGGTCAGACTCGCCTTGTGGCAAGACGGCAATGAGCAATTTCCCCCCCGTTCAAGGTGGATTTTTTCGTCCACTACTCCAACCACTTGCAGCCCGGTCTTTTTCGTGTGGCGCACCCCCCGCAGCCCCCCCGCCTTCCGCCTCCCCCCCCGACTCCAAGGAGTTTTTGTTGTTCCCAAAGACAAGAATCACCTGGCATCGGCCTTGTTTGTCCTCTTTTCCACCCCCACCCCGTGTAATTATACCCTTACAAAATGGCCTAACTCATGCGTGACAATGTATTCCCCCTCCCGCTTACTGACGACAGCCGCGCATTTCCCTGAACCTTGCCTCTCTTTTCTTCCCCCCTACCCCTTTGTGTTTGACTTTAAGTTAGAGGGAACAATGCTTTAGAACTCAACGTAGAAGGAGATAGTTCCAAGCCCCCTTCCCTTGACCGTTTCTACTGTTTTTTTGGTCTGCTCGACTATTTGTAGCGTTCCGGGTCATGCTTGTTTTCCCTTTTTTTGTCTGGGCCGCCCCCACCCCCCTCCTTGTGAGTCTCTGCTTTTTCGCGGACTTCTTTTTCCCTCCTCCCCAAAAGCCTGTTGCCCTCCCCCTGTCCTTTAGACTAAACAACCTCACCTTCTGACGTCTCTTTTCACTCCTTTTTGTTCTATAGTTCACAGTAGGTTTTTTCCTCTCGACTCTGCTAGACTTCCCTGGACTGAACTGTGTTTAGCCTGCCTAAAGAGTTGACTCTTCAAATCACAGTCACTACGCCGAGATTGTTTTTCGGAAATCGTAGAGGATGTGCCCGCCTTCCCGATTTAACATATCAGCCCTTTTTTATTCGGACTCCCTTGGAGTCGCAAAGAGCCTTCCCGAACTCCCTCCCCTCTATGTTGGTTGATCCCGCCTCTCAGGGGAAGCGATTTTTGCCTTCCCTTTACTCACCCTAAGTAGACTCTCCCGATTGCTATCAGCTACGCCCTTACCTGCCCTTGTCAAGTCTGTCAGCTTTAGGCCTTCCCTTTTTGCACGCAGTCACCCCCCCCAAACGGAGATGGTCCGCCGAAGTCTCGCTTGCTTCGCCCCCGCAGAGAAAGTTTCCTCCCCCCCGTAGGGCTGCCGGATTGTTTTATTTTTCATGTTCGCTCCCTCCGGCATGACCTCAGCGAAACTCCCGAAAGCTATCCACCCCTCCTGTCCTCCTTGGCCGCCCGCACATGAGCGTTCTCGTCGCAATGGGCAACGCATGCCGTACATTCCCCGAACACCGCGACCCCTTTCGTTGCCCTTTCTACGTGAATATCCCAATCACCAGGATAATTTTGTGGACCTGCGTCGCTTTCCCCAGTTCCATTTTTCGCAAGCAAGATCATTCTCCGGACGGCCACACTGAAATTTTTTGCCCCCATGAATACGACAAGCCAGGTACTATACGTGCGCTCGTCGCGCGATGGTTATTTTTTCCGCCCATGACAGCCCCGGGCCAAGGCCCACTGGGAGAATTAAATTGACTTCAAGACTCCCCGCTGATCCCTCTCCTATCTGCCGACGCGGTGCGTTTCCGGCGGCGCAAGGCTTTGAAGCATTAGTTCCCCATATTACCCCCGTCTCTGTTTGCCCTTGCGACCGGGATCCACGATTGCCCTCTCCTCTTGCTTCTTTTTTGACCTTTTCTTTGAAGATTGAAGCAAATATCCCGGTCCTCGATAGTTGCATCAGGCATGGTTTTTTTTTCGATTGGCAGGACAATCCCACCCCAGAGTACAAGTTACAGCTCTTGTATTGTTTCCTCTAGGCTCCTCCACTCCCTCCCCCTTCAGACCCCGTCTGTATCGCCGCCGATAGACACTTTCTTGGCATTTTCGTCCCCCCCGACGCCGAGCACGACTCGCCCCCCGAATTAATGCCAGTGGACCCCTTTCCAGTTCCCTTCAACTCTCATTCTCTAGACTTGATGGGACCACTGGTGATCGTCTGACTTCCGAAGGGGCCTCACTCCCCCATAGTGCCTCCCTCACATATTTATTGGCACCACCTTTACTACCCTTGATTTTTCAATGTTTCGCCCGCCCCCAGTTGTCTTTCCGCAGTAAGAATTACTCTTATACCATCAACTCCCCCCTGCCTCCCGCGGGATGGCGATCGCCTACTTAACCGTCTCAGAAAGACCTTCCCCCCTTCATCGCCTCCTCTGTTTTTTGGCTTTCTTCTCCGACACCCCCACAATCGCGGCGTCTCTAACTCTCTCATTCTTCCCCTAAGACGATTTGGGGACCTTCTGTCTCGGTCCACCCTCCATTTCTTGCCGCGCCCTTTTCTTTCATTTCTAGTGATTATTTTTACTGTTCCAAGCACAGCGTCCGTAATTCCTATGAGAACCCTCCGTAGAACGCGTTTTTTTTTCCCATCCATTCGTTTTGCAGCCTTATTGAATACGAATCATTTCCGATTCATAGAGGTTATGATCGGCGTTTTTCAAAGAACGGAACCGTGCCCCTTGACGACAGTGGAGACTCGACTATCCTGCGTCCATTTTTTTTAGTTTATTTTGCGCGTGAACCCCGGGAACTTCCTCCTCCGTTTTTTTGTGGGAGACCCTTTACTGTCCTTCCCTTCTAGTGAAATCAGCGGTCTTTTCTTCCTCCCTTTTTTCTCCAAGTTCTTGGTGGCAGATTTTCCCTTTTCCTCGGTGTTTTCACCAAACCGATCATCCCTTATTGATGAAGCTTATATGCTACCTGGAGTTTCGAGTAGCTGATATTGCTTCCAAGCTTTTACTAAGTTTTTTTCCACCCCCCTTACCTAGCTTTTTTCTGAGATTGTGTTGGCCATTCCTTCTTCGTAATATCTCTTCCTTGCGAAGCCGATTAGCCCGCCTCCAATGAGGTTGTGTCCCAGCAACCCCCCCCGACTTTTGATGACGTTAGTTCGTTACCCGAGACCTTAAGATAGGTCATTGTCCAGCGAGCCTGCACCCCAGACCCTTAAAGATTCTGCCTGCATGGACAAGTACTTTATCCCAGTTCTTTGAATTATTGCTGTGTGACTACTGCCTGGTGATTCTTCGTTGGGAGTTTCTCGAGCTGCATCTCCTGGTCTTTTTCCCCTAAGACCACGAAAAGACTTTTTTTTATTAATTCGAAATCGTTTCCATCTGTCTTCCAAACCGTTGATAGTGAGCCCCCTCCGTGTCAATGGTCTTTGCCTTTCCCGCCCAGGTTTTTCAATCTAGAAACCTTTTTCTGGTACAATCGGTGGAATAGCATTGGACCCTTTCTCTTCTTTTCGGGAATCATGACCTTCACAAATGATTCCCAGTAAGAGGGTTTGTCCGGCGTTTGAGCGGGGATAAGCACATGTCTCGTTCCTTTCTGCTGTAGGTTTTACAGACCATTTTTTATAGTTGGTCTTTGTGATATTTCTGCACAACCATTTTTTCCCCATAGAGGTACTGAATCGCATGGGTTTTCATTTCATCGATTCCCCCAGGGCCCCGCAGGAACTAGTATTGCCCTGACCTCAGGGGATGAATTGGATGTTTACAGCGGGAACTCATGTGGATTTTAAATAGTTGATCCATGTTAGACGAACAAAGCGCAGAAGTTATTTAACATACCCTCCTATTTCCCCCCTTAGGTTTAGCCCTTGACTGACCGGTCCCCGTAAAGCCCCCCAGCTTTTAGTTTATTTTTAGGTTCGATTGTTTTTCCCCTCCGCCTTAGAATCGCGGCCTTAACCCTATTTAGATAACTAATTCTAGTTCCCCCAGCTTCTTACTCTGAGGCTGTTGCTTGATCTTCTTCATCTTCTCGGAATTTCAAGTTTTACCGTGTTCCATATCCAGTTCTTGGCAAAATCGTTCTCGAAGGCTTTTTCTCCCTCACCTTAACTTTTCCTGAATTCTTCTTCCCGTCTCTTAGAATTTTTCTTCGGTTCGTTAAGTCTACTGGTGTCCTTTTCTTACACGTCATTTTCGTTTCCTTCCCAGTCCCTTTTGTATTTGCCCGTTTCGTACCGTCACTCATCAATGGCCCGGGTGGCATTTCGTCTTTCGTTTTTTTCGTAGTCGCTCGTGTCGGTCTTGCCTGTAGCGAGACCTTTCTCGACTCCCCCCTCGTTGCGTTCCCCCCCCCCCCAATGGACAAAAAACGCGTTGCGTTCGCCCATCTCCGCTTTAGGTTTGCTTTGTGTCTTCCACTTTTCCCAGGTCTTAGTCAAGCCCCCTTCTCCGGTTTGTCTGTTTTTACCCCCTCTTTATCCCCCAGCTAATCGGACTTCAAGGCAGCCTGTTTTTTAGCTTCCTCTCTCCCAGTGGAGGAGGAAACCGCGGATTGCTTCCTTATGCCGGTAGTTTTTTAACTTCCTGCCGAGTCGCGTCTGATCCCCCTCTTACATATCGTGTCTTATCTCTTCGAACCACCTTTTTTGCAGAAGTCACGACTTTGAACTTTCTCCCCTTCTTTGGTGCCAGCAGGGAATCTGAGCAACCTTTCCTGAATTGCGATTCATGGTTTTTCAACTCCTGCCCTTTATTTTAGACACTCAATTCAGAAGTTTAGGGATATTGCTTTGTACTATTCATTCCCTAGTTTCTTTTGTCACCAGTTACTTAGTCCTTCTCCCCCCCCCCCCCGCTCAGGCGATCGAAAAGACTACGGTCCCCCCGATCCTCACGATGAGTGTAAAGACCGATGCTCTGCGCACACAGTCCCCCCCCAAGCGTTTTAAGGTGGATTTGACACGTTTCCAGTCCAACAACCCTGTTCATAATACAGGATTTTGTAGCTTCCCCTCCCTGACTTCCCCCAAGCATGCCGACGATCCCCTTTGGTCCCTTCTTTTGGGGTGTGCCCCCAAGACTCCAAAGCTAAGAAGCGGTCCCCGAGGGCTTCCGTTAAACAATCTTTGAAATGTTTCACCCAACCTGGCTCAAATTTATGCGTTGGAAGTATTTCCCGCGTTCCCTGCCCAATTTTAGTGATAGCGCCTCCCATTGCCTGTGCGTTT
>Ga0179593_1575296_pt1 | contig 24169 bp, 35 predicted proteins | sample CZODoug2_1_08_16_FD_185931 | JGI IMG/M metagenome (GOLD analysis project Ga0179593, IMG submission 185931) | Vadose zone soil fungal communities from Angelo Coast Range Reserve, California, USA - CZODoug2_1_08_16fungal (PacBio error correction) | ecosystem: Environmental > Terrestrial > Soil >... | reverse complement strand
TACCCCTTCTTTTTGACATGATCTATGGCCGGCCCTCTTAGATTCTTTTTCTTTTTAAAGAATGGAGGATCCCTTTGGCCGGCCCCAAATTAGGGCTTGTCTTCTTCTTGGACAAGAACTTTTCCACAGAGGAAGAGTACGTTAAAGGCAAAGAAGGTTTACTTCGTAACTTATCCCCTTCAAACCCTTATCAAAAGCTTCTTATTTTCCCTCTGTGACCACACTTTCTCGGAGGAGAGGTGAGCAGTAATTCTGTAGTAATATTTTTCCCTTCCCCCGGACTGTTTCACCTGGTAAGGTGATTCCTCAGGACCTCGATTTCCTCTTTCTAAGTTCCTTCATGTGGGTGAAAGGTCTTATATTCTTCGGCCGCGGTGAACCTCTAGTACACACTATAACCTTCGAGCTATTTTACGTCCCCCCGTGATTGTAAGCCTGAACCTCTGGCTGGACCTTCAACCCCCCTAAGCGGATGTTCCATTTTGAGATTCCCCCTTTTCGAAGGCCGCAAGATCTTTGTAATTCTTTTACCGGTAGAACCTTAACGTCGACACCTTCCGGCTGGTTCGCGGACGAACAGAGTAAGAGCTCTTGGAGTCAAGCTCCACCCTTCATAAAGCCCCCCCTCCCTACGTCGATGTTTCAGGCGTTTAATGTTTCCTTGAGGATAATGGCTTCACTTCCACGATTGCTTTTCCTTCAAGCTTTTTCCCTCGTAAGTAGGATTAGCCCTGCGAGACAGATTCTGACTCCTCTTTGCCGCCGTCCTTTTGGAGAAGCAACAGCCTCGAGAGGCGTACTTCGGGTAGCGGGCGGCGCGCCCCCTCTGTCCGACTTTCTTCCCCGAGCCGGACTGCCCCAGGCTCTTGGCATCGATGGCCGCTTAATTTCCTCGCGGAGTTTTTCCTGCATTCCTTCTCTGGGGGACCGGAGTTGGAAAACGCGTGAGTCCTCGTTAAAGGAGGGTTAATGGATTCTAGGTTTTACACTTCCTTTTTTTCTTGTTCGGTCCTCTCTGAACCTTCAATGCTTTTTGGGCGCTGCGGGAACGGAGAAGACGTTTCTCCCCTTCACGCCGCTTCCTCCGGTCCGGCGGGCAGCCCCTCCTTTCTCTCTGCCGGCTGTTTTTGAATTGTTTTCGAGGTCTCTTTTCTCCCTATACTCGAGATAAGAAAACGGTTTATTCCTGGCGACGGGCCTCCCTTTTTTGGACAACTGGCCTCCCCTCTTCCATTTTGGTTTTCTCCCTGGCGGAAGCAACTTGTTTTCTCTTCTCCGAGGCTTCTTTGGGGGAGGGGGGGGTACTTTGGGGGCGTGGCCGCTCATTTTTTTACTTGTCCTCTCATGTAGCAGCGACCTGCCTTAGATGTCCTTTCTCACAGGTTTTTCTAGCCGGGACTTTTCCCTATAAAGGACTTAAGCCCCCTGTTCCTTTTCGTCGTCTCTCCCTGCTTTGAGAGGTTCCCTTCAGTGAATGTATCCTCTGCCATCACAATGGTGTGCCTCTGGTGATGCAAAATTCCGGGCCGCCCCTTTACAAAGAGCCTCCCTTCAAAGGGTCCCGCTTTCCCGGGGCACTTCCCTTTTTCTTTCATTTCCCGCCGTTCTCCGGTGCTTTCCTTTCAGATCATTTCTATTACAGACCGTAATAAGTCCCAAGATGTCACGGGAGTCGTTTTCCTCTGGGATGCTGTTGGTTTGCTGGCTTTCTGTTGCTGCTTTCCTCGTAAAATGTAGAGTTTTTTTTTAGGCCGTTCACCCCCCCCCCCTGCAAAGACCTTTAGCGGCTTCATACCTCGAGATTACGAGAGGCTCTTCTCTTGTATCCGTTCTTCTTTCCGTCGAGGAGGTCCCTGACCACTTATCAGCCCGCCTAAACCTTCTTTTCAACCGAAAAAGAATCTTGACCGGGGGCTTACGCGGACCATTTCTCCTTCGGGAGGGCATGCTTCCCGGACAGTTCTTTTTTCCTTGGTCTCTTTCCCTCTTTTTAACGACAGAGAAGGTTTCGTCCTCTTTTTTCTCCCGAATTCATCTTCTTCTGGAAGCCTCCCTTGTTAGAGATCCCCCTCCCTTTCCGCTTTTCCCCCCCCCCGATGACAGTACTTTTTTTCTTAATGGGAGTCCTTTTGACTCACGGAGAGGAGATGGCCCTTTTTGAATCCCTCTCCCCACCTGTCTAGTATGTCCCCCCATAGTACCCGACTTTTCCCCGTCCAAGCCTCTCTCGTTGGGATTTTCCTTTTTGAGGATTTTTTTGCAAAGCCCTGAGTCGTAGTCTCTTGGCGAGACGCGTTTCCGGCGTTCCCCCCTTTAGGTTGAGAAGCGGGGACCCTCTTTTTGAGTAATCTAGAGTTTTCCTTTCCGTAGGGCCCGTCTTCTTCTCCTCTTTTTTGTTGATCTCAGACCCAACTTCCTCCCTTTCCTGCAACCCACCTCGATCGAGTTTTTTCTGATGCTTTTTCTTTTTTCCTAGCCTGTCCTTAGGGGCGCCGGCCCTCGCCAGTGATTCTTGCTCGTCTCCCATTTTCCCCCACTAAAAGTCTCTCCCCCCTAAAAAAGACTCGTTTTCCTCCGCGAGCATAGGGGAAGTTTGCGTTTCTTTCTTTATAAGACGCCAGGTTTTCTTCTCGGCACAGACATTTTTTCTCCGCGGCCCCCTGAGTCGGCCTGAGCCTCTCCCTTCCCCGAGATTCCCTCCCCTTCTAGTAACTTCCTCTTGTCCTCTGTTCAAGAGTTGTGACTTTGACCCTCCCTCTCCGTCATCCGTTTCCCTCTTTTGCCGAGGAAGCCCCGGCGAACATCGGCTTCTTTTTCTTTGGTAGTTTCCCCTTTTTTTCAGACTTTCTTTCAACGGCCTCACCCCCAGGCCGCAGGCTTTCCTCTTTTACGCTCTTGACCTTGTCATCTCGTTTTTTCTTGCTCGAGTGGTCTTTTTACGTAGGTTCCTTCCCTTTTTTTCAGATCCTCAACAGGATAACTCCAGCGACAGACTTCTCCCTCGTATCGAAGCCTTTTGCTCGGTCTCCCTTCGTGTGGCCGAGTAAGCCCTCCGTTTCTCTCCCAGCCATCCCCCCAGCAGCCTACTCAAAAGGGCATCTCCCTTCCGCTTCTGAACAGGCCAGTTTGGACACAGGACGTTTTTTCCGGTGACTTTTTTCCAGCCTTTCCTCCCCGATTCTTCTTAGATGGAAAGCTTCCTTGCAAGCGATTTCGAACAGGCCTTCCCTTGCCACGTAGTTTTTTTCAATTCTCTAGATGCGCCCCTTGAATCATTTTCCCTGAACTTTTTTTGAAGCGTTTTCTCGACGTCTTCCCTCCCCCCTCTGCGCGCGAAGACTTTCTTCTTGGGGCGTCCTCGTTTTCTCGGATGACCCCCTGTATTGAGCACCTTGCAAGGGACATCTCCTGAAGCACGCTCTCAGATGTGCGCGGACTTCTTCTTTTTCCCCCCAACCCCTTAAAGGTCCCTCCCCCCGTGCAATCATAACTCTTCGCTAAAGGGAGGATTCTTATTTCAAGTCCACGCGTCATTCATTAGACCTTTTTTCCCAACTTGTTTTTCCTTTTCCGTACAGGGTCATTCCTTTTCCTTAACCAGGAGTTTCTGGCCGAAGACGACGAGGACCCGGTTACCCCCGAAGGCTCCCCTCCCAGCTGTCGACTCTTCCCTTCGTCCTCCTTACGAAGACTTTCTTAGACCACACGAGCAACTCGGCTTCCTTCAGTACCTCTCTCTTCGAGCCTCCCTCCCCCCGGCATTTTCCCTTCAAAGTCCCTTACAGTTTCCCTCACCGAAAAGGAAGTGTCCACTGTACGTAAAGCTCCCCGGCAGAACCTTTTCTTCGCGGTCGCCGTCCAGGCTATTTCCCTTTTGCATTGAGGATTTGCATAGACGGAGTCCCGAGCCGTTTTTTTCTCCTGACAAGAACCCCCCCTCAAGTACCCTTTTTTATAGGATCCCCCCACTTTCTGATACTCCTCAGGATGCACTTCCTCTCTTTAGATAATCGCCGGAAGGCCTGCTGAAGCGAAATTTTTCAGCTTTAATCCCGGCCTTCCCTCCTGAGAAATAAAAGAATTTGATTCTCCCTACGGAGGCTTCCTTTTATGGATTTTTCGCGGGAAAGTCTCATTGTCTCATTCTTCCCCGGCTCCCCTAGTCGGTGAGCCGTTTTTGGCCCGCGTAAAGCCCCGTTTCCTTATCTTTTTAAGTAGCCTGCTCCACGGCTTTTTCCCGGCCTCATCATTTCGCTCCCCCCTCCCTTCCACCACCCACCTCCCTTCTTTCCCAATTCCGCCCATCTCTTCCCCCCCCCTCCGACAACACACACTCCCCCGCTCCCTTGTGTCTACTCTCTACCCACCCCTTTCCCCCCCACCCCCCTTGGTCTCCCTGCCCCTTTCACCCCCCCATCCCCGTGTATCCACCCTAACCTCCTCCTCACCATTCCCCTTTCCCCCCCCCCCCCCGCTCCACCCCCCCCCCTCTCCGCCTTCCCTACTATCTTCTCCGTTCCTTACCCCCCCTCTCCCTCCGCCGCCCATCTTTCCCCACCCCCCATCCTTACCCCACACCCTTCCCACCCTTCCCTCCTCTTCCGCTGTCATCCCTCCCACTCTTCTTATTCTCCCCTTCTTTCCCCCCCCGCCCCCCCCCCCTACCCCCCCCCCCCCCCCCTCCCCCCCCCCTCACCACCCCCCCCCACAAACCCCTACCACTCCCCCCCCTCATCTCACTTCCTCCCACCTCCCATCACCCCCCCCCACCTCATAACCCTCTGCCACTCACCCCCGCCCTCCCTTCCCCCATACCTTCACCCCCCCCCCTCAACGGCCCAGCTCCTCCCTCTTCCCCCGCGCCCCGTGTCCACCCCCTCTCCCCCCCCCCCCCCCCCCTTGTCTGCATCTGCTATTTTACCTAGCCCCGTTTCCCCCCTCCCACCATCAATATCCCCTCCTTCCCTTTTCTCTCTCCCCCACTACTACCCGCCCCCTTCTCCCACCCCTCGCCTCCCCTCCCCCCCAGCTCGGACCTCCCCCTTCCTCCTCTCCTTTCCCTTCCCAGCGATCTCCAATGCTCCCCCTCCCTTTACCCGCCTACCCCCCCCAACTTTGAGCCACCAATCACCCACCCGCCCCCCACCCCCCTCCCCCCCCCCCACCGCCTCCCCCCCCCCCCGTTCACGGCACCTCCACACCTTTCCCAATCCCCTCTTTTCCCACCCCCCCCCCACTTCACCGCTTAGCCTTTCGTATCTCTAACACCACTTCTCCCTGTCCCCCCGCCTCCCCCCCTTCTCCACCCAAACCCCCCTGTCGCACCCACCTACCTCCCCCTTTTACCATCCCTTGCTTTCCCCGTCTTTCCCCATGCACATTCTCCTCTCCCACACTGCCCACCTCCTTTCCCGCACCCCCACTGTCCCGTCTACCTACCCTTCTCCTACCCACTCTTCTCACTCAGTCCGCCTTCTCCAATTCCCTCGTGTCCCCCTCACCCCCCCATCATCTCGCCCCCTCCGCCCACTGTCACTCCTTTTCACACCCAATACCTGCTTCCTCCTCCCTTAAGCGCATCCTTTTCTATCTTCCCCCTTTCTCCCTCAGCCTCCCCTTCCCCCCAACTTCTTTCTAACATCCCCTCCTCGTCCCCCCCCCCCCCCCAGTGGGGATGAAAGATTTCTACGTCTAGAAGTTGGGTGTAATACTTTCTTTCCAACCTCCGAAGACTTCCCCTCTCAAGACACCCCTTTCACCCCGTGAAAGAGGCCAGTCCGAGTCTTCCGCCGAGACCGTGCTTTCCCCCGAGGACTTCGCCATCTGAAGAACCTTCGTAAGACCTTGAGGCTTTTTTTCCCCCCCCCGAATCCTCCCCTCCCTAGGTGATATTTTTTACAGGATCGTTACGCCTCGGAGACTTTTTTGGCCCTTCCCCCTTTTCTCGAGTGTTTTCCTAAGCGAAACTCACTGGAAGAGCCACTACAGTATTGCCGGACCCTTTAGTCCTCGGTCTCAGAAGTCTGTTTTCTCCGACAGATCCCCTCCCGCAGACCTCTTTTGGAACTCCGTTGTTGTTGTGTGGAGGACTACTCGGTCCTTCCTCTTTCGGCAGCAGAGTATTGACGAGGCTCCCTCCCTTTCGGAATAAGTCTCTGATGGGTGATAGTAACCATGAACTCCCCCCTAACAGGCCCTCCGTAGATGGAGGCCCCAGGACTTCGAAAGTCAGAACCGCCCACCCCCCTTTAACCTCTTGTGGTTTCCTTTTTTCCCCAAAAGATCTTCCCCCTCGAGAGCTTGTGAGCATTTTAGCCTGGAGAGCAGTTAATATTTTTCTCGTCACGGTCTTCTTTTTCCGTTCGCTGGACGAGGGAGAGGGGACCTTCCTCGGTGAAAGGCTCTTCTCCTGGCGGAGGCCCCCCCCCCCCCCCCCTCGCCCCTCATTCACCCCCCCTCTTCTTTGGACAAGATCCCTCTACCAAAATCCCTCGCCTGGAAGTTTTAAAGGGGATTGGCTGCCGAAACGGGTACCTTTTTCCCCCCCAAAGCTCCCTGTTCTCCCATGTCTGCCAACATTGAAGACCCGGTCTTCCCTTAAGGTCCCCTCCAGTATCCAGGCTCGGTAGCACGGAGATTTCCTTTTCCCTGATGCTCCCCCCCCTAATCCCCCCCAACGTAAAGAAGCGCAAGGAAGATGTCAGGTTTTCTTCGATTCTTTGGAATCCTGGTAAATTCTCTTCCGTCAGTTCTCCCTGTCCAGTAAGCGCGAATCGTTCGCCGTCGTCGGCCGCTAGTGCGCCTGGGGTCTTCCCCCCCCCCCCGAGCTCTCTTTGGTCCCCGTACTTTTTTTCGGAACGGGGTCGTCCGATCGCGCCGTCTTCCCGCGATCCCCCCCCCCTTTCTTGACTTTCCTTTCCGTTGATTTCTCTGCGTTCCCCCCGGCGACGACCCGTGGAACACTTGTTTCGGTACACCCCTCCCTGGGAATTTCCTCGGTATGCCTGTCTATTAGGTCCGCTTTGCACTCTCCTGCAGCTTTTTTCCCTTCTGAGCATTCCCTGCGCTAAGCCGCTTTCCCGGTTTTGGAGGAAAAAGTCCCAGAAGACGGATTGTGGTGCCTGAGGTTTCCCTCGGAGTTTTTCTTCCCTCCCTAGAACTCTCCCGCGTATCTTCTACTCCTACCGGTTTCCAACTTTCCGCCTATGACTCTTTGGTGCTGGCCGTCCGACCCGGCTTCCCTCCGTAGAGTTTTGATGCTCTCTCCCAAGGCGAGGCCTTCCCTTTTGGGGTACTTTTTTTACGCTCCGGTCAGCCAGCTTCCTTCTCAGCCGCTTACGGAGAGGGCAAGGCAATTGGTTTGTCTTCTACTTTCACAGACTATTCCCCCCGGCTTCAGACCCTTTATTTCCGTAGTCCCGGAGTCTTTTTGTAAGACTGTGTCCCAATCCCTGTCCAGTCACAAGAGTTAGACGCGGTGCTTGCCACCCACTTGGGATTTCCCCCCCACCTACTCTACACCGGCTCCTTTGCACGAGGATCCCTTCTATCGAACTTCCCTCCAATTTTTTTCTTCCGAGGCAAGAAGGTGACCCTCGTGCCCCTCCCTCGTGCCTTGTGCTTTTTTTACGTTTTTGCGGTTTCTCATATCCCCGCCCGTTCACGGAGATTTCTCCTGCTGGCCGGGTCTTTTTGAGGCCCTTGTTGCAGGTTTTGCTGATGCCTTTTCCGGTAGAGCTTTAGTCCCGTACGAGTTCCCCCCCCTCCAAGATCCCCTTCTTCTTCGAGACCTCTCTCCCTTGGGCTTTTGGAGCCGGTGCGGATGGCAAGGATGAGTACTGCTTTCATGATCGTCCGACCTCTCCCATTCTCTCCCCAGACAACCTCTTTCCGTGACCCGGGTTCCCTTTATTACCTTCTGCCGACGTCTTCAGTTAGGCCTTTCCAGGGTTCCCCAAAAGTGGTCGCCCTTTTTCGTCAACCCAGACTGTTCCTAGGTCGCCGTCCCTCCCCCCTTTCCTTTCGGCGCGACGCTATAGCACACCCTCGGCCGCGGTTCACCGAGCCGACTCTTTTTTCCCTCTGGAGGCTCTTCTGACTCCAGCAGTTCTCCTTTTCCCTTCTGGGTTTCCCCCACCTTGGCGCTTTCGTACGACCGGTCTGCTCGAAGGGGCGACCAGTTCTTTTTTTTTTCTGGACATTTTGGATTGCCCGTTTTCTTGGTTCGATCTCGAGCCAGCCCTTCCCCGTCTCCGGAGTTTAACCTCCCTTTGTGATCATCTTGGACCCAGCTCCCTCTCCTGTTGTCTGTACCGCTGCACGTCCGCCGCCGTTTCTGAGATACTTCTTCCCCCTTTCCTGCAACACATCCGCTTTCTCTTCTTTCGGGTCCCCCCCGAAGGAGGGGTTTGTGGCGGTCAGAATAACTTAGACCTTTCCAACGCGCGGGCACCCCTCCCCTCCCCCCTTGTTCATCGCACTTCTTATCTGTGACGGGGCTCTACGAGGATCTTTTCTGTGGGTTTCCCAGAACTTTAAGAGCTCCGTGGCCGCTTCGTCGAGCCGCGCTCGTTCCGTCAGCGGCTTCCTGCATAGGTTTTTTTAGTTGTTTTCCTTCCCGCCGATCCCGTTTCCCCCTTCTCTTGAGTTGAAGTGGCGAAATCCCTTGAAGCCCCTTTCTTTCGTGGGTCTTCCTCCCGCCTGGTCCTTACGTGTCCTTCCCTTTTCCCGTCAGATTCCCCAGAAGGCGTTTTACAGACCTTTTTTCACGTCAGAGTGTTTTGAGTTGACTGGTAAGTCGGGTCGGACTTTCTTCTCGTCTCCTCGGTCCCTGCAAAGTTTCCTCTCCCGCTCGCCTCCCCCCCTCTTTCTCGATCTCCTTTTTATAGGGCGCCCGAGTACAGCCCTGCTCAGAAACCCCTTTTTTCTCCCAGCACTCCTAACACCTTTCCTTACCCTCCCGCTCCTTGAATCAGAGAGGTTTTTAGTAAGGTTGAATAGACTGTGTCCGGTAGCAGTCCAGTAACTTTTTTTTTTGTTTCAGGGACCAGCTGTATTCCCTGCGTATACAGGCCTGGTTTTTTTTCTCCGGTTCTCCCTTCCTGCGCCGACTCTCTTTCCCTCCCCGCGCGTTTACCTCTGTGATGGTCTTCATCGACGTCGTCATGGTACTTGCCGCCCCCCGTTTGACGTTTTCTTAACGCTCTTCAGGATCTGTGGCACCTTCGGTCCTGACAGTGTTCTCCCCATCTACCTAGGCGACTCTCATGTATTTTCCCTGTTGCCTACCCCCCCACGTACCCCCTTCCCCCCCCCTTCCGTGATCTCCTCTTTTTTGCCGCGGGCGGCTGCATCCCCTCTTTTTTCCGTCCCCCCCCCCACCCCCACCACACAACAAACCCCCACACCCAATTGCTCAAACCTCTGCCCCCTTCCTTTTTTTCCTCCGGGTAAGGATTTTTCTTTTGCCCGATCGCGGCCCCCCGCGGAGCCCCTTAAGCGCGTCTTGCCGAGACTCCTCGGCGTCAGCGCCCTGCCTTTCTTTTTTCCCAGCTTTTTTCAGGTCGTCTCCCTTACGCCTCTGCATCCCCTCCTCGGTACCCCCCATTCAAGTTTTTTTTACCACTGAAGTGTACCGTTTGCCTTTCCGCAGCCCACCTTCCCGGTCGCGTTCCCTGAGTCCTGATCGGTGAGTTTTGGTTCTCAGGAGGCAGTTTTCTTTTTTCTACCATTTTTTCCCTCAGGCCCACGGCCCGTGGCTATTTTGATAATTTTGAAAATGGCTGCCATGAGATACGTACGTACGGCGGCGGGCCGGCCTTGTTGGAATTTTCTTCTCTCAAGCCCTCCCTCCAGGACTTCCCTTTGGACCTCCGGCTGGGACCTGTTTTTTCCCGCGGTTCAAGCAGAAGCGCGCGTTCTCCGAAAACTCCCTTTTCCTTCCCGTTTTAGGAAGTGACTTGAGTTACCACCCCCCGAGACGTAGAAGCTCTTCGCAGACCCGGCTTGACTGGCCCAGGTTCCCCCCTTCTAGGTGCATTCCTTCAAGAAAGGGCCCCCGGTCCTTTCCGTTGACCCTTTCCTATTCCCGAAGCTTCCCATCCGGTATCCTCCCCTCCCTTCAAGGCTTTTCGGCAGAGTTTCACCGGAGGTTGGCAGAGGATCTCCGCCTTCCTTTTTACCCGCGCGCAGGTTTTTTTTTCCCCGCCGGAACCCGCATGGCGCGTTTTCTAAAGGTTTTCCCTTCTTCATACGACCTAGAACTCCAAGGACAGAGTAGGGTGCTTTTTCGGGCAATTGCTAAGAGGTGCCCTCTCCGCCGGGCCTTCCCCTGTAGTCCCGGTTCACGACCTTTTCCTTTCCCCGAGCGTTTTTGAGCATCCCGCGAGATCCCTTTTTTCCCTCCGTGTTTTTTTGATCTGCTCTGGTTTCCCGATTTCAGGTCGTGACTCCTTCAGAAAGGTTTTTCTGCTCTAATTTTTCCCCTAGTTTTCTTTTTTCGAACAAAGCAACCGCGCTTCTTACCGGAACCCAGAATGTTCCCTGATCGGACCCTCTCCACCAGAGGTTTCTCTTCTAGGTTTTTGTCCGACGGTCGGATTTGTCGTTCAGCGGCGTTCCAGTCCTCGGTCCCCTTGGTCAAACTTTTATGGCATCTCCTCTTGGTCCTCGGGCTTTTTTTTATGTCCCTCTGATAATCCTTCTTCGGCCCTTTTACAACTCCTCTTACAAACCCCCTCCCCTTCAAGCACCCCACTGTTTCGGCAGAATTCCCCCAAATAGGGTCCCGGTCCAAACTCGTGTTCGCTGTTTATGCTGACGAATCTTTTTTTAAGTTAGACCACCGGAGTATGTGCGAGAGAATTTCTTCCCTTGGGATTTTCTAGCACATCTCCAAGTAACCAGAACACGGACCCTTGTACCCGGTTTTGGAGTCTTGATCCTGTAAGTGACCCCCTATGCAGGTCCTTCCACTCCCCTTTTCGAAGCTATAGAAGCGGTCCGCCGAGGCAGAAGATTTTCCCCCCAGTAGTTTTCCCAACGAGCACTGTGATTTCCTCTCGGGTTTGAGTTTTTTGTAGCGAGATGTTCGAGGGCTCAGTAGAAGGAATACTTTTTTTTTCCTAGATACCGATGGACCCCCCTCTTAAAGCAGATCCTTCCTTCTTGGATGCTTTTTCCCCCCCCCCTTTTTGATTTTTTCCCAACTTGGAACTTGGTCCTAGGACGTCTTTATGGGACTGGGAGCTTTTTCTCTGGCCGTTTGTGTCTTCGCCGAGCTGCACACCCGAGACCCTCGTTTCTCTGTTTTTTTGTCGAGAATTCCCTCATGCTAATATTCTTTTTTTTTCCAGACCGAAGTTCTGGGTAACTGCGTACGTTTTTTGTATTTCCCTCCTAACTGGTTCCTCTCCTGGTCTTTTCTGGAGTTTCCGTTGGCTAAACCTGTGCGCACTTTTTGGTGTTTTTCTTCCGAACCTTGTCATCTTTCGGGAGACTTCTACGGGGAGCCTGCGTTTGTGTGGGATTTTCCAGATAATTTCTCCCCTTTACTTAATGTTAGTCATCTTTGACTGCAGTAGTCAAGCGGCACGGTGACGACCTCTGGGTAATTTTCCTATGACGCCCCTCAGGATCGGGTTGCAGAGGCCTCCGGTCTACCGTAATCCCTACCTTTACCCCCCTCCTTTCCCTCCTCCCGGGACCTGCCCACAACAGAAGCTGGGCCCAGAAAAAGGACTCCGGGGGAGCACAGATACTCCTCCAGCGGGGAGGAACCCACATGTCGTTCCCTCCTTCGACAAATTCGGGCTTCCAGCTTTTAGAGGAATTCCTTTCTGGTGGCCTCACGCCCCTTTTTTTTGTGGAATCTTATGTAAGCCCCCTTGATACCCCTTCCCCAGTAATCCGTTCCTCTTTTGAATGTTTTTTTCGATTGAAGGTCTGTGAGTTTTGTTTTTTGAGAGACTTGTTTTTTTTTCAGCCTTCACAAAAGAAGTGCGATCATTTCCCTATCCCGTTAGAGAGTTTATTTTTTAGCAGGGGGCCCCTAGGAGGCTAAAAGGACAAATGACCTTAGCCCCTGTCACCCCTCCCCACGAAAACGATACGTTCAGTTGGTCGGTAAGAGAGACCTTTTTCTCGGTATTCTTTTTTTTGGCACACCCTACAGAGGTTCCACGCCCCCTTAGTTTTCTTAGCCGATTCTTTACTTAATCTTCCCCTTTCCTGCGGATATACCGTTCACAACGCCCCTTTTTTTTTCCCCCTTCAAACTTCTTTCCCTCGTTATTAGCGTTTTTCCTTTTCAGACGCTTTTTATTCTTGGGAAGCTAAAAACACATGGTGCCTTTCCGTGAAGGCGTCTAGCTCGATCTTACGGGTGTTTTTTTCCTTTTGGTGCCTCTTGGTAGAGGCTTTTTTTGGTTAAAGGCTTCTAGCCTTTCTTTGCCCCGTCTTTTTATCCGCGAGTGACCCTTCATTTCTCTTTTGTAGTACATTCCTGATCTTCCCTAGATTTCCCCTTTGTTGTGGTTGATTTTACGGGCATTTCCTTTTTTCCCCCACCTCTTTTTCTGGCGGGTCCTTCTACAGACGGCGTTCTTTTTTTTTTTGGTCCCGGCTTGATAGCTCACCGCTAAAATCCGTTCACCAAGGCTCCCTTGCTTCTTCCCCTCAGATCTTTTCTTTTTGTTTCCCTGGCTTTTCACGAGAGCTTTTTTTTTTTTTAGCGCTCTTTTCCGATTCTAATCTTAGGAGCTGCCGGCCCAGCCGAGGACTTTCCTTTGCGGCCCCTTCCGCGAGAAGGTTTTTTTTCTAACGATTTCGCAGGCACTTTTTCTTCGGACGACCCGACCTGTATTGGTAGAGTTCTTCAACTTTTCTTCCCTTTGAATACGGTCCTTTCTTTCCTTTTCCATCTGCGAAGCTGCCTATTTTCCTCCCTGGTACTTTAAAGAGTTTTTTCTTTTGTTGACTTTTTCGTGTCGGAGCTTCAAGTTTAGACTCTCTTGCCAAAGAAGAATAGCTAACTTTCCCCTTAGCCCCGGACCCTGTTATTTTCCCAGCCTGCGAGGCCCTCGTCTTTTTGAGTAATCCTCGAACGCCTGTACCCCACAGCATTACCAACTTTCCGAATTTTTCACTTTCTTCGAGGTTCCCGTGTAAGGTTATTTTACTCTCCAGGTTTCGGCAGCCTTACAACCTGGAACTTTTTCCCCCGATGTCTTTTTCTAGGGCAGTGACTCCTATTACCAGTCTTTTGCCCCAGGTTTCCCCCTTTTTCGCGACAATGGTTCTTTCTAGACCCCCTTTCCCACCAGCTGGTGCCTTATTTTCTTTCCATCGTCTTTCCCGAGATGCCCTTTCATTCTTTTTTATTTTTTGAACTAGGCCCATCCGGGACCTTTCGGTTCCGCCTGCCCCGACTTTGGAATTGCATCTCTTCCCGCCTCGGCTGATCCGTTCCTGAGATCCTCCCCCACAAATCTCTTCCCATACCGTTGCTTCTTTTTTTTAGGACGTTCTCCTTTTCGTAGCCCCCCTCATTCTGCGACACAGGGTTTTCGCCGACCTAAACCAACCCCCCCCCCCCCCCCCCCAACACTCCCCCCCCCCCCCCAACACCCCCCCACCCCCCCCACCACCCCCCCCCCCCCCCCCCCCCCCCCCCCCCCCAACTTTTTCATTGAATTTCACTTTTTCTATGGAGTTTTTAGAAAGCTTGACAAAAGAATCAGGCCCTTTTTCCAGGAGGTTTTCCCTCGAATCGAGGGCTTCCGCTTACGAAGTGCCCTCTCCACTTTTGCTTCACGTTCCCCGCCGTCTTTGAGCCGACCCAGGAGAGTTCCCCTTCCCCTTCTTTTCACTTTGTCCCCTCTTTTCCGTGTCCTAGGCGATGACCACGCCCCCCCGGCCCCTCTGGAAAGCATCGAAGGTTTCTTCTCGGGTTTCCGGTCTGAAGTCTTTCTTGAGAATTACCCTACGTACGGTAAATCCCTCCTTCCATTTCGAACCCCTCTGAACCGGCCGCGTGAGCCCTAAGACTCGTTTCTTTTGCGCGGCCCGTTAAAGTCCTGGTGAATTGCCTTCTCAAGCCTTTCTCTTGACCTTCCTCCTTAAGTGACGTGTGTTTTGTTGCTCGTTGGCCATCCCTCCTTCCGAGCCTATTTTCTCGCTCCCTGGACGTTTTTTTGGATTGAAACCATCCGCCCGTGCGGCCCTCTCCGCCGAGTTTCGAATTTTTCTTTCGTGTTGGCTTTCCTGCAAGAGTTTTTTTTTTTGTTATCCCTTGAGGCCTACTGGCTCTGTACGAGTTTTTCCCGCCTTTCCCGCCTTCTTTGGTCACTTTTTTTTTTTGCCAGAGAGCCGTTACCCGGAGGTTTCCGAGGACTCTCTGAGCACTCTCCTTTAGGCCCTTTTTTTTCTGCGCGGCCACATTCTTCTTTTTCTCCAGGTTTCCTCCAGGCTTTTAGGATTTTTTGGCCCTTTTCAGCGTAGAGGTGTGCGATTGCGTTTCCTCTTGGGTTACATCTCCTCTTGAGACCCTTAGGTTCAGAGTTTTTCAAGCTCTTGTGTAGTTTTTTTTTGACCGCCAGAGCAGCACCGACCCGCCGAGTTTTTTGGTGAAGTTTTGTGGGGGTGTCTGGTCTCTTCCTTCCTGCTACCCAGTCTTCCCTTTCTCGTCTTATGAATTTGAGGCACGAACTTGAAGGCCTACTGCTGTCTCCTCTTTTTCAAAGATCTCTCAACCTCGAGTGGGACTCCTCACTTAACAGCACTACAGGTTCCCCCTGCCCCCCTTCTTCACCACTTCTTTTCTCGGTTGAACCCTTTCTTTACGTTGTTTCGGCAATTTTTCCTCGGCCGCTTGTCTTTTTCCGGCTTTTCCGCGAATGGCCCGTTGCGCGGGTCTCTCCGGGACCCCTCGGAGATAGTTTTCGGATTTTTGGCCACTCTCTGGACCACCTCTCCTCGATTTTCGCACCTTTGTAAGCATGAAGACGGTGCCGGTGCCACCAGACTTTTCTTTTTCAGCTTTAGACGCAAGGTCTCAGTTCGCCACCGTCCACGGCCGGCTTTTGAGTCAACTTCAGTTCGCCTTGTGAGAATACCCTAAAGCATTTCAGCCCCCTGACCTTTTCTCTGATGAAGAACGACAGTCTCCGGTATCCTCAGAGCCTTTTTTCGTAGGACCCCCCCCGCCTGAAGACTCCGGTGGAAGACTCAGGGATCTTTGAAAAGCCCTCCACCCCCCGGGCAAGGCCCTTCTCTTTTTCTTGACCCTTCGAAAGAACGCCCCCCATCAGGAGAGGAGCCGCTCTATCTCCCCCAGCACTCCGCACCCAGACACCCCTGAATGCGCCGGAAGAGTCCCCCCCATGCACGAACTCGCTTTTCCTCCGGTACCTTTCCCCGCCCAACCCCCACCTTCCCTTCCATCCTTCTCCCGCCCCACCCTCCCCTCTCCCATCTTGTCCCTGTTCAGCCGACCTTTTTCCCGTGGCCCCCCGGCCTTCCCAAAATTTTCAGGAAACTGGAATACGGCACCTTAAGCGCGTGGCGGTGCCCCTTGCTTAGCAGAGAGTCCACGTTCTTCAAGACTCTTTTGAACTTCCCCGAGCCTCATCGCTCTCCTCCTACATTAATCTCGACGGCGCGTTTGCGGGGTAAGAGGAGGTAAAGACCATAGACCCCGATCCTGAAAACTTTTCCTCTCTAAGGGCCTCTTCTGTGAGGAACCAGCTACCTGAGTTTGCCGGTGATGACGCCCTTTAGGCTTCCCCTTCTCTCTTTAGCATGAGCTTCCCTGTTTGGGTCCTCAGGTTCCTCCCTTTGAGATTGACTTTCTGGCCACGGTTCCTGTCTTTCGTTTCAACACTCCTTCCGGATCGTCAGCTCGCGCTTGAGAGACGACTTCGATGTTAAAAGACGACCTCCCCCAACTTTTTTGACCTTCCCCAACCCCTCACTCCCTCTCGGGAACTGTACGGGCGGGATCTTTCCATCCCGCAAGTTTTTTTTACTTGGCCTCACAGGCGAAATTTCGTCCCCTCCATGCCTTTTAACTTTTTCTCATAGAGGGAGATTTCAATGCGATGAAAGTGGCCCTCGACAACTTGAGTCCTTTTTAGCACCCTACAGAAACCTCTTCCGCGAGCGTCTGCGCTACCGAGACCCGAGGGAGAGTGGACTTTTTGGACGGAGGTCTTCCCTACTTTAAGACTAACGAAGGCCCTACCCCGCACAAACCGATTCTTTTTTACAGTTTCCCGAGGGATGGTCGGCATGGACATCCAAGTGGGTTCCCCCACTCACCTAAACCCCTCACTAGGTCTCCACTTAATTTCCTTCGAACTGTACAAAAGACTGGCCCCGAATTCCCTCTTCTGAGAACTCTGCCCATCGATATAGACCGAGATACATTTTTGTGAAGAGCCCAAACTCTGACTCTTCCTAATCCCCCTCCCCGCATACCCTTGGTTGATTTGCTTGTCCGCGGATAGTGTCCGTTGTCCCTATTTCTTAGATTTTCCCCTTCCGAAGCGAGGGAAAGCGTTTTTCCCCACAGAGATTACCTTCTTTAATTCATACTTTTTTTTTTTTTAGAGCCTTTTCCTCTTTCCTGATTACTCTGATTATGATTTTCTATAGGGAGCCTCTAAGAGTTTGTCTATACCATAAACTAGAGGTCCCAGACCCCCCCCCTCGACCGACTGGGACGGTTCGGTAACTCTCTCGTAAAGGTGTTGCTGACCCTCTTTCCGCAGATCCTTCCTTGCTAGACTCTTCTTCCAGTCTCCTTTTACCGAGGCCTCTCTAGCCCACGTACTAAGGCCGATTCCAGTTCGGCCGTTCTGCGAAGAACCTGTCCTGTATGCTTTTCTGTACTCTTTTCAGATTTCCCCATACTCCCCCCCCTCCCGACTAGAAGATTTCACCGTTTTCACGTACGAGTGGCTTTGCCCCTGAGTTATTTTCGCCTTTCCCTGTTCGCCCTTCCAGCCGTCCGCTCCACCAGGATAGGTATCCCGCCCTCTCGCCTTTAGTGTCCGCCTTCCCGTTCGCATTTTGAGACTTAGGACAGGCCCCGGCCCCGATCCTCTTCCTTGCCGAGTTTCCCCTTAGTACTTTCCAGACTATCGCCCCCGCGGCCCGTGCGGTATGGGGACCCCCCCCTTCTACCCGGCCCTTTCCTATCTTTTTCGTTTTTGTTCGCCTTGTGTCTCCCCCGCGGGTTCTCACAGTCTTTTTTTACATACGACGTTTTTTCTCTCTTCTCGCTTTAATTTTTCCCTCCTGGCCTTTACCCACCCGTCGGCGCCAGCGCGCCCTTGAACGCCTGCTGTATTCTTTTGATTTGCATACACCTCCCCTAAAGTTCCTAAGCGCGCTCCCGTTTCCCTTGCCGACTCTTCTCTACCCACTCGGCAAAGTTTCTTCCCCTTGTCTTGCACTTGGTCATCCCCAGGTATAGGGCGGGCAAGCTCCTCCTGACCCTTTAGAGAAGTTTTTCCGCCTTTCCCCTTTTGTCGTTTTCCCCATGCTCGTCTCTGCCTGAAGGTTTAGTCCTTCGTCTCCGTCCACCTTCCTAGTACCTTCGCCCCACGACGTTCCTCACGGCCTTTTCTTTTGTGAAAGTCTCACATCTTAGGGTGTCGAGTTTTCTTTCTTTCACATTGTCTATTCCGGTTTTTTTTCCATCGCAGAGAAAGTCAATTCTCACTTACGGAACTTCCCATTCCTAAGGTTTTTTCAGAAGACCCCTTCACGACGCCCGCGATTCCATTTTACGAGAACCCCAGGATTCTCTCCATTACAAGAAGGCTCCTTAGTCCCTTTTTTTTTTTCAAGTTCTTCATCCAGACCAAGAGTTAGATATTCCTCTACCATCAGGTTCCTGTCTGGGCCCTTCGTACTTTTCGGCTCCCAAGCTAGGATTTGTGTCAAGGAACTATTTCCAGCTACAGAACTACTCTCTCGGGTATTTCCTCCCCCTAGACTAGACCCCTCAGGTCCACAGAATTTCTCTGAAGAGAGAAGACCAGATTTCAAGTTACTTGCAGAATTCGATTTTTTTTTCTTCTCCTCAGGAGGATTCTTTTTTCGCGGCCCAGCAGTTTCCCGGTTCTTTTAAGACCTGGAGAGTATAAGCGTGAAAGGAAACAGTTTCCGCGGGCGTCCCCTTCTAGTAAAGAGGGATCTTCTTTTAGAAGGCCAGGCAGGTGGACTCGACCCACTGCCAAGAGAAGGCAAAGACGATATCATATCTCCCCAGCTTTCACCCCATGAAGAAGCCGTACCCTGAGAGAGAGACCTCTGTCCTCTTTCTCTCTCCATGGAAATCCTTTCCTTGGTTCCCCTACCTTACCCCTGCCATCTCCCCTTCTGGTACCTCTGCCGCTATCCCTCTTTTTCCCCCTAACACCCCCTCACCCCCCCCCACAACTCCCAACCCCCAGAAGCTCCGAGACCCTCTGCCCGCCCCCGAGGGCCATCTTGAAAGCCGCTTTTTTTTTCTACTCACCTACGGCCTCTCCTCCCTTCGGGAGACCAGTCCTCCCTTGAACAGAAAAGGACAAAAGGCCCAGGGGTCCCCCGGAACTCCCCCCCTTCCCTCCTTGCAGTCCCCTTTTCCCTTTATCTTTTTACCATTATGCCCAACCTCCCACTCATCCCCCCCCCCCCCCCCCCCCCCCCCACCTTCCCCTTATGCCTGCCCCAACCCCCCCCCCCACCCACCCCTCACCCTTTCCTCCCACCACCTACATCCACCCCGCTCCCTCCTAAAATACTCATTCCCCTCTCCTTTTAACACCCCCCCTCCCTTATCTAACCTTCTCTCCATCCTTCCTATAATGCCCAACTGGTTTGACTCTTGAAGCCCCTCGGAAGTTTTTCTTCCGTCAGGATCTCATAAATCGGTCGGAGAAGCCACTTTTAACTCCCCCTTGAGGTTTGAGACCCTTATTTTAGGCCGGGGGGCCAATCTCGCCCCCATTCTGCACTCCCAGGTGCCTTCCCGAAAACCTAGGGCCGGCGCCCTAAGACATGAACCTCGTTCCGGCTTTTCTTTCCTCTTCTCCTTGCGAGTCTTGTACGCGAACCGGTCTTAAGAAACCAAGACGGACCGGTGAGAAATCTCGACGCCCCCTTCTTTTCTTTTGCTTGACTTCCTGACACCCGAAAGTCAAGAGTTATTGAATTGGGAAGTTTTTTCTTCTTCTCGCGGCTCCCCCAGTTGGAGTTTTTCTCGAGACTTTCTTAATTCTTGCAGACTCGATCCTTCCCTTTGCCCCAGTGAGCGACGCTTTTCGTTTCTTGGCCTTTTCAGACCTCCCTAGAACCCCAAAGTTCTTTCCCTAGGGTTACCGGCGGGTTTTCAAGCTGATCCCCAAGTCCCTCTCCGGAGCCCTCTCAATGGTGACGTTTCCCTTTTGTGTCCTTTACCTAAGAAACTCATGGGCTTCCTGCCTGCGAAGCGGCTTCTCGCTGCTGTGTTTTTCCTTTTTTTCGCCGCAACTCCTGTTTGATTTTACCCCCGGTTAAGCTTCCTTCGACCTTGGACGGCGCCCCCTAGGGTCTTGCCGCCTCCCAGGCCGAAATTGCGGCCCTTTTTTTTTAGGGATTCCCCTTTCTTGCCCTCCTTCCACCCTTGCGTTCCCTTTTTCCTAGACTTGGCCTTTGAACGCGCGTTGCGTCCCCTAGGAGTCTTCTCCATTTGATTTCCGGTCGACTTTACACCTACAACCTTATGGTTGATGCGTGGCTTTACATTTTTTCTCCCTCCGGAGTCTTGTTACCCATGTTCTCCCCTTAAAAATGCTGGACCGAGACCTTTTTTCTCCCCCTTATGTTTTGTCCTCCAGCAGTTTTCCCCCCCACCGCTGGCCGGTTGCTCTTCTCTTGCTGCTTTTCGGTTCGAGGTGGTCACTCACCCTAGCCTTGGACGTTTTCTTCTCTCGGGTTTTTTTGGCGGAGAGGAGTTCCTTGATCTTTTCCAAAGATCCCGCTACCTTACCAATCCAACCACCTTTCTTGTTCTAGACTTTGATGGCCTTGACGGGAAAGGGCATCTTATTTCCCTTTTTCTTTTTGATTCCTTCTTGGTACTTTCCCTCGGAATAGCCTCCTTCGACTTACGTTCTCACGGCTTTTTGCTTGCTTTTTTTTTAGCTTTAATCAGTTTTCCTTTTCTGTAATCTTTTTTTGAAGATGTAGTTCCTTAGCCCCCTCTTTCAGATTTCCCTCTTGATCGGTAGGTTTGTTTTTTTTTCTCGTGTTTGATTTCAATTTCTCACTGGGATTTTACGCTTTCAGTTAAGGCTTCCTCCGGTCTGCTACTTTTTTTTTCGAGATTTTCCTCATCACTTTTCGCGGGTTTAGCAGTCTTTGCACCGAACGTTCTTGTAGCACCTTCCCCCTGAACCCCCTCAACCCCCTTTATGGTCATTCGGGGTTTTTTTCTTACTCCTTCTTTGAAAGCTTTTTTACAGCAAGTGAAAGTGCTTTTTTCAGGATTTTTTTTTTAAGATCCCAGAGGGATTTTTGTCATTCCTTTCCTTCGGGATTTCTTTATTCGACTAAGAATCTTTTCGGAGTCTCCCAGGGCTTCAACTCCACTTCCGGTCCTTTTGAATGCCATAGGCAGCTCTTAAGCAAACTTTCCCCGTCCGGTGTTTTTCAGGCGTGTGCTATCAGTTTTTCTTAATTATAAGCACTATCCCCCTCTCTTCGGTTATTCCGCGCATTCTTTCCTGAGTATTAGTCGAGACTTTTTCAGGTAGACGCTACTTGACCTTTTTTTTTCAGGTTCTTTTCTTGTGAAGAGCTTATCATTTAAAATTTGGAGCTGGTCTCATAGAAAGTCCTTTCCGCCACCGGTTTTTTGTCAAGTCTCTTGTACTCTCTTGAGTCCCCTTTTGATGGTGATTTTCGCAGTCGCACCGTACTTCCGCCCTTTTTCCGATTTCCTTCCCTGGCCTCTTCAACCTCCGGTTCTCCTCTTCTTTGGTTTCCAAGCCTGTATCCCTTTTTGACTCACTCTTCGGAATTTTCTTTACCAAACTTCCTTCAAACTTCCCTCGCGCGCGTTTTTGGCATTTCCCCAGCCCTCTCGTTCATTCACAGTTCTCCCCCGCCTTCAGGATATCCCCCGTCGGCGGTCGACTTGGTATCTTACCCGCACCCCCTTTCTTCCCGTCGTTGCTCCTCTGAATCCGGCCTTTCGATCGCACGCTCCCTGCTGTTCTCTCGGCGCGCCCCCCTTTTGACCCTTCAGAGTTTTCCCCCTTCAAATTCCCTCATCCACGAGACAAGAGTCCTCTTTCCAGTCCAATCTCCCCCTTTCTCTCCGGACCTCGTCACGATCGATTCCTCCGGCCTGGCCCCGGGTTGGCCCCTTTCAGGACCTTCGATATTATCCAGACCCCTCCTCGGATTTTCCGATCTTTTTTCCTTAGGACATTATTCCTAGGGGATCTTCAAGAGACCTTTTCTTTTACTCGGAGGTGTCCCCCTTTTTTGTAGGGAGTGTAGGCATAACCCAGACTTGGTTGATATTCTCTGAAGAATCCCTCAGGGGTCTTAAGGTTTCTCTCCCCCCCGTTTCCTCATCCTTCCTTAGCCCTAAGAGTGCATTGTGTTAACGAAAACCAAGGGGAAAAGGGTTTCTTTCTCGATGAACAGACACCGCCGAAGTCCTACTTTCCCGGTTGTGTCTCTTTTTTCCTTTTTTGGTTTTTGGTTTTTTTTTTGTTTGGCTTTTTCTTTTTGTGTGGTGGGGTTTTTTTGGTCGGTGTCTGGAGGTTTTCCTCCTTCGGTTTTTTTTCTGTTTTGTTTGGGGTGAGAGTGTCCGCAGCCCTATACCCACTCCCCGGAGCTATCCCTCCTTCCCTCTAAGAGGACCCTAGACCTGCAAGCCACAAGGCTTCTAGTTCTTTGCCCTAGTTTTCCGCAAGTTTCGGTGCGCTAAACTTCCCCGTCATACCTTGAAGGATCTTTTCAGCTAATCCGGCTGTTTTTGAGTTCAGCTTTTTTTGTAGGGCCAGCTGCAAGAGCTCTCTGCTTGAAAGCTTTTAACGTCCTTCCTTCCTGCCGCCAGCAGCCCTCGATTATATCTTTCCTCCTGGTGGGGGGGCTGAGGATTCTCTGGTCCATTATCTATTTCGTTCAAGAGCGGAGTTTTCGAACTAGACGGCGTTTCCCCTCCGGAGATTTATTCTTGTGCACCCTTCCAAGCGACTCTTTCTGAACGGTCCCGAGCTCATTCTAGGATTTCTCTAAAAAACTCTTATCCCCTGGGCGTTTTGGAAGTCCTTACCGGTTCCTCCCAGAGTCTTCAGATACTTACGAGAGGACTTTTTGAAGGGTTCTGTCAGAAGCCGCTTGGGAGAATGGGATCTTCGTACTTTTCCTTCTTCTCTTTTTTATGCTAGTCAACTCTCCCGAGACTTTCACTCCCCTTTGTTTTAATCCTCCTTTCAGGCACACTTCGTTTTTTTCGGACTTTGTCAGAAAAAGCGTACTTGAGAAGTTCCTAACTTTCTTTCACTCACTTCTAGTTTAGAATACCTCGATTTCCCTCCGAGCAACAATGTAACTTCTCTCTCGGAGTTTTCCTTTCCGGGATGGAGATCCTTGGTGGTCCCCTCCCAAGCTCTTTCCGCGCCTTCCGCCTTCGGGCTAGTCTACTTTCCTTTCTCGCGTTCTCAGTAGTATTTATCATGACCTTTCACGTATATTTGGTGTCCTTATATTTGATTTTATGTTCAGTTTCTGAGATGTCTTAGATTCCCTGCACTCACATTCTAGATGGCTAGCTTTCACGCTCTCAGTCTACTTCTCTGTGGGCCTTCTTTTTCCGAATGGAACCCTCACAAGGCGTTGAGTGACACTTCTCTTTTAGAGTAAGCGGCCGGTTTTTGCCTTTACGCCCGACTCCCTACTCCCTTTTTTTCTCGGGCGTCCAGTAGAGCAGCCCCCGGCCTTGCCTTTTTTCATTCTTCGGTCTTTAAGCAATGCTAGCGCCCAGGCTTCGGTTACTGGAGGTCCCGAGTGCTCACCCATACTCGAAACTTCCTACCTCGTGCCATACCCAGGTGGGACTGAGCGCAGAATTTCGCCGTTTCTTTCCCTCCTACCGCCCCGGTCCTAGCGTCTTCCTAGGGATTGTTTTTAGTGCTCTCTGTATTCCTCCTTCCTCCGCTCATGGAGCAGACTCCCCTTCAATGCAGTTAGCTGTTAGACTTTCAAGAGTTTTTTCTTCCCGGTCTTTCTCACAGAATAAGGATGGACTTAATTAGTCCATTCCCCCGGCAGCGGTTTTTTCTCCTCGATCCGTACGATTCCCCCTCAACGCTTTTTTTTACCGCTTGATGCCCCCTTTCCGTCCCACTTACTTCGTACCGGATACGGGCCCGGCCGTGGGCATGCCCCGGGCACTTCCTTTTGGCCAGCGCCCGGGAAGCAGTGGAAGGGGGCTGTATCACCGGCTATTCCGATACTACATGTTCCATGGTTTTCATTTCTTCCTTTTCTCCCTGGTTTTGCGCGAACCGGTCGAGGGCCCTCGCCCACACGCAAGTTTCCCCACCGCGAGCGGCTTTTTCTACGAGCAGTTAGAGCCTTGATTTCTATGAGCCTGTCCCTTTGCCGGAGAGTAGTCCCCACTGATCGCCTCCCCCCCTGACTTGTACACCACCTCCCCCCAGAAAAAAGCGTACTGTTTTTCCTGTTTACCTCCAGATGCTCTTCTTGTAGGGCCTGTTATTCTTTGACCGGATGCATGTCGACAGACCCTTTTCTTAAAAGAACCGAGCTCCTCTAGGTCGTCCCCTGACCTTTGCATCGGGCCTTCGGTCCTTGATCGCTTCCCGAGAAGCACCCTGGAAGAGGTAAACTTTAAGCGATGAGTTTCCCCCTCTTTTTTTTTTCCTCTAGATCGTACGCTCTCTCGGGCCTTTCTGGCCGCGACCCCGCGCTCGTAGTACTCGTACTTCTTCCCTGAAGGTGCCTCTAGATACGGGGGACTCGGCCTTTTGAGCTTTTCCTTTTGCCAGTGGCGTTCCGTTCTTCGCTTTTTGTGATCTCCCGGCGGTCCCTTTCGACGGCGCCCCCCCTCGGTTCGCGAGGTGACCCCCCGCTCAGCGTTACCTCCGGTTTTTACCCG
>Ga0179593_1413987_pt1 | contig 24170 bp, 29 predicted proteins | sample CZODoug2_1_08_16_FD_185931 | JGI IMG/M metagenome (GOLD analysis project Ga0179593, IMG submission 185931) | Vadose zone soil fungal communities from Angelo Coast Range Reserve, California, USA - CZODoug2_1_08_16fungal (PacBio error correction) | ecosystem: Environmental > Terrestrial > Soil >... | reverse complement strand
TTTGCCAGTGTTTCTACCCCACTCTTTCTTCCGTAGTGACATGAATTTTCTGCGTCGTGCTTTTCCTTCCCTGGTTACAGAGTAGTAACTATTACCCCTTTAAGCCCTTACGATAACATGTCCTTCCCTGCCAAAAGCTTTTACTTTACTACGGGCAAAAGACCCTTCGATTTTGTTCCAACCCTCGTAGCGGCGCGACTCTCCAACAACCCCACATGGCCTATTCTGATTCCTGCTCCGTTGTTTCTGCATGGTCATGTGTTCCAGCTTTCCACCCTTTTGGCACTCATACGATCTTTCCGTGCTGTACGAGGCATGAAAATCCTCTTTCCCGTCTTCTGCAGATCTAAATGCTGATCCTGGAATGCTTTTTTCTCCTCCTTTTGCCACTCTACCGTGTTTCAGACGCAAGTATATTACTCTGTGAATGACCTCCTATCCCCTACACTACTATTTCCCCACTTAAGTTTTAGAAACATCTTCCACCCTTTTTCGACGTCCCTGAACCTTGACACCTCCTCTCCTTGGTGGGTAGTCTATGGGACCATACTTTGAAATTCCTTTCTTTCACCCCGCACACACGTTTTTTAAGTTCTTTCATGAGGCGTTCCACCGCTGTCTCTATTGTTGAGCTTCCCCGTCCCCAGGACACTAGATAAGGGTTTTTCTTCTTCGATCCCTTGATCCTTTTCTTCTTTCCCATCACCAACAGAAGTCTTTTTTGCCAGTCGGCTGAACCCCCCCGCGGTTACAAACTCTTGCGACTCCCCCCCTTGACTCTACCCCCTTCTCTTTCCTGCAAGCGATGGGCCGAGCCCCCAGTACCCATTAGATTTTCCCCCAATACACTTATCCTCATTTCGTTATTTACCGGAAATTCCCTCTATTGTCAGAATAGAGAGGTTATTCTTTCGGCGGCGTTTCCCGCCTCCCCCGTTTGCAATTCCTCTCATTTGTCCTTAACCCCTGTCGGTGTTAAGATCTGTTACCCTGTCTCCTTTGGCGTTTTTGCCCGAAAAGTCATTAACGCCCCCAAGTGGAACTCATTGGGCTGTTTCCTAGCGGGCATGGAAGACTTGTTTTTCCGCCCCAATTTGACAGGTAGAGTTAGTTTGAAAATTTACTATTTTTCCTTCCCAGATTTCTCTCCCCCTAGACTCCAGAAAGTCCAGCTTACCCAGCATGACCGGGTTTCCGCAACGATTAAAAAGAATGATACATAGAACCTTAGCACCAATTGGTTTTTACTATTTGACGGGGCCGCCCCTCCCCTCTTAGATGCCCGTTTTTCCAGAGTTTTTACTCATCCCGTGTCCTTTTCCTCCCTTAATCGTGCAAAACACCCCCCTGCAACGTTCGGTTTTACAAACTGGGTTGAAACTTACCTGCCTGTCGTAGGCTACCCCTATTTTTCTGACTCCCAACCCGTGACAACGTCACCGGCTGCGTCCACCCAATGACCTTGCGCGTCTTGAGTCCAGAGGGGAAAGGTGTTACACCCGGCGAATGTGTACGACAAAACCTGGCCCTCTTTGCCACCCCCTGCCACCCCTGCCCCCGTCCCCATGCTGACCAGGTCACATCGCGAGCCCGCCATCGTTGCAGGCTGCCATTTTCCTCTGTTTCCTTTCTCAACAACACTTTGCGCCCTTTTTTTCAGGGCCCGCGTTCCCGCGAACCCCTTGCGCGCCTCACGATCCCTGTGTTTTTCGACCTTACAAGCGACCCTTACAACACAGATTGACAACCTTGAGTTTACGACCCTTTTCCCCTTTTCGCTCTAGTAGTCTTCTAACCTACCTCCGCCGACGCGGGCCCGGGCCAGGTCAGTTTCCCCAGCCTTTCATGTTCATTCCCACCGCCAGTGCCCCCCATAGGTCTGCAAGTCCAATAATAAAATCCACTCTGCCAACTCCCGGCCCCTTGAGAAGTTTGTGCCATTCACATCTTCCCTTCTCCCTTCCCTCATGGAGAACGCGGCCTATCGCCTTTCCGAGCCATTCACTGGAACGATGAACTTCCCCTCAAAAAAATACGCCAAAGGCTATCGGTCCCCTTCCACCCAGGGCCACCACAACCTTGTTCTCAGCCCCTCAAGGTTTTAGTTCGAAAATCACGCTTGGCACTTAATTACCCCCATCGTCGACCTTCCCCGCCCCTTTTCTGCGCCATGCCTGGCGCAGCATGCCGTTCTTTCACTTCGCCCCGATTCTGTCGATACGTGTCCAACATGGCTTGTCGATACCTTCCCCAGGACCCCAACCCCTCCTCCTGACCCAGCACGTGCGATAAACGGCAGAGGGGCCGGGTTGAACAGTGCGCTTCACTCTACGGCGTCCCGCCGTCGTTGGATCAGGTGAGAGAATGCAGAGCACGCCCGGCACAGGCCCGGAGCGCATTCGGAACCGCCCATTACTCAGACGTGTCACGATGCCCCCAGTTCTCATTTCGCGTCCCCCGTTGGTCACCTTCTCCCTCCACCAACGCGACGGGCGTCCCCAGGCCCTTTTCTTTTTTATTTCCGTCCTTTGCGTCATCCCGGCCTATACTATGGTCTTCCAGGCATCCAGTCCGGTCCGCTCCTGTCACGTTCGTTCTTGCGCTAAACTCCGCGTATCTTTTCCTCCTTCCTTCGTTTTTTTTCCTCCCTGAGTTCAACCGTTGATTGCCCCCCGATCGGCCTGGTAAGGGAGGTATCTACTGTGCCTTGGTGTTACTGATCGTTCACAGTTCAAAGGTCTTTGATGATTCTCTCCGGTCTCAGTAGAGTGTGGTCTGTGGGATCATCTCCTTTTGTACCCCCACTTTCTCTTCCTGGGTGGCCATTTCGTTGAACGTCTTTTCGGACTCGTTATGAACTGCGCTCTGGGGTCCGTGAAGTTCGTTCTTCCCTACCATCCTGCTACCGCTAGTAATGTTCACTCAGTAGGCTGTTGCATGTGGTCTTCAATGTTTTCCCTTTCGAATATGACTTGCTCTCATAGCCGTTTCTTTTTTAAGATGATTTTTGATCCTTGTGACTTGTATAGCCCAAGACGGTTCCTCACGTCTCGTAAGAGATCTGTTTTCCCTGATTGATTTTTTCTCTAGTCGGAGATGTCGAGGGTTCCCTGACTTGGTTTTCATGACCTTCGGTTTCCCGTTGCACTCTTGCTCTGTACGTTATAAACTGTGAGGTGCTCGCCCCAGTGTTGTTTAGCGTTTGTATCCCCCGGCTACTATAGAGTTGGTCCAGATTTTTGTCTTGTTTCACATTGTGTCCTGGGTGGCTTTTTTTCACCTGCCACTCTCCTGATTGGTCAGCGAGCTGCCCCCTACTCGGATGACCTTTTCACCTTTTCCCCCACCGGCTCCCTCCAATGTTTTGCGAATTATTTTGCGATTGTTGTCCCTGCACCCTCTTTTTTTTGCTTTTTTTTAATCGTCCCCCCTTCCTCTGCTCACTGACCGGCATGTACCCGCAGGCGGACTGACTTTTCTTTCCCCGCCGGCGGAGGGCGACGCGCTTAGTCTGCAACCATTGATGACATTTGGCTGTCGTTCGCTTGGTTACCAGTCATAACTTTCTCTTTTTTCTTCTCTGCCTTTCGTGCCGGGTCGGGCCTGCACAGGTCTTTTTGCTTTTTTTTTAGACTTTCGTAATTTTCTCTCATTGAGTGCTGGGCTTCGAGCTGATTCCTGGAGCCATTGTCTTTTTGCAGGAGTGTTTGTTGCTTTTTGATCTTCCCAGTACGCGCCCCCCCCTCGGCGAGTCGTGGTGCTTTCCCATTCCGGACGGGTTTGTCCCCCTGTTGATGATCCAGCGCTCCTGGGTCTGAGTCATTGTTTCGCCTCCTTTGTAAATTTGGCCCGGCTGGGGGGAGGTCACACTCTCCTTCTTTATCCGACCCTGCGAGGCCATTTTGTTAGCTGCCAGTGTCCCCCCCCCCCTTTTTTACCCAATTCCCTTTGCGGGCTTCTTTCCAATTCTCCTGATTGAAAACGCGTCATTAGTCAGTAGAGGACGTTTTTGGTCCCGTGCCAAAAAAGCGCTTTCAACCCATCGTTGGGGTTAGGAGGGACCCCCCCCCCAGTCGAGGTTAAAAAGGGTTTGTTTCATCGCTTCGGCCCGGCTCCAGGTGCACTCGTGTTTGGGGACCTCGGCCGGTTCGGTTTAGTATCGACCTAAAGCGGTCTCCCATCTGTTCCGTTTCAACCGACACCACTTCGCCCCTGGCCCCGGGCCTCTGTTTTCTTCCTTTGACGGAACCAGGGACAGTACATTTTCCCCCCCGCTAGCGACCTCCCCCCTGTCCACTCCACTGTTCTTCCTGACTTTCTTGTTCGAAACACGTTTCCAGACGACAGCCCGTATTGGATCTGCACAAACGACCTGGGGGTCTTCCTTCATCACCCTATGACGGCGGTTCTCTCGGAAAGGCATTTCGCTATGGACTCGACGAACAGCCTACCACCGGCCTGCTGACCACCCTTTCTTCGCCACCGGGACAGGCATCGATTGCTGACACTTGGTTCACCCCAGGGTTGTGCAAGTCCTGGCAGTTCTTCTGGTGTTCTCGGACCTTCCTGCGTCCCTACGTTGGTCGATGTATGTCCCCTCAGGTGTCCCCCTCTTGTTCTTCAGTTCCTTCACTGAAACAATCCCCCTTTGTGTTTCAACGAGGGCCATTGGCTCACAACCGCCCTGCGAGAAGGAAACACTTACTCGTTTTTGTTCAGCTACGACAGAGACTACCCTTCTTTTTCACTCCAGCTTCTTTGAGTTTTTATGTGACACCCATAAAGGGTTCTTTGACAGTATTTCCCCCCCTGTCGCCGTCCGTTCGCGATGAAAGAAATGTCCTTTTTCCTTTCGCGCGCAGCCCCCCGGAAAGGAGTCTGCTCTAACGCTTTGCAACCTCTCGGGCAGGTATTCATTCCGCGATTTAGCTGGAGTTTTGTGCCCATTTTTTTGGAACTTGTGTGAGACATTGCCAGATCCCCATTCCTGCCTTTATATGTCATACTGTTCCCTCGATAGTGACATTGTTCCCCCTCCTCCCCCGCTCCTGCTTGGTTTGGGGAACAAATATACAAGTTTTTTCGCCTTGAACACACTGGACCCGTATTCACCCCCTAGAGATTGGGCACGATATGTGCCATGGGTTTGTTCCAATTCCTGCAACCTCCTCGCCGGTCAATCAGTTCATTTGCCCGAGGAAATTCCCCCGACACGCTTTTTGTGGCGCCCTTCATTGTGATGACTCCCAGGCTTCCTTGTTCTTCTTTACTTTGCGGTGATGGCCACGCACCCCCTCTCCTTGACAACCTCTTCCCTGTACAGCGCGGAGACGCGTTTTCTTCGTTCCCTTTACTATCCTTGGGAGAATTGTGCCTCACTGCCGCCATTCGGTACACAGGAAGTAGTGTTTCTGGAGTACCCTAACTTTCCTATGCGAGCTGGCTCGTGGAAATTAGTCCCTCGCACCAGGTCCCCCGATCATCTTTTTTCTTTCCCTCGGACCTTCCATTTTTTTTCTCGCTATCTCCGGTCTCTACTCAGTATCGTTTCGGTTGATGGAATTTTTCCAATAGGGTTTCAGACCTATCAGAGGGCTGGTGAAGTAATTTCCACACCCCTTCATTATAGTCTTCCTGGATGTGTCCTTCTCCCCTTCCGGTACCACCCTACCACTCCCCATCTGAACACTTCCTCCCCCCACCCTTGCTACGCAAGCATCCGATTTTTTTTCGAAATGGCCTAGAAACACGTTTTGCGGAACGAGGCGACCTTTTCTTCTTTAACCGCTCCCCTTTCTTTTGTATCTCAATTATCACTTTCCTGGTGCCAATCACTTCCACTTGCGCAGCTTTCTTGTCTCCTAGGTTCTTGCTAGATTCAACCCCTTCCCCTACAGGCATTTCGTCGCATCACTTGGAGACAAACCTACCTGGCGTCGCTGATGACGGTTACAGTGTTTTTCACACCACTTTCTCTCTTAGAGGTGCTTTCGTCTATCGACCCCTTTCAGCAGCCAAATCCTTTTTTGTGGCAAATTTCTTCTTTTCTATCTTTCCCACTGGTTATCTTCTCCCTCAACCGAAGTTGGCGCTTTGGCAAAACACACCCTTCTGATGAGTTCTCCACGGCCCTATTGTTTTTGCTCGCTTGATTTCCTCCCCCTACAACCCAAAGCAAAGCCGGCGTTCTCTCTTGCCTGTCAGCGTATTACCATCGATGCCCCCCTTTGCCCCCCCTTTACACAATCAACCTACCCTTCATCTAAAAATTTTCTTTCCCACCCCCACCCCTGTTCTATTTTGTTTTTTTTTACTCCTCTTTCCCCTACCCCTCTTTTTTTTTGAGGATCTGATGCGCCGACAGACTTCGTGAACGGGCTTGGTTTTTTCGAACAAACGATTTGTTTTTTTTTTTTTTTTTTGTGTCTGTGACCTTCCCTGTAACAGACCCCCCCCCCCCGCTGCTACACCTCCTCTAGCATTGCACCTTTTACCGTTCCCGCGGTCCCACCAGCCCCGCCCTTCCCCCCGCTTCCTCCCGCGTCTTTACCCCACCTCTAGCATCCCGGACCATCTTCGATGCCCCCCCCCGGCTTTTGCCTGGGACCGTTTCCCGTTTGCGAAACTCCTCTGCACAGCACAAAAACCACCCTTATCAGGCGCCCAAGCGGGTACCTTAGCCACCCCTTTCAACCCCCTGCACCTCCGCGCCTCCCCCTCTTCCTCGTTCAGTGAGCCCCGATCTTTGGCCCCCATCGTCTTTGATTTCTTTTTCTCTCCAACATGTGCCACAGTTTTATGGTCGCTCCCCCTTTGGGGCGCTTCAGTGACTGACCTTTAGACCCTTTGGGTGGAACCACATGTTTGTCTTTCCTCGCCGTTATTGGTCCCCCCCCTGATGCCCTACCGCAGATGGGATCGTCTGCTCCGGTAATTCGCCCCGACCATGACAAAGCCTTCCCCGAGTGTTGAACTGTGCCCCAGGAGGTGTATCCGTGAGAGACCTGACAGAAGCAACTGAGTTCGGGACACAGAGCCCTAAAAGGCGGCATAGGTCTGGCATACCCAATTTTGTTGTCGAGTGGAGACCCCTTTTCCTGCCCCTCCCCCTTATTCTGCTAGGCCCAGGGATGTCCATTTTGTCAGCTGGGTGCAGTGAGTGTTAGTCCCGTCCTTTGGTCGAAGGCCCCAAAGCCCTTTTTACCAAGCTCTAATGCCGTGTTTCATCGTCACCGAGATCTTACACCCTATGTGGAAAATTCATTCCCCTTCAACCTTCTCGCCCTTTAGTAGCTCTTGGACTATACCCCGTTCTGTTCTTTTGGAAACCACAGCTCTTCTGGATTGGGAAACTTATTTCAATCGCCCCAGCCCCTCTTTCCATATGACTCGTTATACTCCCCTCCCTCTATTCGATGTCTGTTCTCATTCCCATTCTAGGTGGTCTTTTTTTCCCCTTCTTCACCGCGCGCGTCACTGACCTGATTAGGCGGGTTTCTTGCCCAGTAAAGAGTCGTTCAATATTTTCCCCCCTCATCCTTCCCCTGGCTCACCTGCTCGCCCAAAAGAGTTTCTCTTTTTTTCCTGGGCACCGACCTTCCTTTTTTCCCGCTAGCGTCGTGTCACTTGTTGAAAACCAGGCCATTCTTTTCTTGCCTCCCCGATCTGGGGGTGGCCGCATGGTGCCATGTGTTTTCACCCCCTGCGGTAACCCTCTCTATTTTTTCAGACCCCCCGCGTCCGTTGGCTGATTCTGCAACTCATCGCCCTGTATTGAGAGAGCCTTCTTGTCTTTTCCTGTCTGCCTTTTCTGGTCCCAACATAATTCCCAAACGCCAATCCTCCTTTCTCCCGGAATTAAAATTCCCATGACGATATAGGTTTCACCAGACTTTTCCTGCTCCCCCCTTGTGTCGCGAGACACCAGTGCACCTTTTCTTTCATCTGCCGGCCTTTCCTACTCTGGGGAAACTCATTTCCATCCCTTTCAGAACCTTCCCGCTGGCGTCAACTAGTGTAGATCTGTCCTTTTGCACCTTCCTCCCCTCGCTCCTTTTTTTTGGTTCTTCTCTCCTCTTTAGCCTCTCCTCTTTTTTCATCAAACCGATTTTTGACCTTGTCTTCTGATAACGAGTTTTAACCCCCCCCCCTTTTCTGACAGCCACCCGTTCCGGCCGGTCAGATTCTCCACCAGTCCCACCCGCCATCCCCACAGTTACTCCTGCCCCCAACTACCCCCACCCGCTTAGTCTGTTTCCTGGTGTCAGATATGGGAAGACCTTTTTCAGCTCGTTTTTTGTAGTTCGCGCGGAAATAGTCATTCAGTTCATCATCTAATTTTCTTCCACACTGTGACCACTTTCCCCCCTTTTTCCCCCGCCTTGTTTGAGGCATTTCTGCGTTGTTTTCCCCGCCTCCCGGCACAATTAACGAATTGGACGTAATGGCCGATGTCTATGGATTCATTCCCGCTTTCGCACTCCTCTCTTCACGGTCTACTCGTGAACAGTTTCCACTTCCGTTACCATGATTTCTTTTTATGCTCGTTTCCTACCGAAACCGTGACGCCTTCCCCCTAGGGTTTGCCGCCCAAGCACACCTTCACCAGCTTTCATTTAACTCTCCACCCTTCCCAATTTTTCCTCTTTGATGCGCCACGTTCATCTTACGTGTGAGTCAGTTGGTTTATCCAGTTACGCCCCGTTTCAACACCACCTGCACAGTTCTCTCCTCTTTTCTACCCAACCCCCCTGGGGGGTCCCTTGCCGGCACCCCTCTGAGATCTATATCGATTGTCGCGACAGACCCATTGCTTTTACTTTTCCCCCCTATTCTTGATCGCCCCCCCCCCCCCCCCCCCTGATCTCGTTACACCGGTTGCGGCCCCAGTATCGTTTTGTTTATTCCGCGATTTCCCCCCTGTCGGTCCTGGGGGACAGCCCCGTTTCCCTCTCTTCCCCTCACCCCGCCCCCTTCTTGCCTTTCTCGTGATCGCGCAGCCCGCCACCGCCTCCGCCATCACCGGCCCTATTTCTTTTAAAGACCATGCACTGCCTGCCCCTTTTTCCTTCCTCCGCTTCCTCAGCATCCCTTTGCGCACTCCCCCTCTACAACATTTTACCATCCCCGTACCAATCAAGTTACCCCCCCTTCTCCCCCCTTTTAGTCGTCCTTCTTCACCGCGTGCACGAATATTTCCTCACTCACCTCTTTCTCGTCCCACTTCGACACGCTGGTTTCACGCTCCAGGTTTTACAGTGCTTTACCATTTGCATTTCCCTTTGAACCGTGGCCCCCCGGCCCTAAGGCCAACCCCCGGCCAATGCCCTCTCCCACTCTCGCCCACCACCTTTTTCTTGCCGTGGGGTTTGAAGAGAAGCGCTCTCTTGTGACCGTGCCTGCACCCCCCCCGACCCGACCCTCCCTGTCCAGTGTTTCTTTGTACCCCCGCCGTTCACACTTCTGTCAAGATTTTTTGTGCCCCCCGCCATTGTCCAAACATCGCCCCCCCGAATGGTCCCGGTTCACCTCCAGTACCACCCACAGTAGTATCTCAGTGGTGTATGTTAAGCAAACTAACCACCCTTTTCCCCCCCCCCTACCCTCACGGACCAACCCACAGACACCGTCACCCAACACCCTGCAATGAACCCTCCACGTTACTGAGCCCGCACCCCCCCTTCTCCTCCCCTTCAGCCGTGCTCTCCGACTGGCATGCTCTCCGGATAATTACTTCCACTCTCTTCTCTGCTTTTAACCCGGCTGGTAGGATACATCCCGTACAACCGAAGCGGCAACCCCCTTCTATTCCCCCCCCGTAAGATCTTACTTCAACCGTCTTCTTTCAACGCGAATAGGCGGTACGGTCCCGACTGATCACTTGTTCCCCCCCTGGTTGAAGTCACGTACCGGCAACGGCAACAGAGCTCCTTAATCACACGCCATATAATAATTTTCCCTGATCCCCCACCCAGTCCCCTCAAATTCCCTCCAAGGTGGTTTTTCCCAATGACTCCCGACACCGCTACGGCGCCATTTTGAGAGATCATCAGTCTGCGGTCTCCGGAAAACCATTGCTTAAAGCATACAGTCAAGGCCTCTTAGTCCCAATGCTGAATCCTCTCGTTTCACTAGCCAGCTTTTTGTTTGTTCTGAGATATCCGCCGTCGACGGGTTTCTCGAAGGGGACGGGATTGATAATCCTGGTGCGTATCCCTAAGGGCTGATATCGCTAGGGGAGCAGTTTCTCGCGGGAGGGTTTCTCCCTTGTGTCCCCCCATTTAGACTTGTGGAACCTCTTGTGAACGTGGCGGCATGTGTCTTTTTCTCTCAGGGTTCTTCTTTTGACAGTGACTTTTTCGTCCCTTTTGATTAAACCTTATCCCGCGTTCCTGTCAGACCTCTGTCTTGGCTTCACTGTTCCCAACATCTTTCCTTTGGAACGGGGATCAGCTGTTTTTTGTCAGGATTTTCGTTTTTACCGCGGCAGGTTCGAAATTCTTTTCCCCCGGTAGCGAAGATCGGTTGGGGCTAACTAATAAGTCTTCTTCCTCAGGCTTGGCCTCGAGACTTGATTTAGACCTCTTGGTTTCATTTCCTGCCCACCCCCACCGCGCTCTGACTAAGCCCACCCCCCCACACCCTTGTTTGTCGCTACACTGGCACCCCACCAACGACGCGCCCCGCTCCTACCCCCCTCCCCCCGGACCCCCAACGCCGACCCCGCGTTTAATGACAGAGCACCACCCGGTTCCCCCCACGCCCCCCCAAGTAGATTTTTCGCACGTTTCTACCTGTCTGGCTGGGCCCCCCACTTTCTTCCTTTTAAATGATCGGAACCTGTAAGCTCTGTTTTCATCCTGGTTTTTTTCCCGGGAGGCTTATCCTTGGCACACAAAGGAGGGTCCTTGTTTTCTCTATCAACTTCTCAAGCTTACCGCCTTTCCCTATGCACCTTATCGCCGTGCCCCCACCCCCGAGAGTCTTTTTTGACACTGGCACCCTTCCCCCTTTCACTGCACGTCAGCCTGCATCCCCTTCCCCCCCCCTCGCTTTACTTTCCCCCTAAGTCGGCGCTTGAGGTGTTTCTTCCCTCGACCGCTTTTTCCCCCTCTGAGCGAGTTTTTTGTGTCTTGTCGTTTCTTGAGTAGTCTGACAAAATTGCCCCTCGTTCTTGGACTTGGGAAGCCCCGAAACGGAGATCGGGCACATGCCCCAGGCAGCTGGTGGTTTTCTCTAATAGGGTAATTTTAGGATGGATTTTGTTCCATTCGCGCATTCCTTTAGGCACATTGGCCTTGTGACGGAGAGTTTCCATTTGTTTTGGGCCCCTGTCTTGTTCTGTTTTTTATCCCCCCCCTTCCCTTCCTTTTTCCTTTGTGTGAATCACTGCGCCGGGCCTTTTCCTTTTGGTTCCCGCCGGTGTAAGACGTTTTTTTCCCCCTTTTGGTCTTTTCCCTGTTTCGTTTCTCCCTACGTTCCCAGGCAGGCGTTAGTGTTCCCCCATTCTTTTTTCCCATTTTCATTTTTTGTTGGTTTTTGCCCTCTCCTTTTTTTAACCTTTACGTCCGCCCAGGGAACGGACTGCGACTGCAAACCCATGGTGGCTTGCCCTCCCCGGCCCCCCTCCTGCTTCCCATCCCCCCATGCCCACACGCCGCCCCCTACGCGCCACCACACCCCCATCTTTGTTGCCCCTTCCAACAACTGCCTGCTGTTGTGGCCGTGGTCCGTTCTCTTTAGTTTTTTTCAATTTGTTTCAATTTCCTTTCAACGACGCTTGACCTTCTCGGTCTGGTAACTTCCATTCATTCTTCTGAACATCTTACTCTTTACGATTCACCTTCTTTACGCCCGCTGGACTGGGCTCATCTTTGTTCTTATTGCCTTTTCTTCGAAAACATCTGACCCCACGCCGACACCCCAATGTCCCTTCGTGCTGAAAACCGCCCCTTGTCTTCCCGGTACTTTCCCCCTTAGGCTGGATCTTTTCCCTAGGATGTCCCGGGCCAGGCCCCCCCTCTTGTTTTGCCAATCTATGGAGAGGCCCCTTTTTCGGCCTTCCCTCTCTGCTAAAACTGTGATGGGTTGTGTACGGCTGGTTGCTCGGTTTTTTCCAGACCCCCTTCTTTTTAACCGGTTTTCTTTTAAGAGGGTTTAACCCTTCTTTGTGTCGTGGCCGCTTCAAAATTCTTTCCGGTTTGCTCCCCCGAGTTGCATGCTCCTATTTCTTTCCCTGTCAAGGAAAACCCCCTTTTTTCTTTCGTTTTGCCGGTCAGCGCGACAGAGTTCATCGCTACATTTCGTTCTCCCCCTTGATTTTTGCGCAGGGGATGCCATTCCCTCCCCACTTCTCCCCCCGTTCTCCGCATTTTTCCTCCATGTCCTTTTTCGCTCCCTCGGACAGAGTGCCATCTCGTTCCTGCGGGCACCGCCGCACTTCCTTTTCTGACTCCCTCTTCCGATCGGAAGCTCGAGCTTTTTTTTGGCCGGCCTTTTTCCTTCGGAACAGCCTCACTCTCTTTTTACTCATACGGTCGATGGGAGTTTGTCGTTTTCGTCCTTTCCCGTCGCCTGGTTCCCTCTACCCTTCTTTTTTGAACCCACGTCACCATCCTTTCCCTCCGTCTGGCATGCCTTTGTCCATTTTTTTCTTGCGAATTACCGGCGCCTCCCTTGTTGGACCCCATACCCAACCAACACCCACACGTTTTCTTCGGCCCCCCCGCCCTTACCCTTTCACAGACCCCTCCTTCTTGTGAGAGACTTGCTTACTTCGACTTATTGGACTTCCTCCTTTCTTGAACTGCTCGTCCCCTGACCGTCCGTTCCGGTAGCACTGCACCCTCCCCTTTTCTCCTATCTCCAGCTACAGGACCCCACTACCCTTGCCACCCCCCCCCCCCCCCACCCCACTCGCTCTTCCGTTACCTCACGTACAGAGCGCACCGTCCCTTTTTTCACCGCCCTCCCCATCCGCCCGTCCCACGACCCTCCTCCACACCCCCCCCCGCCCCCTTGGCCTTCTCCCCATCCCCCCCATGCCCGGGCTTTGACACCCCACAACCACCCCAGCCATCCCCCCCCCCGCCCTCTCCCTGACCCATCCCACCACCCCCCCCTCCCCCACCCCCGACCCACCCCCCACCCCCCCCACCCCCCCCCCCCCCCTCAACCCAACATCCCACCTCCCCCCCACACCCCCCCTTAGCCCCACGCTAATTCCATCCCCCCCCCCGCCCCGACCCCCCTGTTACAGCAGGACGCGATCCACCCCCCCTTTATTATTGACATCTCGTTCCGATTCAACAAAGCCCATATTTTTTTACCCCTTCTTTTGTACCTTCGACAGGCAACCCCTTATGCGCAGAAGAAAATTGCCCACAGCTTTCAAATTCCGAAATTGTCGTCCGCATAAGCGGGTCCCTTGCATCCAACGTCCTCCCCCTTAAACCTCTTCCCTACTGATGATCATTCCCGCCCTCCCGTTATTACTCCCCGGCTCCCCCTTCCTTTATGCCCCTTTCATCGCAGCGTGTGCATTTCTTTTCTCTGTCAATTCTGGCCATCCTGCCCCTTTTTAGTTCGCACCTCTTTTATGTGGTAATCCCGGCCCGATGTGATTGCGAATTTTTCACCTATTCGAAGGCGTCCGTAGCTGGCCCACTTTTTTCTTCTTCCACTTCCTTTTTACCCCTTTTTTTTCTTTTTCCGGAGCCACAAAGACTCATTCTTATGGAAAACTTTCATTGCTCCTCTCCCGATGTTGCTTAAGATGCTGGACCCTGAAATTGACCCACCCCCCCGCAAAACACCGCCCTTTTCCTTCCCGTTTCCACTCGACCCCCCCGCCCACAGGGACCGTAGACCACCAGCCTCCCAGAAACTTTGCCCCCCACCCACACTGCCGCCCCCCTGACACCACCATCGCCCCTCCCTATTCCAAGTCATCAAACCACCCCAGTCCCATTCTGCCGCTTTTTTTCATCCTCTTCCCTCTTTCCCTTACTCCCTTCCCCCTTTTTTTAGAGAAGCTTTTGAGGGCAGACCCTCAGTAGTTTCCCGGTGTTTCTACGCTTTATCTTTTTTAGGGTGCATTGTTACCGGGCAATTTGGGTTATAGGTAATTCTTGTCACTCGCATCCTTCCCTCTCTCTGAATGCGGTGCTGTTGGTTCGTGGCGTCCCCCCTCCCAGAAGCCCCAAATCAAGCCGGCCGTTGAGGGCCTCCAAGACAACGCCGGGTGGCCAGGCTGACATCGTCGTTGCTTTTCTTCCCGACTGATAATACCTGTTCCCAGCATGATTTTGTCCCCTCTGAAACCCTTGTTCCCCTCTACCTCTCTCCTTTTTTCCTGATGGTTGACCACGTGTATTCATCCTCCTACCGTTTTCTTTCCCCTCCACTATGCGACGATTTCTTATTCACAGGTCATCTACCACTCACCTGACAATTCCGCTGTAGTGAAGCGAAGTGCTTTTTATCCTGAGATTGGACGAATCAGCTCCCCCTCACAGGCGGGTCAAGATCATTTTCACCGTCGCCCTCGGTTTTCCCTCCCTTCTAGAATTCTCAGTCTTTTCGGAGATAACGGGCTTCCTTTCAGCGGGGGCGTTTCTGTGCTTTTCTGCTTTCTTGGAGAATGCCAACTCCCATGTACCTAATATGCTTTGTTAATAGTCACCAGAGCTGTCTAAACACGAGGGGTGTCACATCCCTACCCCCCTCCCCGTATCGAATATTAGAGCGGGTACTACCTCCTGCAGTACTTTAACCCCAAGTTTATGGTGGGAATCGAGATTTTCCTCTGCCAGCCCTATTCCTCTTGTCCTTACGGAACCTCCGGAATTTATTGCTTTTTATTATATTCTTTTTATAGGGGATTGCCCCAGTCTCCCCAAGCGTGCCGTCAGACAATTATTTTCTCCTCTTTTCCCCCCTGTGCCAGTTCCTCCTTTTTTCCAAGACCTTCCTGTATCCTCCCCCCATGCTAGAACCATTTCTTTTCAATCGTGTCCCCATTCTGAATGACCGCGTCTCTTGTTGTCTTCCTCCAACCCGGACATTTTTCTGCAGAGAGTGTTTTTTTCCATGGTCCCTGTGGTAAAAGAGCAACCCTTTTCTATTTTTTTTCAGCCCCGCTGTCTCTGCTGACCATGCAAATTAATGCAAGCATTTTTGGAGATGAGAGAATGTGAACTGAATTGGCTCGTCCTTTCCCCCCCCAACAAACTATGACAATCCCTCTATAATCAGGAATGACAACTTCCTACTTTCTTTGGCTCCCCATACTAATCCTCAAATCTCGCGTTTTCCGCGAGACCCTCCCTTTTAATAGCTCCGGAGTCGACTGGGACTAAGGACCCAACTGTTTGCACAATGCCCCCCCCGTCCAAGCTGGCTTCCCCGAATTTATCCTGTTTTCGCGTGCAACCGGCGCAACTCGATCAGTTTTTTATTCCTGAGTTGTGAATGAGTCCCCCCCCGTTTGGACAAACGACGATTTTTCAGTCTCCCATGACTCCCTCTTCCATTTCAGTGATTCTAACCGCGTTAAGAAGGCTGCTATCCGTTTCCCATTCTTGAAAAACCCCCCGACATGACTTTCTTTTCTGCCCTGCCATGATCTTTCCAAGTCATACGATTCTTGCTGTGGGAGTATCAGTTTCGATTCATTTTACTAACCGAGGTTTTCATACCAGTTGCTCGAACTTTCAGGTTTTTTGCCCCGCACCGGCAATAAGACCCGTGGACGAATGTTGGTTATATGCGTTATTTCAATGGCCGTTTCTCCGCCGCGTTCGCTCTGTGCACCACCCAAATAAAGTCCTGCCCCCCACACTTCATGCCCCCCCCCTTTTCCTCCTTTCTTCCCTTGATTCTAGTCCCCCCTCCCCCCTGGTTTTTCTTGGTTCCGTCCTCTCCCTCAGTTCTCGGGTCAACAACACGACCCCCTTTTCTGTTTTCGGGACACAAAACTGTTTTTCAACGTCGATCTTTGAATGTTTTTCCCCTCTGATGCCTCACACATTTAAAGTTTTCCCTTCCGTGATTCCCAACCAGGACCCGGTCTCTCTGACTTTATTCAGCTCCCTTTTCAACCCTGCGTTACAGGAAGCCCCCCGAAATACTCTGAAATACCACCTCCCCCCCATCGCACCTCCCCTCGCCATTCCACATTCCGACAGAACTCGCTTCCCCCTTAAGAGGCCTCCTCACCCACCATGCCGGTTTCCCTTCTTCCCTGCCTTTTTCAAGTTCGCGAGCACGAGCTTTTCGTCCCCCAGCTTGACTTCAACAAAACAGGAACTCCGTTCTTTGAACTTGAATCCTCCTCCGCTTCCCCTCCCGGTAACCTTCCCTCCTCCCCTTTTTTTCCAGTTTTTCCCTGACGGCACGTGTGTGTTTTTAACCCCCCTCCTAACTGTCGGCCCTTCCTCCCAATCCTTTCCAACCTTTCCCTCCGTGTGCAAGGACTTTCAGCCCAGCAAATCGATGGGTTGACCGGTTTGGACAGGCCCCCAGATTTTCCGATTCCATTAAAATGGATTTTTTTTAGCTTTCCCTCCCTCACCAAATCTCCCACACGACTGCTCTTCATTTAATCAGTGAAAACACCTGGGCGACCCCAGAAATGTTTTAATATCACCCGCTTGCAACGGCTTCCTATGTCAGTGGAAGACATTATGGCGCGCGATTCGTCGACTATCACTTTTTCCCATCTTGGGTCGACTGGAAAACCCTTTTTTTGTTCTTCCCTTCCCCCTTTTTTCTCAACCCAGAAGCCGTTCACAACACAACCCAACGGCTCTCCCCGGCCTCTTCTTCGTTAACCCCATTTGCTGCTCCCTCTCCTGAGGGCTGACCGGATTTCATTGACGCGTTCATTCCTAACGTCCTTCCCCCCATCTTTGCCTCAGAACGCCTCCCGCGCGTTTTTTCCAGGTCGAAGCTTGTTCCCCCAACCCCTTCCCACCCACCCACGCAGTGGCTGCACGTCCTCCCTTCCCTCCTTCATCAGCTTTTTTTTTTCCCTTTCTTCAGCATCCTCTGGGTCGATCACGCGGCTCTCTTTAATCGTGTGAGGAGAATCCCCTTTGCCCAGGAAGGACGGACTTTGATGATTTAAGCTGGTGTTTTATCCCGGTTCATGCTGATGCGTTCTGGACCCCGACAAGAGTTAATGGAAATCAGTCCCCACTATAGACTGGTTTGGAATTATCCGAAGTTCTTGTCTCTATTGGCATGCTTAGTGTAATTTCTTAAGGCCCCCCTGATAGTTTTTACTGAAGCCTCCCGTTTGGTTTTCCCCATTTTCACGTATTCCCAGTGGTCCTGGAAGTTTTTCCCCTGGCTTAGGTGTATATCGTATATATGTTTCTTCCGTGATTTTGCCGAATTGATTTTGAGTAGAATAGGATCTCTTCCTTTCTCTCTGCTTTCCTGGACCATCTTATTGTCCTCTAATGAGGTGATCAAGCCCCCCCTGCTAGTGTTCATTATTTTACCCAGCTGTTTGCTGCCTGCGATGCCGTTGGTACGATTTTGTTCTGGGGCCTTTTATTTTCCCTCGTTCTCCGAACTAGCCCGCCCTGTTCGTTGACCCGGTCGATTCTTGGCTCTTAATCTCGTCTTTTTCTCGTTTGATGGCCCGCACTGGGACCCCGCCATCCTGTCCTTGCCTGAGGTGTGTACAATTGCCCGTTTCTACACGTGCTTCGTTACCCTCCCTTTGGTCTCTTGCGAAATGTGTCCTGATTTTTTCGACTGCCACTAACCTTCCCCCCCTCCTTGCGTTTTTCCTTGTTTGCTCCGGTCCCGGGCCGCGCTCATTTCCTTCTCTGGGTTCCGAGCCCTCCTTAGGCGCGGTGAGGTCGGGTGGCTTTCCTTCCTCCTCTTTTGACGGATGACTGCGCGCTTCGTTCCCTTTTTGTGTAAGTTGCTGCTTGTGTGGGCTTTTTTTGTGTGATTATTGTTCCGCTAGTTTTCTTTCTTCCCACATCTATGTTCTTTCTTTTCTTATTAGGCAGTCTATCCGCCGAAGTATTTGTCATATGGGTTTCCGGAGCGGCATCTGAGATCCATTTTTTCTGTTCTTATGTTGTGATGGGACTTACAGATTTCCTCGTACCGTAGTGCCTGGGGGCGTGGGGCGTCCGCCCTTTCACTTCCTGCTGTTCGCTGCCCCCCACTGGGTTTCATCGGGAGTCTCCCTTCCTTGCAGGGACTGCTGCTCTCGGCGTTTTTGCACAGACCAGCGGAGGCGATCTTTTTTTCCCCGGGCTTTTTTTTGAACTACTGTGTCCTCTATTTCATGCAGCCGGCGTGATGCGTGCGTGTCGGCGCTCCCCCTTTACCCTTCGTCTTTCTGGTTTGCCCACTTTATACCCGCCAGTTTTTATGATACCTGCGTTGGGTTCTCGCGGTTTTCCTAGGCCCCCCTGCGGCCTTTTTTGCAACGTTTCGTCGGTGTGGGATGCACCACGTGCACCTCTTGCGGGAGCCTCGACTTTCCCTTGACTTTTCCCCCTTTTTATTCGCTTTGCGCCCTGACGTATATTCCACTTGGCGTCAGTCGTACCCGCGTCTGTTTTCTTTCCCCCCCTCCCTAGCGGTGCCCCAGCCACTCGCATGCACAGGAGCAGGTAACTAGAGACCGCTGCGCCTGCTCTCATGCTGGTGTCATTTGCTCTCGCAAGGGGGTCAAGGGTCGCGTCGGCTTGTAGATCAAGGGCTTTTTTTTAGAATGGGCCTCCCTTCATTCCTTTTTTTTTTCTGGGGACCAGGCGTGCCCCCCCCCCCCCCCCCACCCCCCCCACCCCCATTCCCCCCCACAGCACCCCCCCCCCCGTCTCCTATGCTGTAACAAATTTTTACCCCCATAAGGTAACGTTGAACTAGACTTTTTTTTTTGCCACCGGGATTCGGAAAGTAGGTGGGCGGTTGTGGAGGGGTGGGGGGGGGGGGGTTGGGGGAAACCAAACCCACGGACTTTTCGCCCTCCGCCCCCCCACCTTGCTTTTGCTCTTTTGTTCATCGAGGTTTTTTTTTACGTGATGCAAACAATGCATGAGTTCGTTTTTCCTTGGACCAGGAAGGAGAGAACCCATCCGTTGATGCCCCTTCGGACCCAGGACACGACCAGAGAAACGTCCGGTTGCGTGCACCCCCACGGTCCCTCCACTCTAGTTTAAATCCCCGTAAAAGTGAGTCCCCTTCCCCCTTTCTCCGTACGTTTTTAACAAATGCCTCGTTTCACTTCTTCTTACCCAGTTAGTGGAGTACTTCCACATTGATCTTTTTGGTCACCCCAGCGCTTTCGCCTCCACCCCCCCTGCGCCTCTAACAAATTCCTTCGCCATGGACCAGAATAGTATAAGGTTTTTGTGGTCCCTTATGGTTGCTTCGGTCTCCAGTTCCTGGATTGCACACGTTTTCTTTCTCCCAGCAGGTTCACCCCCCCTCTTTGTCTTTCCCCTTGCTCACTTTAAAAACGTTTGTTCAAAATATGCCCTTTGCTTCCCTCGTCTTTTAGATTTTTTTAGAACACCACATTACCTTTAGTGGACGAGCCGCGCTTCCACTCTCCACCCCTTTCTTTACTCCCAGTCTTTGACTTGTAGTCCATTCCCATTGTATGTCAGTATTTCAGCAAGGGCGCCTCTTTTTCCAATAAATGGGCACTGGTTGCGCCATTGCAAGTGTTCCTTATTTTTTTTCTGCCCGGCAGGATCTCGCGAGATCTTTTTCTTGGGCCCTTTTTTTTGGGACCCGTTTCGCAGGGCTGATTTCATCAGAATTCTCGCTTCAATTCCCTTCATGATTTCCTCCTTCCTCCTCGTACTCGGTCGTCTTCCCCCCCATATTTAAAAGCTTTTGGACAACCGGAATTTTCCCCTTCCTTTTGCGTTGACAGAAACCTTGCCTTTGTTTTCTGTTCTGCAACTTGACCGCGCCGCGGCTCAGGTTTGCCGATGTTTTTGCACGCTGTTCAACCGCTTTTTCGAGCATGTGAGCGAAAGTTTGTCTTCGAGTTTTTCTCGGGACCTTTGCCCCCCCTCTCCTAAACCCCTCATTTTCCTCTTGCCTGATCCTTTCTAACGGGAAAACATCTATCCTGCCATGATCATCCGCACTACGAACTTTAACTGGGTTAGGTAACCCGCATTCCTGGAGAATCGTCTTGCTATTTTCCCCCCCCTCAGCCCCTTGACATCAGATTCTTGGGGACCACGTCTTCATTTCGGTTTGATTTCCGCTACTCTTCGTCTGGTGATGCTTGTATTCACATATTTTTTGAGACAGAGCTTTAGTGTCCCCACCCCCTGAGGGATTCGTTTACTCTTGTCCGCGCCCTGCGCAGAAAGAAAAAAACAGTGCAAAAAGGTAACCCCCTTGCCTTTTCTTTCCGCCGTCGCCCCTTTCCATCCCGACCCTTTCGGACCTGATTTCCGCGTCTTCTGGTTATATCCGCCCCCAGCTGGCTGCACCCCTCTCGCGCTGTTCAGGTTCTTTTCCCTCTTCCCGTTTAGTCCCCAGTTTTCCTGTAATTTTTTGTCTGCAAGACGGTCCCGTTGCTTCCTCCCGTTTTAAGTTTTTGCCTTCCGGACTCGCCCCCCCCCCCTGTTGTTTCCCGATTAAATCGGCCCCCTTTTTTTTCCTTCCTCTGCCCAACGATCTGAGTTCCCCCCCACCGGCGCTTATCCTGATAAATGGCGTTTTCTTTTCTGTGCGTTTCCGTCACCGACCCCAACCCCCCCCGCCCTCTTCGGCTTTTGCTTCGATTTTTTCTATCCTCTTTTCCCCTTCCAAAATTAAAATGCCCCTTCCCATTAGATACAAAGTTTTCTTTCCCCCCCCTGTTCCCTCTTGTTTCCTCCCCTCTCTTTTACTAACTAAGTTTGTTATTCTCGGGAAGAAGTTTTTTTGGCCCCGGTTGATTTGCCTTTAACTTTTCCTGTGCTATTTTTACCGGTGCAAGTTTGCCTTCTTTATTAGGACCCCTCCCCCGGTCATACGTCCAGAATGTTCCTTTCTTGTTCCTGGTTGTCTTTTTGGAAGTCAGGAAGCCCCCCAAAACCCGACGTTCGCATTGTTGCCCCTTCCTCAAACTTTTTGGTTGGCCACGCCATTCGTATTTCTTTACGGACGAGAATGAGGGTATTTCCTAAAGGGTTTTCTACGCTCCCCCCTTCCTCCCCCTCGACATATTGTTAAACACCTTTTTTGACCCCGTCGACCCTTCTGCGCACATGCGATGCCCTTATGAATACTTTTCTCCTCCCCCCTCCATTTCCCACCGGTCTCCCTTGCAATTTTCTTGACGGGTTTACCGATTAATGTCCTCCCTTATCGGCCCTATCACAAGTCCTCCCCTCTTTTTTGTAAAGTTGGCGAATAAAGAGACCAGCTTCTTCCCTTCCTCTGTGCCAATTTCGGCATGGGTAGGGTTTAGTTCCTTTGGCTTACCTGCAACCCACTCTAAAGTCTCACTGCCGGTTTTTCCTCTTCGTCCCCTTATCTTCCACCTATGTGGACCAACCTTCCTCACCCGAATAGTACGGGCCCGCCCTCACTGTTGGGGTTTCCCCACGATGCTTCTGGTTTTCGCATGATCTTTTTTCGTTACCGTGTGAACCGCCATCCCTTTCGATGGCTTTTCTAGTGAATGCCGTTCCAGCGCGCTCAGGTCGCCTTCCCCGTGCGGGTTTCAGTCCCTATTTCCATACCACCTCTCTTGTCAACTTCAAACGACGTTCCCTCTTCAGACCTGAAGTGTACCTTTCGACGGTCCCCCTGCTTCCCAAAAATTGCAATTCCCCCTTCTCGTGTACGCTTTGCAAAGCGGGACATTCCTTTTTTATACCAGTTATCTGCGATCCCCAATTGACCTTATTTTATATTCTGCTTTAATTGAAGATTTTCTCTTCCATCCCCCGCTCCAAAACCCCGTCCCCCTCCCGCAATAATCGTCCCACCCCTTGCCATCTGGTCACCCGTTCCAATCCACGCTTTCCGCTTTTCGTCCCCCCCCCCTTATCCCCCTTCGAGCCGGGGCGATGGAAATATTCCCCTTACTTTTTAACAGACCCCTGCAACATCTGGGTCCATCTGGGTTTTTTCCGATTTCACCTCTCCCACTCCGCAAGGGTTTTGTGGTTCTTGCCCTTTTTTCTTTGAATCTCGTACAAACGAATCTTCATTTCTTTGGGCATAATTAGTGGCCCGGCTTGCGACAACACGGTCGCCCTTTGTTAGAGAACCGACTTTTACCCCCCACAGAGTCAAGCTCGTCTTCATGGCATGATATGGGCAGTCGGCGTTTAGCTGTGCGCGTCCCCCTATCCGTGACAGTTTTTTGATTCTTTTTAAGCCCTTTTCGTGAGAATTACCTTTTCTGCTTTCTCCCATTCCCTTACCTGCCCAGTGACGAATGGGCTGGTTCGAGGATGCCGCCGCACGACCCTTTTCTTTATGTCAAACTTTCTCCCCGACTTTCGCTCAAGGTAAGATTCTTTTGGTTAAAAATTCTTCTTCCTCAGTTTGAAATCCCCCGATTTTCCCACTCCTGATTATCGCCCCTAACCTGGTTTTACAGGGTTGTCCTCTTCCAATATAAGGTTATCCAGTCTCTGATTTTCCCCCCCCCTTTTACAGCTTTTAAAATGTGGGGACACCTTTCTCCCCCCTATTAATTTGCAGGTCCTCTACGCCCCCCGCCACCTTTACACTGCGGGACCCCGGGCCTCTCTTTTTCCTTTTTTCTTTCCGCCGGCCCTTGTACCCACCAGCAGTTTCTTGGGAGAAACACCACCTCCGATGGCCCGCCCCACTCCCCCCTCCTTCCCCCTCCCCCAATGCTAATACCCGAGCCCGAATATAGGACTCCTTAATTAGGCTCCCCACGTTTTACGTTTTTCCCTTGAGGGGCGCCCAATACAGCCCGATAACAGGTTTTAGAACCCCTTCCCCCCCAATACTTTTCACACACATGCCCCGATTCCCTTAAGCATTTTCGCGATCCGCTTTTGAACCAGTCATTTCCTCGGTGCATGGTCAGTTGCCCGCGGTCACTTTTTATGCCACAAACCAGTCCCTTCTACTTTGTCACTGCCAAATAATCTCCCCCCATTCAGCTCTTGTGGAAGACTTGGGCGACCTCGGACATATCTGGGAGCTACTTTTTGACCGTTCAGTCCCTCCCAACCTCCCCTTTTTCACCTGTCAGTTTTTGAACAACCTGTTGAGTTCACCTCCAGGGTTTCGAGTCCATTCCCCTTGGTTCACCTGACCCGAGGGCGGCCGCACTTTCGCGCCACGGCGCCGATCAATGCCCTTTTTTCTCCCTACTTTTTTTTTTTTTAACCCCAGGCGTCGCCCTCGATCAACGACCGCCAAAAAGTGTCTCAGGAATTTGATAGTTTTTTCCCCCCGTTTTCCCGCGAAGCTGGAACTCAGGCAAGGTGTCATTTCCGCACGAAACTGGTTTTTACATCTTAGTCCAAGATCTGAATTTTTCACACCACCGGTTCGAAATCCTTGTTTACCAATTTACCCCTTCCGGCAAGAGATACCCCTTGTGTTTCATTGGAACTTCCCAATCCTACCCACGGTTCATAGTCAGAGTCCCCCTTTCATTTTGAATACCTTTAGTGTCATCTGAGATACCGCATTCCTAGGTTGGTACCAGTTTGTTTGCCCCCCTTTTTAATGGACACAATTTCTGCCATGGTTTTATGACTCCTCGGGAGAACCATATTCTTTTTGATGGGTATAAGTTCGACCCCCCCCCAAGTTGCAGTTCTGGAACTACCCGTAAGGTGAGGTAGTTTCTTTCTGCCTTCGATCTGTTCCCAGCCAGGTTTTTCCCCCCGATCAATTAACGCTATTCCTTTTGAAGATTCCTTTGGAGCCCAATGTTGACCCTATGTTAGTGCCGTTCCGCTTCTGAGTTATTAATAATTTGCCTTTTCTAGAACTTCCCTTTTTTTTTCTTTGTCCATTTCGTTCGAGATTCAGGGAGATTCGCGTTCGTCGATAGTCGATGTTCCTTTTCTATGTCGATTCCTTTCCACCTTTTTGGTCGCCCAAGGTTTCATTTTATTGACCTAGGATCGCTTTCTCTTTTATGTTGATGGGACTCTTATGCTCATGGACTGTCGCGCTGTACG
>Ga0179593_1550285_pt1 | contig 24171 bp, 36 predicted proteins | sample CZODoug2_1_08_16_FD_185931 | JGI IMG/M metagenome (GOLD analysis project Ga0179593, IMG submission 185931) | Vadose zone soil fungal communities from Angelo Coast Range Reserve, California, USA - CZODoug2_1_08_16fungal (PacBio error correction) | ecosystem: Environmental > Terrestrial > Soil >... | reverse complement strand
ACATTCACCAAGCAAGATAATAAAATGACGCTTCAAAGACCTTACCCCGCGGCCACTTTTCTGAACGAGAGAATAGATAGGGACTTTTTTTTCCTCCCCCCCCCTCTCCCCCCATAAAGACCCCCCAATACGCGCATACCAGTCTAATTCTTTCTTCTAAACCCGCCGGACCAAGGACATCACCGCGGCAAATATGAGAGAGTCAACATGCTAAAACATCCTCTTAGCCCCCACTTTTTTCTGAGACTGAAGATACCCTGACATTCCGCACCTTTTCGGACTCCCCCCTTCCCCTGATGACACGCCCAAACAGACAAATACCCTCCCCTCCCCCCCGCTACGACTTCTTTAAGATTTCAGCCTTTATAACCCTATTAGGCTGAAGAAGAAACCGCCCACAGCCCATTATAATTCCAAAGCGTGTTCCCTTTTTTTTTTTTACCCCCCACTCCTTGATGCCCGTTAGCCGGATGCGTTGTTCCCTCTCCCAGCCACCCTAACTATTTGAGATAAGCGGGTGGAACAGTCGCCCCATGCGGACCAGTCTTTCAAGACCCCTTCCTTTTAGGTAGCGAAAGACAAGGATTATTTACCTTCTACTGCCCCCCCTCCCCAAACCGTTACGATGATTAAAGAGTGATCACACAACCCCCCCCCCTCCCCCCCCGTCCCACCCCCCCAACTCCCACCACCCCCCCCCCCCCCCCCCCCCCTCCCCCCCCCCCCCCCCCTTTCTAAAAATTCTTTAGAATTGCTTCTCTGAACACAGAACTCTGCTTCTTTTAAAGCTACCCTGAGACTATTTCTTTTTGATTCTTTCCAGAATGGCAAGGCAAACACTTCAAGCCGTAATACTTAGCTCTCCCCTTCCCCCTTCGACTCGGTGTCTGTACGGCCTTCGAACAAACATAAATCCCCCTTACCCACCCGCCCCCCCCAACCCCCACCCCCCATTTTCCTGTCATTGCTCTCCAGCTACATGAGACTTGGGAGTTTCCTTCCCCGATCCGCATAACGAGATCGATGCCCTCCCGCCCCAGCTCTTTGATTTCTCCTCTCCAAAGCGTGCGCGAATGGCAACTTCGCAGACCCTCCCCACGACGCCTCTCTTCCCCACGCTACAAGATATACTCCCTGCTATTGCTTTTCTTCTAATAATTCATCTGTGATCATTTTTTCCCCCCTCTGCCAAATAAGAAAACTTTAAGCCATCCCATAGATCGGGCCCATTTAATTTTACAGAAACTCCGAAAGTATCCCCCCTTCCCCCAACTGATAGAGGTTTAACCCCCCCAAACTGAAGTCTTTTCCCCCTGCGTTAGTTTTCCGTAGAGCTCCTCTCCCTTTAGCGAGATTTTTCTTTTCCCGCTTTAGGTAAAGCCCTAATAGCTAAGACTGCAGCCAGCCTTGTGCCGCTCCCCACAGTGGCGCCCCCTTGTTTTCCTGCGATTCTCTTGAAGTTTCCTAGATTCAGACGTTGCCATGTTTTTATCTGCTTCTAATTGACTTCAGGAGATTTACTTCAGGCCCATAGCTTGGGAACCCTAAGCTCTGAATGAAGAAACCCCCCTCCTTCGTGTTTTCCTATCACCCTCTCAATGGTTTAGGCCGCACGTTGAGCTGTTCCCTTTTAAGCGTGAAGTCATCTCTCACCTCCTTTTGATTTTTCCCCTCTGAAGTGGAGATAACATCTGACGCTCTCCCCTGTGCCTTTCCCACCCGTGAACTTCACGTGCCGTAGTTCCATGTTTTTGTTTCGAACCCGAGCAGCATACTTTTAAGGCCCTTCCTTTTTTCCAACTCCCAAGTAATCTAATGTGTTTGAACTTTTTGATTTGAATAACTCATGACAGCGCGGTTACAGTCAGTACAAAAACCAGGAGCACTAGTTCCGCCTTCTCTTCTTCCTTACGCTTTCCCCTCCCTACAATAAGCCTGCATATAATGGATTCTCGCCTTTTTGATCCTGAGTTAGCACCAAGATGATTGAAAAAAGCCCTCTAACCCCTCTCTTTCTAACAGAGGTTATGTTTCCCAGTGTACATTCCCATAAGACTCGATTGCGACCCCCCCAAGACCCCCCCCCCCCACACAGCGCAGACAACGCGAGCCAGACCATTCCCTTTCTCCTGTCGTACCCACGACTAAACATAGGACCCTGATCTCAGTTTTTTCTACCTATGAACAGATTCTCAGACGATCATTTTTCTAAGATTTTTTCCCTCATTGTCTGACAGCCTCAGAACGAAAACCTTTTTACCCCCTTTGACATATCCTTTTCCTGAGTCTCAATCAGACGTCCTTTATTATTTTGCGACGAGACGGGCTCTCCGGCGACTTTTTCACTTCCCCCCCCCTCCTTCCCTTCGACTACCCTAGACACACGAAATGGCCCCTGCCACTTCCCCAATGAGTTCCCCCCCTCCCGAGTGTTTCCATGAAAAAAAAAATCTCCCCCTTACTATAGCTAGGCAGCGGTCAAGCCCACTCCCAGCCGCCGCAATTCCCCCAATAAGATCTCGGTAAAGCCAGTCAGAAATCTCCCCGTTTGCTTGTTTTTCTCTCTAATAGACCGACTGAGTAACATGTATTTCATGTGAATGGAATGTGCGCTGTTGCGTCCGTGGATCATGATTGCCCAAGGCGCCCACGATATCAAGATGACGAAGTTGCGTTTTCTAGGCAACTCGTTTCTTACCCCTGGCATCCATTGTCCTTTAGTCTTCTCGTGTTTTTTAGAAATAATGCTGGACTGAGCTATGCCCACCCTTCATTTTTTTCCCCCCGATCCCCCGAGTTTCTAGCATCCCAATAAATTTCAATAACTATCCGCCATTTTTCTTCTTTGCCGGGTTGTTCCCCCCCCCCCCTTTTTTTCGAACTTGGCGACCGAATCCATCAATATCCATTCATGGCAAACTCTCCCCTGAAAAGCCAGACATGAAGTCCCCCACCTAGTATCACAACTGGGTTCCTCCTACCAACTGTTTTATAGCTGAATAAGACGATGGGCACACACCTTCTTACTGCCTACTCTGACTTTTGTTGGGGTGACCCCCTACGAGAATATTTCAATTAATTCTGACAACGAGAAATCTCAGGAAGCCCCTTTGCGAGCCTTAATTTCCCCCCTTCTGAATGATTGTGCTTATATATTTGTAGACCCTAGTCTTCATCTTGTATCACCCTCCCCCCACCTCAGTCTTCTCCTCTCGCTATTTACCCCTAAATAGAGAAAGGGTAAATCCTATTCTGCACTAGATTAGGAAGCTTAGATGCTTTATCCCCGTTTTCTCTCCCGCATCAATCGCGAACACTTGATTATTGAACTACTGATTTCCCGCCAGAGATTTCTCACTGGTTCGTCAAAATCTGAGTCCCCCCCCACCCCCTTTCTGAGTTTTTCTTACCACACTTCTCTACGTGTCGTACCAAAAAGAAAATTAACTTCTTATACCCGTCCCCCCCCTTGATCAATCCCACACCTGTAGGTCCTTCAGTTGTTTCTCTTGATCTGCCCGCACACCTGCCAACGCTTTCGACTTCCCCGCCCCCAAAACATTCTCAGGGCTGGATACTGAGACTTTCGAACCCTCCCCTTTTGCTTCCAAATATCTCATACCAGCAGCCAGCATCTTCCCTTCTTTCCCTTCAAGGTCCTTAGCTGAGAAACTCCCCTCCGTAGCAAATCCTTGAGCGTAGGTCCCTTTAAACTTCCTTCGAGAATTTCCAAAGGGCCCTCCCTTTTGCTTCCACCAATTCCGTTCAAACCCTACGTGAGGGGTTTTTTTGTTCATTTCTCCCATGAGGTGTTCTTTCCCCAAAGCTCAACCTTGTCAGAGTCGTAGTCCCAACGCGGAACATGTCCCCTTATCCAATTCCTCTTTTTCCCTCCCTCACAATACCTAAACCTTTCCTCTTTGTCCGTTAGCTGCGACGAAGTGGACGGCAGCGATATGCGGCTTTTCCCAGCTTTTGCTCTTGTGAGAAGTTTAGCCCTTAAAGTAGAGAACCCCCCCCCCCCCCCTACCGCGACCCTTATAATGTGCTTAATACTCAGCCTCTGTTGAGTGGAGCATCCCCTTTCTATAACTTTTTTTTCCCTGTTAAATCTTTGATCTAAGGATCAAGCGTCCGTCGTTTTCGAGCGTTGCCCTCATACCTACGATCGAATACACACGCTTTTTTTCTTCTTCTCGACATCTAGGTCCCAAATTTTCCCGACCTTGCGGGTTTTCCTTCTTTTCCGTTTGCGGACCCGCGAACAGGACTCCCCCTAGCCCAAGATCTCGGCCCCTCCTTATTTTCGAATTTTTTTTGCCTTCACATCCATTCATACACCCCTAGCAAAGAATCCGCTCTACCACGTGATTTTTGTGCATTTTTCCATTCAAGAGCCTTTTTGTCTCTATATTTTTAGCCAGCCCTTTTTCGATCTTTCAATAGTCTTTCCTCATCGACCCCCAGTGCGGTGAGCACTTTGCCTCGTACACCCCTTGTATTTTCCCCCCCCTGATACTAGGATGATCATCGAATGATTTCCCCCCCTCCCTCTGAGTTTTTCGTGTCTTTTGTTTAAAAAGACGAATCGCCATTACGATGTTCCCGAAGTAAAAAACATCTCCAACTTGCCTTTAGTCCCACCTCCCGGCGCTTCTCCGATTTCCGCTCTTGGCAGCTGACTATTCTGAAGTGCTCCCCACATTGGCTACAATTTTAAGACCTAGAGATACTGACGCGTTTCTTCCGTCTTTCTCCTCCGGTTGTTGATTCTAAACGCACGCCCTCAGCCTCTTTCCCCCTTTTTCTCTTCAATACAAGGGCGTCCGAAAATTTGAGCCAAGGTGATTGTCTCCTTTCCTGATATGCTTCCTCGTCTAGTTTTTTCCATGCCCAATGCTGATGCTCTTCACTTCACTGGCTTTTTTTTAAGGCGTCGCTGCTGGATTTTGACCTCCCCTCCCTTCTGTGAAGACAATTTGCGCGGGTTGCAGTTACACAGCTTCTATAATATGTCTTATGGCCTGACCCTTTCTGCTCTTTATCTCTCCTATTGTGACGATACCCTAAGCAACCAGGTCTCACCTTTTTTCACAGCAGATTTCCCCCCCGCACGGCCTTTTTTCCCTTTGGAGGATGAACCTGGCAAAATCAGACCCACTCCAATACGGCCTATACAGTTGACCACTCCACCTCGTACTCTCCTTTTTACTTTCCAAGGAGAATATCTCTTCATAATAGCTAGAGCGTCCTCTCCCATTGGAAGCCCCAGTTAGCGAGCTCCCCTTCATTCTCTCCCCACGGCGTCACCTCCCCCTTATGGATACCGCCCCCCCCTTACACCCGCGGTGCTTTAATTATCGATCCCCCGTCTTGTTAAAGCCCTTTTATCAAAATCTTCCCGCCCTTCCCCCGGAACATCCAAGACTAGCCAACCAACAAGCTTTCTTTCCTAGTCCCCACGACCACCTAGTACAAGTCGTGGATGGTTTTTCCCCCCTTCTAGGCACAGGATCAACCATAGAACACCTTTATGCCTTTTTGCAGCAACAGTACCCCATCTCTCCAGTCCTTCCTCTCCCGTTTTTTTTTTTTCTCCACAATGAACCTGACTTCCGTAAGATCTAGCCCACCCTGCTGTTGCGGCTCAAGAGTGATCACGTCCCAGTTGATAATTTCCCATAGGCGACCGTTGCGCAACCCTGCTTTATAAGAGGTCCCTTCCCGTACCCCCGGGCATGTATATGCCGATGCCTTGCCGAACAGAATATCACAAGCCAAACATTAGAAAGCTTTCCGAAGATCCTAGCTTCTTCCCTCACTCTCCTTTCTTTCCGTCCAGCATACCCCGAATAACAGATCCCCCCCCCCGTTTTCCATAAAGGGCGCCAATGGAACCCCTTTCCTTCCTCCCGTACAGGCCATAGCAGACTCCGCGTTTCCCGTACCCCTCAGTACGAGATATTCTTTCGCCGACCCCCCTTTTACCTTGTGCAGTTAACTCAGATCCGCCAAGCCTTTTTTTCCGCGTCCTGCGCCTTCAGGACGAATCTTGCCTCCCACTCACGGTCGGAGATTCAGAAAAGAGCACTATGTCTTGGTGGAGAACTCATTGCCCTTGTCTTTCTCCCACTGACCAACTCATTTGTGAAACATCCCAATCTCGGGTCATTTAATCTACTCTCACTCGAAGTTTTGCAGCTTCTTTTTTTTCGAGAGCGCAGCTTTCCGCGTCTTAGTGGACTCCCTTTAACCGTTTTTTTCTCCCAGGCTGTCGGATGCTCTGGAACCTACACTCCCCTCAAATTCCGCAACCCATGACCTACCTTTGCCTCCTTTTGCCCCCAGCCTGTTCTTCTGCTCCTTTCTTTTCAGTACGCGAATTGATCCTACATCTTCCCTTCTTTTTCTCTCGATGGTACACTTCCAGTCAGCTAGGTACTTAAGCCCAGAAATCTGCCTGTATCCCCTCCGCCTGGAAAATTTTCCCCTTATTCTGAAGCCTTTTGATAAGAAATAGCCGCGTCACTGATGGCGCCACTGCTGAATCATCTCCCCCTCCCGACCCCTTTTCTGTCCTCCGGGATAAAGACCCCCTTCAGGCACTTAGCTCTTTTTGCGTCTCCCAAAGTGAACGAGAGTCGCCCCGCATTTTCCCCCTTCTGGTCCCTGCGAACCGACGCCAATATTGTCTCTTTTCAAATCAAGTCATCCAATTGTTTTCTTTTTTTGCCGCCTTTCTTCGGCTAAACTGTTCTGAGCATCTGTCCCCACCCCCCCTTGATTCTTCGATTTCTTTGCGCTCTTAACCTTAAAGACCAGACCGAGGATTGATCACCTGGTGAGTTACATTTTCCCCCACTGGCTTTCTTTCCCGTGCCATAACCAGCATCCTCCCTATTTCCTACCGCCTTTCAAGGGAGTCTCCCCGCTCTTCATCAATATCCCTCCTTTCCCCTTTGCTTACACTCGTTGTCCTAGATCAACATGTTATCCATCGGTGCGCATCATTCGCCATTACATTTAATCTGTCCTTCCACCCCCATTGATTTTCTTTCCGACCTCCATTTCTTTTTCCGTCATGATTCCACATGCAAATCTTCTGGCTCCCTTTCTGTTTGTTTTCCCCCTGCCTCCGTTTTGGTTTTCCTCACCTATTCTTTATTTGGTTCACGTCCTGGGGTCGGACGCGGACCCCTTTCATTCCGAGCGCCTCTTCCCTGAGCCTACTCTCCCCTGCACTCCCTTTCCCACCCCAACAAGCCTCCAATGTTATACACACGCGCTTGCGATTTCGACAAACCCCCCCTCGCAGCACTTCGAGTTCCCGCCGCCTCTTCCCCCGCGTTACCCCACCTCCCCCCGCGATCATCACCCCAGCAACAGTTACTCTTTTCTCAAGAGGTAGAATAATCTCTACATCTTTTTTGTTTTGTTTTTAAGAGATTATACCATAGTATTTCCTCTGGCCCCCCCCCCCGTGAATGATCGCCTGATGGATTTTTATCCCCCCCCCCGTCCCTGAAGGATCCAGGTATACCATCCGCCTCTTTTTTTTCATGTCACTCCCCCACACCGCTGGGCGTGTGTTGTTCCCACAAGTTTTTCCACTTAGTGCTGCTTTTGAGCGGTAGATCATTCCTTCTTCACGAAAGTCTTTCTTCCCCCTTCCTCACCCCGACGGGACTCGCCCACAAATACTCCCTAATTACCCGCCTGCATTCGAGAACAACGGAGCAATTTTCCCCTGTTTGGACTGTTGGACCATGGCCCCCCCCCCCCCCTAAACTTCCTTGCTCTGCGACCTGAATAGAGCTGATGGAGCTTCAATAGTCAATCCCACGGCTACCATCCTCTGTTCCCCACTCGATGCCTCATTATCCCCCCTTCATGTCCTGATCTGGGACCTGAGTGCCTGCCCCTACTCTTTTAAGGACCTCGCAGTACGACCGGTTCAGAGTCGACTCCTTTGCTCCGTAATTAAATTCCTTCCTTTTTTTCAAGTTCCCCCCAGATTCCTCCCAGAGATACCCCTCTTAATGCGGCCTAGCTTTTTCCACCCTCAGACATATACTCCCTCCTCTCTGGGTTGCCCCTCTTTTAATCTTTTTTCTTACCGCGCCTTTTCTCCCATTTCGCCAGATCTGACTGTAACTTGAGATGAATTTATCTTTTCAAAGCCTTTCTTATCTGAGCCGGATGTTCGACGAGTCCTTCTTCCTGTTGGTTCCTCGGGTTTTTGTTCAAGTGTATCTTCTACTAGAAATCACAATCGAGCAGCCTCACATTTTATTACACGCACTTAACAAAGAAACCCAGTCCTTATTTTCCCTTCGCAAAACTGCAAGTGCGCACGCCCTTTTTTTTTTGAAGGCCTCCCCCCTTTTCTCTCCTTTTTGGAGATTCTTTTCCTCCCTCTACACCTCTAGAGGGGATTCTTCCCCCCTTCCAAAGAGAATCTTCTCCCCTAACTCCCCCTTTTCAGATCCCTCCCCCGAGTCGACAAAGTCGCGCCGCGATCTCCTGGAGTACTGATTTCCTTTCCAGACTTTTTCTCACAGCCTCCAATAGACGCTGGCACATTCCGTCACGTCGTCTTTTTTTCATTTGCACCTGCGAGTGTGGCCCTCATTTCCCCCCGCAACCCCTTTTTCCGAGTTGGCGTCTACCAGGACAATTTAAACCTCCTCCATGACCCTCAAGCCACCCTACTTGTCCCCCAATCAATTCTTTCTTTCTGAATGCTTCCTTCCGAAGTAGTGAGACGCCAGCGCGATTGATCCCCCTTTTTCTAGGCTACTTTTTCTCCTCCCCAGCTCCCTTCTGATAAAGTAAGCGACACACCCCCCCAAGGAGCCCCACTATATTCATTGGTAATCTCCAGTGACTGGATTGAATTCTTTCTGTACCTCCCGCTTTTCCTGATTTTTCGCTTTAGCGGCTAAGGATAACTCGTTTTCTTGAGACATCAATACCATATTCGTCCTGTCTATGATTCGTCCTTTCGCCATATACTTGAATACGGTGTCCCTCATAATACAAATTTTTCAATTGTTATGAAATTTTAGGTTTTTTTCTTACTATGTCATGAATTAATTAAGATTTTCCGTGCCCCTTCTCGGAATCTCACCATTAAAATTACATCATGATACCGTTTCCTCTTCCTTTTTCGTGTATATCCATATTCTCGTTCGCCTCACACTTCATGTTTTATCCCGATAAAGATTCCTCCCTATTTTTTTCCTGGTTTGCCCTAACGAGCACGAATCTCTATCCTTCCACATTTCGACATGTCAGAATACTCCGAGTCAGAAATCGCCCAACCCCCCCCAAGAGAGGTTTCCTTTCCAGCGTCTTTTTCCAATTTTATTTTATTTTCCTACAAAAGATGATAATATCCATCTTCTTTTGTAAGCCTTCTTTGTTGGTTTTTATGCTTTTTTCAATTGTGCTTTCCCCCCTGCTGATCGCCAATAGTTCTTTCTTCTCCCCAAAACATCCCCCCCCCCTCAATGCCCTTTTTTTTACGCAGTTCTTAGTAAATTCAACATACCTCATTTTGGATTTGTTTCTGCGCGATGTCCTTTATGCTTTTCCCCCTTTTTCCCCTGGTGGCATTTTGCCAAAACTATGACGCTTAAATCCCTTACCCCCCTACGCTCCCCTAGTCCTATTTGTCCCCTTTTGTCTCTTGGCTTATTATTCATCGTATCGTATTAGTACAGTTTTATCTTTTCCGACACCGGTACCGAACGTGGCGAACTCCTTTTTGGTCTGCTATGCTACGGTCTCTCCTTGCTTGTCTATGCATGAGAGTCCGCTAGGTGGCTTTCCCTCTGAAACTGTATGCTCGTATGTTGTTGTCGTGATTTTTCCCCCTTCTTCCCCCATTCTCGCTGCCTTTTTCAGATTTTTTTTTTTTTTAAGGTCTTTTTCGTAGGTTCTGATCTCCATAGAGCTCCCTCCGTTGTGATGATTGACCTGAGATACTCAGCTCAGCTCCCTTTGCCTAAAGCTTCCTCCCCCCGGCCACTTTTGTGTAGCGCTTGGCGGCACCCTTTCCGACGCCACAAATTTTAACCTCCCTCTGGTTCCCATTCTCCGTTTACACTCGCGCTAAGGATCTACCCTTTCTCCGCAAATGCCCTCCCCCCTTAGCAGTTTAGCTAAAGCGACCCTCTCCCAGCTTACGTTCCCCTGCCACGTGTATTCCCAGTGACTCAAAGACGTAAACAAAAACAGGCGTTGCCTACTCCCCCTTCAGTGCTTTCCCCCAACCTCTATGACCAACAAACGCGTGACCAATCTTCCCTCTCCGCTTAATCTTTTCCCTGCCCAATTTTTCCTCCCCCCCCCCCCTCTTGTTGAAGAGCAACCCCGTCCAAAGCCTGCCATCTGCGCCCAGCGAATGGCCCTTTGTCTATAACCTTTCTCTTCGGCGTGGTTTGTCAGGCACCCTCCGGCCATCGAACCCTTTAGCGTCAGATCCCTATGATCCTCCCCAGTACTATCCCTAGGCCCCGTCCAAGATCCCCTATACATGATTTTGTTCTGTTTTCAAACCTCTTCCCGCTTTATACGAGTGCTCCGCCACCCCCGGACTTTTGCTTGCGGTGTCTCTTGCTGATTTGTAATTCCCTTCCCGCTGATCCCTCCAGTCCACCATAGAGCAGCGCCGACCTGAAGATGACCCACCCCCACTTCCTTTAAGGGATTCTTAACGAGACCCTTGTGTTTTCCCTTTTAGACACAAGTCCCTCGACCCAAACCAGCAGCCCGACTCCGAAAACTTAGTCCGTAGTACTACTATCTCGGTATTTTTAGCCGAAATACATTTCAGCCCCCTTGAATCCCCCCCCTCCTCCCAAAAAACCATTTACAAATGTTCCTCCACATTAGCAGTAACTATCCTCCATCCCATTGTAGACAAATTGTTCCGCTCACCCCCCCCCTAGTAAAGATCTTTTAGGTGAAATAAGCGACTGAAGTACCCATCCCAACAAAAGCCTATCGACTCTCATTATAACGGAGTAATACAGCCCACCACCGGAATAGATTAAAGAATTATTTTTTATGTTGCCCCTCCACCTAACGTGATAGATATTGATATAAAGAATGAAAAAAAGAAGACATTAAAGCAATTGATATCTTGTGATACGACCTCAACACCCCCCGTAAGACCTAGAAGGTATGAGAAGAGTGACTTTGAGGAAGAACCCCTCTCTCTGATCAATAACAACAGGGGTTTGGTTTTTTTTTCCTTCGGTAAGAGGTCGTTCTGGTGGTGTAACTGGCTGGTACTCCTTTTTGTATTTTTTTTTTTTGGAAAGAGGAAAGTTTTAAGAGTTATTCGTTTGAAGAACATTGTTCTTTGTTGTTTTGTGATTATTATGTGACTTTTTTTTGAGGTGGTTGTGTGGTCTACCGTTTGCTTTTGTTTTGTGTGTGAAAGATTGAGTGTCTGAGTCTTTGGGGAGTTTTTTGTTCTGTTTGCAAATGTGTGGTCCAATTTTTCTGGTTGTGTGCTGTTTTTATGTTTCGGAGTGTTGGTTCTTTTTTATTGTGTCGTTTTGAAGTGAGCTTTGTTTTGGGAGTGTTTTTTTTGTGGGTTTGGTTGTAGTCGGCTTTTGTTTCTTTTTTTGTTGTTTATGTTGTCTGCGGGACGTTTTTGGTTGCCGTTCCTGTTTTTTTTTTTTAGAGTTTCCCTGCGATGCGAACCTCCAAGTCCGAAAACCCGCAATACACATTTTTTTTTTTTTTTTTTTTTTTTTCTTTATGCGCCAGCACTTGTTACTTCATACCATCCAAGCATAGGAATCTTCCTACGCTTGGTTATGATTCCGAAATAGAATTTTTCTTTTACCGTCGCAATATAAGAGACCTCTCAACTCCAATAGCTTTGTTACCCGGTTCCCTTTTTCCTTACACCCCCCCTCTGCCCTATGTGCAGTGCTCCCTGACCTTTTCCGCGTAATGCTTTTGTCTTTTAGTACTTGCGATGCTGCCAGGTTTCCATCCTCCGAGTCTCTGCTTTCTTTAAATTAGTACACTAGCAGTGTATCTTCATCTCAAGTTTTCCTCGCTAATAACCGCGCGTTCATTCGTGTGTCTTCAAAGCCATATACCCCTTCTTAACTTTTTCCAGGAAAGCTTCATCTAAAGTTTTCTCGTCTTAATTCCTCAGTGCCGGTTTTCCTTCTCTTTCCACACCCCCCCCCCAAGGCGATAGTCCCTCTCGTTAATTTCCTTATCCCCCAATCTAGCCTCCCTCGAGCGCAGTTTTTCCTGAGCCTTCATTGCTTGACCCCAGCCAGCCCTATAATAAGTAAAAATCTCCCTATCTGGCTTTTGACCGATCGCAAAGGGCTCCCGCCAACGACTTTCCCTGTTACATCCTTAATGACTTTTTTTCGAAACGCAGTGTCCCAGGCTTGTGACCCTCGTCGTTAATTCCCATTTACATGATCCCACAGGCATACTGCATTTACCTTTTTGAGTGTGGACTTCTTGAACCTTCTTTCCATCATGTTCCTGATTTTCCCTCATATTTCTGTGCCATGCCCCCCCCTTTTCTTTTTTGACACCCCCTCTGCCTCTCCAGTCGTCTTTTCTCCCTTTTTCGAGTAAATTTCTCTATATTTTTTTTTTTTAACTGGTCGACCCCCGTTCACCCTAATCGTGCCGTCCTCTTTCGATCCTTTTTTTTACTCTCCCACGCAGGCAGCACTAACTTTAACAACCCCGCGCTTTTTTCTCTCCCGGTGCCTGTACCAACCCTTTTCGTCCTACTTTTTCTACACTCGGCGCCCCCACAGCCCACAGCGCTCACGCATGAGTTTTTCCCCCCCATCCTTAAAGCAGAGAATCTATCTCTTTTCTCCTCTTCTAGACTAGGCTTTTCCTAGACAATGTAACACTTCTTGGGTCACTTTTTGCGAGTGATGATTCCGTGTGGCGGTTAACCGTCGAAATTTGACCCCCTAAACATTCCCAGGCGCTCTTCTTCCGCCACACTTTCTCTTTGTTAAAAAAGTTCCACCCTTGTTTACTTTTAGGTGTCTGCCTCGTGCGCGCGTCAGCTCAGCCTTTTGATTTTTCGGCTCGTACGACAACGCTTTCTGTTGACCCCCTTTCTTTCTTCCCCAACTAAATCCCCTAAAACTCCCTGCCTTAGCAACCTACCTTTATTATTGTCAAACGATAGGCAGTTGGCAGATCCATTCAACCCTTCCCCGAGCCTGTTCGAAAAGACGCTGCCTTGCTCCACTTCACCTGTTACCAAGCTTTACCTTTTTTCTTTGCCTGTCCCTTCTTAGACGAGGGCCCCTTCTCTGGGAAACTGCCAGTTGCCTTCCCTACTTTTTTTTTTTCCCTGAAGCGTCGAGGTTAGCGATACCTGACCTCTTCCTTCATCTGGACTCTTGTATTCCTTTGCAGATCCCCTCTTGTTTCAACTCGCCCCTCTACCCCCACCTCCTGTAATTCTTGCCTCTATGTACCCCTCTTCTTGACATACCCTCGGAACTATACGCAGTGATTTGAGTTCCCTCTTATACGCTTTCCCCCCCCCCTAAATCAGCCAGCACACTTCACCCTGAAAACTTGTTAGAACTTTGCCTTGACCTCTTTTTCTCCCCCTCTATCTGTGCCGGATTCGACGTGCACCCTCCTGAATTCCTTTTGATCGACGATTAGTTGCACGCATGCTTTTTTATCCATCTGTGAGCTCTTTTATCCCCCCCCCGCCCCCATTGAACCCCCCCCCCCACAAAGTTTGGAGGGCCGTCCTCCTGGAATTTGCACCCTTCCCCCTCGACCCACCGCTTTCCCGCAGTGAGCCCCCGAGCCAGCATTTCACTTTGACTCGCGAGACGCCTCCCGCCAATTCTTGAACCCTTTTGGTTGTTTTCCCTCGCATACCATCCCCCCCTTATTGCGCCGACCTGCCTTAAAGTCTATCCTTTTTTTTTGAACCCATGAGCCTTTCCAATCTCGAGTGAAACGAAATAGAGTACAGCGGCGTTCCCTTCTAAGAGAACGCGAAAAAGCGTGTGCGCCACAATTTACCCCCCTTGGCGATAGGTTTCTTTCGCGCATTGACCCTGAATGGACCATACTCAAATCAAGCACCCCCCCCTTTTTTATTCTCCACAGTCTACAGATCACCGCAGTCTCAAAGTACCCTCCTCCCACATCCGAAATTTTTACCCAACCGTTAGTCTTGCCGACTTGCTTTATTCGTAAGTTTTTACTTCGCGTGGCTGACGTCACCCCCCCCTTCCATAGCACCTCACAGCATCTACCTTCGCCACAATACAGTGCCTATCTTCCCATTGCCCTGTTGCAGAGCCGTGATCGTGGATTGACTTTTTCTTCTCCCTTTGCCTCGCTTGACAAGTTTAACAGCCAGAATGATACTCACGCATCTCTTAGATCTCTCTTCAATTCAACCCTCAAGTCCCTTCTCACCTAACCCACGCTTCTCTCTCATATGGAACGGATCTCTCAGCATACCCAATTGTTCTCCCTCAAATGCACCTTGGTGGATTAGCTTTTCTGATCTGTGACCTGACACGAACCCTACCCCCCCACGTGATTACCCCTAAATAAGGATATACGCGGAAAACATTTTGTGTTTTTCGGATTTAACTCCCCCTTCATTCAACATAACTCTCCCTCTCTTAGAATCCGCATACCGGCGCTGTTTTTTTTTTTCCTCCATAGTCTTTCTTGTTTTTTTGAAAGTGCCTCCTGTTTATCACTGGGAAGCCAATCGCCCTCGTTTTAATGCCAATGCCGTTAATCAGAGACTGAGTTTTTTCACTTTCCAAACGTTACCCTATGAGTGCCTTAGCCCCCTGAGTCAAGACTCGGGCCTACTGCGGAGGTTCGTTCTTTTTCCAATGCTTATCAGCAATGTTACGATTAAGGTCTTACAACATCCGTCCCTCATGCCCCGCTGTTGTCAGTCTTACCTTCACGCTGCTGGCCATCCTCCTTTTTCGCTTGGTTGATCCTTTCAGAAAATATAGTTTACCCACTTTATCTTACGCTTGATATTTCATTTGCCGCTTTTTCCATGTTTTCATGTAGTCCTGTTTTCGGTGTTTTCAACCGCAGTACACTTCTGCCGAAATCCGGCCGTACCTAAAGTGGCCCGGCGTGTCGTTTTTCCTCTGAACTTTCGTGTTAGACCCTATCAGACGTCCGCTTCATTTCCCACTGTACAAGCTCCGAGGCGGATGGAGTTGCCCAACAGCTATGATGACCGGCCTAGACCTCTTCCGTCGTGGAGTCGTGGACCCTTCTCCTTTCTCATACAGCTCGCTTTCCTCTGGACGCTTTTTCTTTTCCCGATTCTATATTTTTATGATTTCTGCCCTTTAGACCCTTGAGTAATCTTCCCCCCTAACGTTCTGGGTTTATAATCTATCCTAGCCCCTCCCCTATCAGAAACCCCCCGACATAGCAGAAGACCTTTGTAGCCCCTTTCTTCACGCTGTATCTTCCATGCATGCAAGTAGAAGGAGCCAAACTTCTCCACCCCCATCCGTCTTCATACAGTTGCCACGTTACAACTCTCTATTTCCGCTGACCCGCGGCTAATTTTCTCAGCTTCCCATCTCAGAGCGTAAGCGTCACCGCGTCTTCCACGTTCGGTATCCCGTCCAGTGGTCAAACCTGATAAGGTCCTTCCCCAGCCTCTTAACCGCCCCCAGACTAAAAATTCTTCACGCCAGATTCGAGGCTAAGTTTTACCTCACATAGTTTTTCTCACCCTGCGATACAAGTACGTGACCTCCGACTGCCAATATATTGTCCCTTTCTGCGACCTGAAATTAAGACCCGCGCTTTCGGCTTTTCAGTCTCCTTCGCGCCCGCAAAACATCGACCCACTCTCCGAGCCCCCCCTTACGTCCCCACCTCTCCGGCGAGACAGTCATTCCTCAATATCCATTTTCTTCCCCTCACGTTCAAGAGTCACCGCCTTCCAGACGATTGTTCCGCCCACACTTTTGTGCTGCTCCCGCCCTTTTTCCAATTTTCGCCTGGGCGCACAATAGAGACTCCCGCCCGACCACCACCTCACCCCCTCTTGATTCCCCTCGGATTTTAACGTCGAATGTGTTTTTCTGGCATTATGTCCTCCAAATCATATAGGAATCCCCGCCCTTCCTATCCCTGTTTTTTCTAGTAATACTTACGGAGCTCCCATTTCTGCCTCCTAACATAAACCCCCTCTCATCACCCCTGGTGTGGTCCAAAAAAATCCCCATGGCGCTAACATCTTGCTTTCGCACTCCGCTACAGTTCAGCATCTCGAGCGCAATCTTTGCTATTCTAGCTTCTTAGGCCTTCGCGAATCGCGAGCGTGAGTTATAATCTGTCCAACGCCTTTTTGCCCTCTTCCTAGTTTTTTTCGAGACCTGACCGGAATGCCCCACTCACGGCCTGATCTTCCCAATGGGCTAGTGGCCCTCATGTATGGTTTTGGTGCTCCCCTGTGCTTGCTAATTTCCTAGACAAGAATTTTCCCGCCATCTTCCTATCGACCCGACTTCCCGCCATTGTGCTAAGACACTCTCCTCTTTTCCCTTTGATTTTGCCTCTAGCAGAATGTGGTGTTACTGTCATTCATTTCCCTCTTGATCTCAATGGTCCCAGGGCTGGATGCTGTCTAGATCTCTCCATTTTCCAATCCGCGCAAACCCATTACCAAGCTTTGACGACCTTTCCGCCCCTTGTTCTTTCACTGGACGACAGTAATTCTATTTACTTGCTTTTTCCCTAAGTAGGGATTTGATTCAGAACGCTTCACTTACCTTTGGACAGGAGCATAGCTTTCTGAGCAATTCAGTGATAGGCCTCCTCCAACCCTCTGCCTTTCAATAGACACCCCCCCCCCCCCCCCCCCTAAATTTTGTTTCTTTTTTCTCGCATAACACTGCTCACTGTCCTTTGACTTATTTTAACCGATAAGAGCCCCTCCTACTTTGTTTATGGTCCTGCAGTTATACCCAAATAGAGCACGCTACGTTTTCCCCGTTTTTATACCCGAACACTTTATCCCTCCGCTCAATATAGTTTGCCCTCCTGTGAGTACGTCGGAACCTCTCCACTCAGATTTCAATATCAAACTTTCATTTCTACACTTTCTGCATTCCTTTCCCATGCCCTCCCCAGCGACGCCCTGTATAAATCTCCCTCCGCTAAACTTTCGATTTCTGCTGCTAGTTTTTTTATACATCCAAACCCCGGAGCAGTTCCTCCTTCCGGCGTAGTGAAGTACGCCCCACTGATATCTCTTTTTTGCCCCCACTATAAGCTCCATCATGATCATGCGAATGTTACTAGCATTCTCCCTCCTCCATTTTTCCGCCCTTCCCCCCCCCCTCCATAGATCTTAGCTGGCTTACACGCAAAGGTGTTCCATCTCAATGTCCACCTTCGTCGCTATCTTTCCAATAACTGATGAACCTGGAACTTTTGATGTACTTTTTCCCATTCAGAACTGCATTAACCCGTATTTTAGATTGCCATGTCACATTGGCCTGAAGCCCCCGCCCCCGTTTTACCCCTTTAACTACGGGTCTTCTAAATTCCCCGCAATTATATGCGTTCCTATCCCCCTACGCCCTTCTCCCAAGTTTTTTCCCCTTCCTGAGCACGATGCGCCTAACTCTTTCTCCGCACACTGCGTTCCCCCTTCCACCCAAATGCTGCCACCGTCCAACACGCCAGGGTGTGCTTTCCCTCCCCAACTGCGTTTATACGCGGAATCTGCCTCCTACGACCTAGCAGATCCCCACCGCAGGTCATCGACAGTTTACCTAGTATAGTAATCTCCTATCTTTTCCCAAGTCTTCCACACTTGAGGAGATTACTGACCTTTCCTCAAACTTTTTTTCCCTCCTGGCCCCTTGATGATCGATACTTCCTTAAACGTTCACTGAGGCAGCTTACCAGTAGCTTCCGTGATCCCCCTCCAATGTTTTCATTGTCGACCACCCAGTCTTTCCTTTTTAGAGTTTCCCCATCTTGTTAACCTTTTAGTGCTGATCTCTCAGCTTGGAGAGCCGCATGTTCAACGATTTAGGTCCCCCGTATAGATTCCCCCGTCACCAATATCAATAAAGGAACTCCGCCGCATAGCACTCTTTTCCCGTGCCGTTTTCAAAACAATTGGCCTCGAGCCTTTTGGTACATCTGGATTCCCAAATCTGCAATGAGATGGCAATAGTCCCTGCCCCACAGACTAGGGTGTCCTCTCCTGTTTCTGCTGAAGATTACCCGAAGACAGCACACATGCCTTACGCTTTGACTTCCTTTTCGTCACGTTCCCCCTACGCAGCTATTGGAACAAGTCGAGCGCGGAGACTCCCCTTTGAGCCCAGCTGCCTTTTTTTATCATGTCAATCTTGCTTATTATGTTGCTTTCCATCTTGTTAACTAGACCCTCCAGGATTCGCACGCTTTAATGCCTCTTTAACTGCCTCCCCGAATCCTATCCTCTCCCTTATCTCATTATGTCTCGGTTTTGTCGCTTGACCTACTGCGCCCAATCCCTTTCCATTACTGTACTCCACCCTTTGTATATGCACTTTGTCCCCGAATTACTCCCCCAGACGTTATCTGCCCCCCAGGCTGTTTTTCGCCATTCGCACCTATGCCCTATGATCCCCTGAAGAGCCTAGTTTAGAACAGCACATGAGCTTCTTTTTTTCCACGCAGTGCACAAACACCAATGTCCGTTTAAGTTCATCCGTTTCCTTCTAGCACTCTCCCAAGTGGCCCACTGCTCCTTCTTTTCCGCAACCCCCCCCCACCATTCTATCATCGCTTTCCCTACCTCCACAGCGCCCCCCTTGTTGTCTTCAAGAGAACACAGAGTTCCCAGTCTATTTCGGCCCTGCCTCCTTAGCTCCTCGATTCTTACACCCCGAGTTAAAAAATAGCGAGTCTGAGCAGTTTCGTGCACCACATCTTTCCCTCACCAGCGTCCACTTGCGCATGGCCCTTCGTCATCTTTTTGCATGACGGTTATGGATGTCGCCCCCGGATTTGAACCTCTGCGACATAAGACTCCAACCACAGAAGAGGATTTTACTTCTTCACTAAACGCGACACCAAGTTATCCTCTACTCCAATTCACAAGATGAACCTTTTTCGTCTTGATGTTCCCCCGCAAGTAGGTTGCCAGCGCATCATGATGGTTCACCTCAGAGTCAATCAACAGCTCGATACCAAATACAGGACGCACCTTTTTATCTCAGGCCGTAGTCGTGCGAGTTTGCATTCTCTTTTTCCCTGATGCCTTTCAAAGGCTTTAGAAGGAAATTACCCCTCTTCGCGCGGTCCCCTTCTCGTACGTACAACCTTAACCCCCCCACTCTTACCTTCTCTTGACGAGATACTCGTTCCTAAGCAATTACCAATTTTGTCCATATCTCTTTCCCATTTGCTTTTTGCTTTTCTTTCCTTTGTTATTGATTTTAATGTGCGGACTTCCGCGATTGACCCTAAGGTTTCTTCCTTATCCTAGGGTTCTCCGGAGTTTTTCTGTTTTTCCTTCCATATCGTTTCGAATCTCCGTTTTTCGGATTCTGAATCGCCGTCTTCCGACCTTGGATGTTATTTCACTGCGTCCACTGCTCCTGCTTGTACGTAGATCACTCTGTTTTGAAGAATAGTAAACCCCAGCCCCCCTTAGAGGGATCTTCACTGTTCCATCGGTTTTGCCTTTCTCCCCACCTGTCTGTGAATTTCTTCCGGTTTCCTACGTCTGGTGTTCCCCCTGTTGTTCCCAATCCCCGTTGTTTCTCCTTGTCTTCTACAACCCTAAGACGCGAGCACGTTTTTCCCCAATTCACCTATCTTGTTCCCCTATTGGCGATTTTTTTATCTCCTGGTGCTATTCGCACAAGAGTCTGTATACTTCTTTAAATGACAGGCTTTTTCTATTCGCGATTTTGCAGTTGTCGTGTCAGGTCTTATCATGATTTCTCAGTCCTTTTTTGCTTCTGGACGAAATCGCGGCACGAACGTGGACGGCGCTTTTCTCTGATTTCATCGGTAGGCATATACCTTGGTCCCGCTTCTGTCGACGATCTCTTTTAGGCAACTTTCCTGTTTGCTCTTTATTGATTATGTGGGGCGCTCGGGGAATTCCCTTCCCCCACCTGTCGCCAGTGTAAGAAAGTGCTCGCTGTTTAGTAATCGGTCGCATGTCTTCTTTTCTTTTCTGCCTGAGTTCTTTTTTTTCCTCGTTGTTGATTGAGTCTGCTAATCAGGCCCCCCACCTCCCCCAGTTAACTCCTTCCCTAAATACCCTGACCCTCGAGACCAGTTTCTCCGTTCCAGTCCAAAACTCCCACGCGCCACTATGACACCTTGCCGCATTCCATGAAAAAAGTTCCACCCTCCTCCAAGTCCCTTTAAGCGGTACAATTCTCTCACTCGAGGACCCCCTTTAAAGATCTTACCAGCGCCGCCACGGGCCCCTGTATTCCAGAAGACTCCCCTTGCACTGTCCCCGGCAAATGATCCACACCAGACAACGCTGACTCTCGTCCTTTCTTTCGATTTTTTTTATAGATTTCCCAATCACCCATCTTTGCGACCGAAGCCCCGCCACGGCACAAGCTCCCATATGCACAGTCTTGACTTACCGACAACATCCGTGCACCTGTTCGTCTCGATAATTCCCTTTTACGCGCCAGAAAACATCGACTAGCTCGTGGGCAACGCCCCAGTTTACGCACCCAGACGTAGGCGAGCAACTTTTTCTCCCTTACATTTATTTGGGCCCCCCCTCCCCAACGCTTTTTTCTAATGCTCACAACAATGCTGGTATGCCAGACCCCTTTCGACAGGTTGCACCAAAGCAGCAGGTGTTACCCTTCGATAGACCAAACCTCACAGCACTTGCAATTCCGCGAGAATTCTTCCCGCCAACCCTTGTGATTGGGAGGCAGGAAGGTACACCCCCCTGCAGGCTGCGACGAAGCCTTTCCTAGTAATCACTTCTTTCTTTCCTTTGTCGTACAGTCCGCAAATTTTCGATCCCTAAAATACATATCACCGTCACCAATTTTTTTCCACCGACGCCTAATTGCTTAGAGACCAGCGTCCTTGGCTGAAACTTTCGGTTAAGTCATCCCTTAAAGATGTCTGGCCCGTCTCACTCTAGCGACTGCATCTACAGGACTTTATTCCCTACTCTCCTCCCCATTGCCTTTGCCGCCGGACTTCCCCATTCTCGAGACTTTGCATGCAAACCACAATCACGCGTCCCTGATCAAATCCATTTATCTCTGTCATGAGTGCGATCCTACTTAAGTGCCTTTACAACCCTCGACAAAAGACCTTCCCACTTCCCCTGGCTCCCCCTCCTTCGGCCATCTATCACGCCTTTTTTTTTTCTGTGGAGTTGCAGATTTTTTATAGTCTTTTCTTTCATTCGTTCTTTAGTGATACTGTTTCTCTTCGGTCTGGCCTCTTTAGTGATTTCGCGATCGTTCCCCAACAACCACACCCAAAAAAAAACCCCCCCCCTCACCCATGCCCCCACGCGGTTGACGAACTTTTTTTTTTTTCTGCTTCCCGAATCCTGACTTGCTTACCGAACCTTGATCTCCAGCGGATTTGTGTGGCCCGACTCGATGTTCATTTAGTCGGTGACAGGCCCCTTAATAGATTTGGAGATTACCCACCCTTTCGCAGATGTGCCAGGCGTCCATTATCACCAATTTATCAGCTCTGATTTGCGTCATCGCTGGTCTGCCACTAGCAGGTGCAGAATCCGTATCACTGACTCTATTTTTTCTCAGACTAGTTTCTAAACAATCTCTTCTCGCTTACCTTCCCCCACACTTGAACCTCGTCTCTCAGAATTTCCCGCAGTTTTCCTTCCACCTGCGCCAGATCCCACGCCTTTTCCCCAAGCCAAGTTCATCTCAATGTGTCGTCTTTTCTGTTCCCCCCTTGCCGCGCGTCATAGCATACAACAATCCAAGATCTATGTATTTTCCGGTCACGTCCCTCTAGCGCTTCAGTTTCTAGCGAGATCCTTGTTCTGTTCGATTTGCAAAAGATAGCGATTCCAACCTTTTCCTAATAATTCATAATTACATGATCTGACGCCTGCAGATTCGCCGCTCGCGACCTTCAGCCCTTTAGTTTCCTTTTTTTAAGTTCTACTGCCAACTTCTGTATATTTAAGCATCCTGGAAAAATTCCCAAGTTTTTGAGATGGACCATTTCTTGCCTCGTCTTCCGGCCTCATGATTTAATGCATTTCGGGCCATATGGTCTCCCCCCAACTCTGTTTTTAGACCAACGTCCTAATCCGAGTTTGCCCTTATTGATTCTTTGCCGCTGAGAGCCAGCTTGTCTCTCCCTTCACGTTGCTAAATGCCGACCCGCTTGCATTCCCCGCCCACTTCCCTAACCCAGTACAAATGGATAGTTTTTTTTTTTTTTTTTTTTCTCCCCATGTTCCCCTCCCGCGGGTGTGCTCCCTTACAAACCAAAGCGACTCTTACTGCGTTCTTCTCCCCTCTCCCATCCACACTCAGACGATCATCCCAATTTTTCCAGTTTTCTACTATACGTAACCTCCCTACTCTCTCTTTCCTTGGTTGTTTTGAAGGAGAGATTGACCGAGCACCACTTAATGCCGGAGATCTTCCTGTTTTATCGCCCAAGCCTTTTGACCTTCTGTCTGAGCATACCCCCCTAAGGCGCGCGTTGTTTTTTGCACGCTACGTGCTCTGATTGGAAAACTTGACAAAATTTGTAAACTTTTTTTTTCGCTCCTTTGACCGAGTTAGCTCAGATTTTACCATCTTCGCCAACGAATGTGGCCCCCTTCGTCCCCACCACATCCAATCCCATACTACCTCTTTTTCCCAAACCTTCTAGGCGGTTCATTTTCCCAATTTCGTTGGCGCATGACAAGAAAATTTTCTAACCCCTTTTCTTCAAAATTTACGACATGGAGACGGACAATTTCCCTCACATGGGTCACTCCCGATTCATGCCAGTCCTTGCAGAGTACTCCCGAAGAGGCAAACCTTGTGCATTTCTATAGCTTTGGTTCCTCCCGCACACTTACGACGCCTATTGGTGCTTTTTGAGCCCCTCTGGCACAGAATCCTTTGTCGCTAGTCATTTATTGAACCTTTATATTGCTTCTCCTCCCGTGTAATCTGAAATCACCCCCAACCGGCTACAGATGTCTTTAACTGGGATTCCCTCTATCAGAACCCTCCTCCGGTTTGCCGTAGTTGATACACAGTATCTGCCCCTTCCTTTCAATTCCGGCTACCCCCTCTGAGATTTATAGAGGCCTTCCTCCAGAGCTATATGGGAAGGGCCGATCGACTTTTGGCCATTGCTCTTTCCCTACGTTTCACGTTTTACGGGGAATGTAGCAACCCCTTTCTCTAGCATGCAATGAAGATTTTTTATCCAACAACCACTGCCCACAAACTCGCTCGGATGCCCACTTCGAAACGCAGAGTTCACGCCCCGCAGTTTGATGCCAACCCCCCCGATTCGCGTAGTTCCGAGCCGCCTCGCCTGCTCTGGTTGTCTTACCCTAGTCCGCTACACCAAGTGATCTGCGAATTTCCCTTCACTCCCTCTACAATTACATAGTCCCCCCCTCAGAGGAGACCGTAATGGACTATTGTCAACTTCTTTCCTCAGAAATTGACAAACGTCTTCCCCCCTGCTAGTTGATACCCTCGTAGTAAACTGTCCTTGTTTTCTGACGCAATTGAACCTGAGAGTCTGACATTTCCCCAAGCAGCCAAACCTCAGTTCCCCTATCACGCCGAGTGACCTTTTCTCACACTCCAACACTATCGTATCCCCTCTTTCTTTAACGTATTTCTGATTGCCCGAAGTCTTCCATGATTGGCGTATACCGTTCCCCCCGGTTGAGCTCCAAGAGCATAGCACAGTAACTGAACCCCCCAATACGGAGCCACATTTCACATTGCGTGTACATTTTTTCACGGAAGTGGATTTTCATTCTTTCCAATTCCCGCCAGGTAAAAGGATTTTGAGCTCTCTTTTTGTGACTACATACAAGTCAGTATTTTCGTTCAGAGCTCCACTACCATAGTATTACGCATGCGTTAAACCTTCCCATCTCTTTCCTGT